>Ga0255356_1001538_pt1 | contig 14401 bp, 14 predicted proteins | sample HBST100metaG_FD_189944 | JGI IMG/M metagenome (GOLD analysis project Ga0255356, IMG submission 189944) | Peat soil microbial communities from Stordalen Mire, Sweden - H.B.S.T100 | ecosystem: Environmental > Terrestrial > Soil > Wetlands > Peat | place: Sweden: Norrbotten County, Stordalen Mire... | reverse complement strand
CCGCCTTCCTCGGCGTAGTAGCGGAAAACCCATGCATCGGGTTGGCTCTTGCGCTTCATGATGGTCAGGGAGCCTCGTTGGTAGCGTTGCGCCTGCATACGGATAATCTCCTTTGCACGCGCACTGATGGCTATTGGAGAGTCTACCTCGTCAGAACCAGAGGTCAACAGCGCAGTCGTCATGCGGCCACCGCCCTGTTGGTCTTCAATGCAAGCCAATCAGAAAGCTCGCTCTCGATAAATCGCCAGAACTTCCGCTTACCTTCTCCGAGTGGATGACCGGGCAGGTATCCCTTCCCGGCCCAGCGGATGATGGTCTTGTCATCCAAGCCAAGGAAATCGGCGGCGCCCTTGGGCGTCATGGGCTTTTGCGACGAGACTAAATGGATGGCGGAAACCTTCTCGCCGCTCATTGCTGGCCTCCCATGCAGCCAAACTGCGGCGAGCTGCTGCCGCCCATCCGGAGTTCAGCAGTTGTGAGGAAGAGACTGGATCGCCCGATGTACGTGTTCCGGAAAGCGAATTCGGTTGAGTTGGTCAATTGGAAATGCGGTTCGAACAAGTGGTCCCCCGAGTGAGTGAGCCGGGCTAGCCGGGTTTCTGCTGCGTTAATTGATGGCCGGCCTGCATTGCGCCTCCATCTCGTGGCTAAAAAGCCTGGTTGGGCCTTTTGTTACACGCTGGCATGCGGTTGCGGGCGGTTCGCGGTGGGGCAGTTGTCAACCTCATGCCGCCCGCCCTATGGATTCCAGAATGAGTGGCACCGGCATTCCCGCGCTCAGGGCACAGGGAGTCAGCTCAAGATCAACTTGCTCTGAACCGCTGCCCGCTCTCTCTCGAAGGCAATTTCCTCAGGATGGAGAGCGATGCGCCAAGTCCCCACCGCTTTGGCTGCGCGCCAAAGTGCCCGAGTGCTCAGCGCGCCTTGGCCAGCGAGCACTTGGTCCTCGATTGGCGCCTGAGCGGCTTGCATAAGATGAGTCAGCAACGACGGCGAGCAATTCAGACGCGACGCAAGATTCCGGAGGCTCATGCCTGACTGGTGAATGGGCTTGATCGCCTGTGCGCGATCAAGGTCATTGAGGGTGTGCCAGCGAGACTGGAGATCAGCGATAGCAAAACTGGTATTGGTCATCGACTGGACCCAACCTTGACTCTATGGGCTGCCCGAAATGCCTTCAAGGTGTCCCATTCGTAGCGGATCGGGCCGGCCGGTCCGAACTGGATATATTCAGGACCCTGGTCGCGCTGGCGCCATTTTTTCAGGCACTCGGTTGAGAGTGCCAAATACGCCGCCGCGCCACGCGCATCTAAAGATGGAATTGTCGTCATAGGTCGAAATCGGCGGTGGTTCAACAGTCAAGTAAATAGCCGGAACCTGAGTGCACCGCGTAGCGGATGGCACATTCGGAAGAGGTGCCTTTGGAACTATGGCCGAACTGGTAGATGGAACTAAAGGTAAAGGTTGCAGTTGGACTGCAGCAGGCGGATTACTATGTACGCGGAGCAGGGGGTTCTGGTCGCGAAATTGAGTCATGGTAGGCATGTGGCTCCGTTGGCCGGTTGGATTTGCGTAAGGGCGGCGGCGAGTTGGCTATTTCAATCTGCTTTTTGCTTGGGTCGAGCTTGATAAAAGCTGTTCCAGGCGCCACAACGTGTGAGCGTGGCAATCGCGCAGCAGCCGGCTTTGCCGCCTTGGCTTGCCCCGCGCGTCCGGGTGCATTGGATCGCTTAAAGGACCCTATTGCCCCATATTCCTTATTAGTATGCCGGCAGATCCTGCATAAATAGAGTGAATCCCACTCATGCTGCCCGCATCCAAGTAGAAGTGACAGACCTTTCGGATGCTGCGGATAATCGCGTGGACTTGGAAGACCGCCGTATGAGGGCCATTAGTCTATTGCAGCAGGGCGAGACTAGAGCCGCTGTGGCCCGCCGATTCCATGTGACTCCGCAGACCGTGGCCCGCTGGGTAAAGCAGTTCCGGCTCCAGGGAATGGCCGGACTGAAGAAAACGAAACGGGCTGGTCGCAAGCCGAAATTGGACCATAAGCAGCGTGAAGGGTTAGAAGAGCTGCTGCTCTTAGGCCCCCAAAGGATGGGTTATGAAACCCCAGGATGGACATGCACGCGCGTGGCCGACCTGATCGAGGGCAGGTTTGGAGTCCGCTACCATAACGACCATGTCTGGAAGCTACTGAAAGCCATGGGCTGGACTGTGCAGCGGCGTACCGGCCAGGAACCTGACCCCAAGCAAGGCAAAACTCTGCGCTGGGAGCACAGCGAATAGCCCGTCCGGCGGGCGATCGCCCGAATGCTCAATCCTCCCCATTCGAGATTCTTGATCTCCGCCGAGTCGTCACCCATGGACAATGCCGGCTACCTTTGTCACAGAATCGGTTTGGCCGAGAACCACCGGAAGGTAGCCGGTCTTTCACTGACTTTATGAGCAATTTTCACTTCCGACGAAATTCGCGGGAGGTCATGTCTTGGGCGCCCCTCTATGGCCAGTTTTGATCTGTTCCTCCGCTGCCTCTTTGGGTGACCCCGAGGCAGAAACAGGCCTAAGAGACTCAAACAGCGTAGAGAGATAAGAGGTGGCACTGATTCGCTTGATCGGTGCACGATGCGACGGCGACCGCACACTCGGTTGCAATTGCGGCGCGTTCAACGAGAATCTATGTGCGAAATGTGAGCTCCGCAAAATTGCGTAACAGCACGGTCAGTTTTTTAGCCAATAAACCTCATTTTGCTTCAAAAAAACGCCCACAATTTAAATCGCGGGAATAAAAATGCCACTAAACGATTGACTTGTATTCATTTTCGGCCGTGAGTCTATCGAGTTTACCCGAACGGAAGTGAGACCTGATATATGTATATGCTTGCGCGGTGGCGGTCTCCCGTCATGCGGGATTAGCTTTACACGTATCCGAGGTTCACATGACATTGTCGAAAAAAACTTCCGGGGAGCAATATGCCCACACGCTTGCTAATCGCCCTTCCTCCGACTGGGAACCCCTTTGTGCTCATCTCGACAAAGTGGCGAGCTCTGCCTCCATCTTCGCGGAGGCGTTTGGAGCGCAGCTTTGGGGAGAGGTTCTCGGTCGCTGCCATGATTTAGGCAAACTCTCTAACGACTTTCAATATTACCTTCATAGCCACGGAGCAATATCTGTCGATGCGGGCACGGAGAGCGACGATCCTCACGCAGGGCATGTTGATCATGCTACCTATGGTGCTCGCTATGTTGCGGACATGGTGGGGAAAGTCGCAGGGCAACTTCTGGCTTTCTGCATCGCCGGGCACCATACCGGACTTCCGGATGAAACCTCCTCGGTCGACCTAACCCAGCGCAGTACGCTTCGCTACAAACTGGATGCGTCCAAGTATTCCATTTCCGATGTACTGGCGCCCGATCTTGTTCTGCCGACGTTAACATCGCCTTTGAAGCCGTCGGCAGCCGGTCAAGACGAGTTTCCCTTTCAACTTGCCTTCTTCACGAGGATGTTGTTTTCATGCCTCGTCGATGCGGACCGGACGCGAACGGAGGAGTTCTGCGATCCAGATAAAGCCTCAATACGACGCCTGCTAGAAGCGGTGCAAGGCAGGCCATCGCTTGCCGTACTTAATGATCAGCTTGATGCGAGTTTGCAGAAGAAACAGGAAAAGGCAGAATCAACGGAAGTCAATCGTCAACGAGCGCTCGTGCTTGAACAGTGTCGTGAGGCTGCGCAACTAGAACCTGGATTCTTTTCGCTCAATGTGCCGACTGGCGGAGGCAAGACTTTATCGTCGCTGGCTTTTGGTCTTGACCATGCGCTTAAGCACGGCCTCCGGCGCGTTGTGGTGGCAATCCCATTTACCAGCATCATCGAGCAGACCGCCGATGTCTACCGCGACGCGCTCAAACCTCTCGCTGATGCTGGACTCGTCGAGCACCACACGAATCTTCAACCCGTGCGCGACACTCGCGCCAACCAGTTCGGTGCCGAAAATTGGGATGCGCCTCTTATCGTCACTACGAATGTGCAGTTACTCGAGAGCTTGTTTGCCTACCGGACCACGCCTTGCAGAAAGCTGCATAACCTCGCGCGCAGCGTGATCGTGCTCGATGAAGCGCAGACGATTCCGGTTGAACTACTCAAACCCGCGCTGGCTGCGCTGCGCGAGTTGGTGCTCAACTACGGCTGCTCCATCGTATTTTCCACGGCGACGCAGCCCGCGCTCGAACATCGGGAGGATTTTGAGCTTGGAATTAAAAATGTTCGCCCGATCATTCCAGACACTTTGCCGCTTTTTCATGCGTTGAAGCGAGTGGAGGTGCGCAGGCTCAAGAAACTGCAGGATAGCGAACTGGCGCTGCGACTAGCGAAGGAGAAAGCAGCGCTCTGCATCGTGAATACGCGGCCCCACGCATCTCGCCTCTACGACCAAGTAGCGGCAATCTCGGAGCCGGGTGATTGCTTTCATCTGAGCACATGGATGTGCGGAGCGCATCGGCGAACGGTGTTGAAGATGATTCGAGAGCGGCTCAAAGCGCAGAAGCCCTGCCGAGTAATCAGTACGCAATTGGTGGAGGCGGGGGTCGATCTGGATTTTCCCGTGGTGTATCGGGCCGAAGCCGGCTTCGATTCGATCGCCCAGGCTGCCGGCCGCTGTAACCGCGAAGGATTACTGCCGATGGGATTGACGTATGTCTTCGAGGCCGAGGAAGAACCGCCCGTCGGGTTGCTTCGCGCCGCGGCGCAAGTCGGAAAGGAACTCAACTCTATCTATTCGGACCCGCTGGCGCCGGATGCCATTGAGGCTTATTTCCGGCTTCTTTACTGGAGCCAGAAGCATAACTGGGACAAACGTCATGTCATGGAGAAAATGAAGTTTGATGGTACTCTCGGACGCGAGCGTGCGCTGTTACAGTTCCGCGAGGTTGCCAGCGCATTTCGCATGATTCTCGACGACCAGTTGCCGATTCTGGTTCCTTGCTATAAGAAAGCCGCTATTTTGCGCGACAAGCTTATGGCCGGAAAACTACCATTCGTACCGCACCGCGAGTTGCAACCCTACCTGGTCTCTATCAGAAAAGAAGCATTGTGGAAAATGCAGGAGCGCGGGTTCGTTCAAGAGCATGAGTCTGGAGTCTGGCTTCTGCTGAACCGCTCTTTATACAGCGACAAGAAAGGGCTGGACGCGGCGTCGACCAAGCTGGACGAGTCGCTTTGGGGCGTATAGGAGGCGCAAGTGGCATACGGCATCAATCTGCATTGCTGGGGCGAGTGGGCTTGCTTTACTCGCCCGGAGATGAAGGTCGAGCGCGTCAGCTATGACGCGATGACCCCCTCGGCGGCACGCGGCATCGTCGAGGCGATCTATTGGAAGCCGGAGATACGCTGGCACATCGACCGCATTACGGTACTCAAGCCGATCAAGTTCACCTCGGTTCGCCGCAATGAGGTGAAAGAAAAGATCGGCACGGGCACGGTTGCCAAGGCGATGAAGGACGGCAAAGGCAACCTTGCGTTCTATGTGGACGAAGGCGACAACCGCCAGCAGCGCGCGACGCTGATGCTGCGCGATGTGGGCTACATCATCGAGGCTCACATTGAAATTCTCAGCGGCCCGGATAACATCGCCAAGCATCTGGATCAATTCAACCGGCGCGCGCGTAAAGGCAGTTGCTACACGCGGCCTTATTTCGGCTGCCGCGAGTTTGCAGCGGACTTCGCCTTGCTCGAAGCGGAAAACGCAATACCCGCGGTCGATCCCAGTCTTCTTGGAGAACGCGACCTCGGCTATATGTTGCACGACATCGACTTTGCGGACGAGATGCAGGCGCGCTTTTTCCGTGTGGTCATGCACGATGGAGTGATTGACGTGCCGAAGTTTGCGGAGGCGCTCGCATGATTCTGCAACGGCTCGCCGAACACTATGATCGCATCGCCGCCTCAAACAAGGATGAAACGCAACTTGCCCCGCCGGGATTTTCACACCAGAAGATCAGCTTTTGCGTGGTGCTGAATCCGAATGGGAGCTTGAACTCATTTCAATCCTTGCAGGAACAAGTCGGCAAGAAGTTGATCGCTCCCGAAAAGATTGTGCCAGGGCAAACAAAGTCTTCTGGAAGCGGCTTGAACCCATGCTTTTTGTGGGACGCCTCCGCCTATATACTGGGATACAAAATCGACGACCAGAACCCGGCGAGAACGAACAAGGAATTTGAAGCCTTTCGAGATTATCATCTTTCTTTGCAGGCCCAGATTGCACATCCGGCATTCGATGTTGTTTGTGAATTCTTAAGGTCATGGACACCGTCTGAGGCTCTCAAATACGAGGATAAATTATCAAAATATGCCACACATCGTGGGATATTCAAGATCGCTGGAGTATTGGGATACGTGCATGAATTGGTGACTGCACCCAAAAGAGTGGCCAAAATTAGGAAAAATAATAAAAATCAAGGAACAACTGGGTTATGTTTGGTGACCGGAGAAGAAGAGGGCATAGCCGTACTCCACAAACCGGAAATCAAAGGCGTGAGAGGAACCAGGGCTGGTGGTGTTCCTCTTGTATCGATGAACCTCCCGTCTGTGTGTTCATACGGAAAAGAGCAGGGTATGAACGCTCCTGTCAGTGCCGGAGTCGTTTTCCGGTATGCCAATGCTTTGAACTGGCTGCTCAATAAAGAACATAGACGAGTTGTCTTTCTCGGAGACAGTACCGTCGTTTTCTGGGCCGATCACGTAAATGTGTTAGAGAACTGCCTGAGCGAGATGTTTGGTGGAGAGTTGCCCGATGAAGGACTAATCATCCAAGAAGATGAAGAACGATTGCGAGAAGCGGCTCTGCTGCTCAAACAACTGCGCGACGGAACCGGTGAAACTGAAGTAAATCCTGACGGTGTGGAAACCAGGTTTTACCTGTTAGGACTCTCACCGAACGCCGAAAAAGACGCCTCGCGCATTTCTGTGCGTCTCTGGGTGGAAGCGGATGCGACGGAACTGCGTCGCAGGCTGGGTCAACATTTGCGTGACGTTGAATTGGTCGATCCACGGGAAGAACGGCTGCTTACTTTGCGACGCATCGCCTATGAAACCGGTCGCGCTTACTGGGAAAAAGGCAAACTCAAGTTCGATCCAAAGATAATTTCGCCCCAGTTACCCGGCGATCTGGCGCGCTCCGTTCTGACCGGCGCGGCCTATCCGCAATCTTTGCTGGCCACCATGATCCGCCGCATTCACAGCGACGGCGAAATCGCCTATGCGCGCGTGGCCGCCATCAAGGCCTGCCTGAATCGTAACTCCCGCTTGCGCGGCAATCCATTGGAGGTATCCAGAATGCTCGATAAGAACAACGAAGATGCCGCATACTGCTGCGGGCGCGCCTTCGCGCTGCTGGAGATGATCCAGAAAGACAGCGTTGAAGGAGAACTCAACAGAACCATCAAAGACAGCTACTTTACCGCTGCCAGCACCACTCCATCGCTGGTCTTTCCCCGCTTGTGCCGATTGAGCCAGCATCATTTGGCCAAGTTGGACACAGGCCTGAGAATTCATCGAGAAAGACAGTTTGGCGAGGTCATCAACAAGCTGCGCAATGCCTTCCCGCGCCTTCTTTCTCTCGACGACCAGGGAAAATTTGTCATCGGCTATTTCCATCAGCGCCAAGATCTTTACACCAGCAAAAAAGACAAGGAAGAAGGAGCCAACGCATGAGCACGCCCATCCAAAACCGCTACGACTTTGTGTATTTCTTCGACGTTACAGACGGCAATCCCAACGGCGATCCGGATGCCGGCAACCTTCCGCGCATTGACCCGGAGACCAACCAGGGCTTGGTCACAGACGTTTGCCTTAAGCGCAAGATCCGCAACTTTGTCTCGGAGACTCACAATGAGATTCCAGGCCAGCGCATCTATGTGCGCGAGAAGGCTGTGTTGAACACGCTGCACAATGAAGCGTACCTTGCATTGGAACTCAAGCCTGAGTCGAAGAAGCTGCCAAAAGATGAGAAGAAAGCCATGGAATTGACTGACTGGATGTGCAAAAACTTCTTTGATATTCGAACCTTTGGCGCGGTGATGTCTACCGATGTGAACTGCGGCCAGGTGCGCGGCCCCTTGCAACTCACCTTTGCGCGCAGCATCGATCCGGTGGTCTCCGCCGAGTTCGCCATCACCCGCTGCGCCGTCACCAATGAGAAGGATGTAGATAAAGAGCGCACTATAGGCCGCAAATTCAATGTCCCCTACGGCCTTTATCGCTGCCACGGCTTCCTCAACGCTTCTCTCGCCGAGAAGACCGGCTTCACGGACGATGACCTCGCACTTCTGAAGCAAGCTCTGAATCTGATGTTCGAGACCGACCGCTCCGCCGCGCGCGGCCTGATGGCTCCAGTGCGCTGCATTGCCTTCCGTCATGAAGGCAAGCTCGGCGACGCACGGGCCGACGAGCTCTTCTCCATGGTCACCGCGAAGCTGCGTCCGGAGTTGAATGCGGAAAACCGCCCCGCACGGTCCCGCTCCGACTATGTTATTGAGTTAACTGGCGCTGTCCCTGCGGGCATTTCTGTGGAAGAATGGGTTCCGTCCCTTCCCGCCGCCGTTTGATGGGAGGTCTGTGTGGCCGATTCCGATTCTGATGACGATGACGCTCTCCCGATCAGCGGATTGCAGCATCTGGCCTTCTGTCCGCGGCAATGGGCGCTGATTCACCTGGAACAGATCTGGGTGGAGAACCTGCGGACTGCCGAAGGGCGGCTGCTGCACGAACGCGCGGACCTGCCTGGAGAGAGCCGACGCGGCAACCTGCGAACTGTGCGCGGCATGTGGCTGCGGTCGGAGAGACTGCGGCTGACCGGACGCGCCGACATTGTAGAGTTTAGCCCGGAGCCATTTCCAGTGGAGTACAAGCGAGGCAAGAGCAAGCCCAACGACTGCGATGCCGTGCAGCTTTGTGCGCAGGCGCTTTGCCTGGAAGAGATGCTTGCGACGGCCATTGCGCGCGGCGCTATCTTCTACGGCAATCCCCGCCGCCGGCAGGAGGTTGTCTTCACGCCAGAGCTTCGTGCGCGGACCGAAGAGCTGGCTGCCACGATGCACCGCCTGTACCAAGGCCGAAAGACGCCGCCGCCACAGCCCGGAGCTTACTGTAGCAGTTGCTCTCTGGTCCACGTTTGCCTTCCCCGGGCCACCGCGAGTGAAGACGGCGCGGCGCGATGGGTGGCGCAACAACTGCGCTCCTTGCAACAGGAGGTTTAGTTCCGCCCGCCATGCGAAAGTTGCTCAATACGCTGCATGTAATGACTCAAGGCGCCTACATGCACCGCGACGGCGAGACCATTGCCATCAAGGTCGGGCAGGAGCTGAAGCTGCGCGTGCCAATTCATACGTTGGAAGGTCTGGTCTGCTGGGGACAGGTATCCTGTTCTCCGCCGGTGCTGGGACTGTGCTGTGAACGGGGCGTTGGCATTTCTTTCCTGACCGAGCAGGGCAGGTTTCTGGCGCGTGTAACCGGGCCTATCTCGGGCAATGTGCTGCTGCGCAGGCAGCAATATCGAATCGCCGATGGTGCAGACGGTGCGCTTCCTGTGGTGCGGACCATTGTCGCGGCGAAGATAGCCAACAGTCGCGTGATTCTGTTGCGCGCGGCACGCGAGATTGCCGATGAAGAACGGGAGAAAGCACTGCGTGAAGCTGCGGCTCGGCTTTCCTGGGCGGGTCTGGAAGCTGCGCGCGCACCCTCCATCGATGAAGCGCGCGGGCAGGAAGGAGCCGCTGCACAGACGTACTTTTCTGTCTTCGACCACATGATCGCGGGCGACCGTGAGGCATTTCATTTCGACGGCCGCACACGCCGTCCACCGTTGGACCACGTCAATGCGTTGTTGTCATTCGTCTATGCGCTGCTTCGGCACGACGTCGAATCAGCGCTTGAAAGCGTCGGACTGGACCCGGCAGTCGGCTTTCTCCACACGGACCGGCCTGGACGGCCGAGTCTCGCGCTTGACCTGATGGAGGAACTGCGTTCCGTTCTGGCTGATCGCCTGGTCCTGACCCTCATTAACCGGCGGCAGGTGCCGGGCTCGGGATTTACTAGCCAGGATGGTGGTGGCATTCAGATGGATGAAGCGACACGCAAAGAGGTCGTCTCCGCATGGCAAATGCGCAAGCAGGACGAAATCGAGCATCCATTTCTGAAGGAGCGCATTCCCGTCGGGCTGGTGCCCTATGCGCAGGCTCTTTTGCTGGCGCGTTATGTGCGTGGTGGGCTCGACGCGTATCCCGCGTTCTTTTGGAGATGACCTGGCTATGATGGTCCTTGTCAGTTATGACGTGAGTACCCTCGATGTTGCCGGCCGTCGCAGACTGCGCCGAGTGGCCCGGTTGTGCGAGAATCACGGCCAGCGGGTGCAGAATTCGGTCTTTGAATGCCTCGTGGATTCAGCCCAATGGGTGGTGCTTCGGGCGAGTCTTATGCAAGAGGCTGATCCTGCGCAGGACAGCCTCCGCTTCTACTTTCTGGGATCTGAATGGAAGCGACGAGTTGAGCATGTCGGTACCAAGGTGGCCTACGACCCGGAAGGTCCGCTCATTCTGTAACACCTCTCTCGCAAGAGCCGCAGCCTTTGTCCGCGTACCCCAAGCGGGCACGGATTTCCCGTGACATCCGCGCTGCAGCTAACGGGCTTACCTTCAGTGAGATGATTCGGCAAGAGACCGGTTGTGTTGTTCAAGAGATTCCTTGACGAGGCTAGTTCGCAATTATGGCATGATATGTCTAACGCATGGAGCCTGTTACTCCATGCGCCGTCGCCCCCCACGCGGGGGCGTGGATTGAAACCTCGGGAGATGCGGGCAATATGCTCTCCGCCTCCGTCGCCCCCCACGCGGGGGCGTGGATTGAAACCTCACGCGCTGGCGGCAATGTCGGGATGCGATACGGTCGCCCCCCACGCGGGGGCGTGGATTGAAACAGAACAGATGCGCCGCTTGTCAGACCAGAGAAAGTCGCCCCCCACGCGGGGGCGTGGATTGAAACAGATAGGCGGCGATCAGATCCGCAGAGCAACAGCGTCGCCCCCCACGCGGGGGCGTGGATTGAAACATTGGAACCAATGACGAGCCTGCGCAACGAACGCGTCGCCCCCCACGCGGGGGCGTGGATTGAAACATCTTGCCTTTGATCGCTACGACGCTTCACAGCCGTCGCCCCCCACGCGGGGGCGTGGATTGAAACATGAAGGGTCAAGGCCTCGACCAGGTGCGGACCGGTCGCCCCCCACGCGGGGGCGTGGATTGAAACCCTGAACCCTGATCCCTGTGAGCCGGAGGCGAACGTCGCCCCCCACGCGGGGGCGTGGATTGAAACGCCTGCCGGATGGGCGCGTTGATGAGTTGAAGAAGTCGCCCCCCACGCGGGGGCGTGGATTGAAACCAATGGATTCCATGGATTATTCAGCGCGTTCATCGTCGCCCCCCACGCGGGGGCGTGGATTGAAACATTGACGCGGCAAACGCACCCCGCGAGCTGCTGGGTCGCCCCCCACGCGGGGGCGTGGATTGAAACGGCGAGATGGCGCGGCGTCTGTTCGCGTTCGTGGTCGCCCCCCACGCGGGGGCGTGGATTGAAACTGTGCTCCTGCTGTGCCGGCCGTGGCGCCTGGCCCGTCGCCCCCCACGCGGGGGCGTGGATTGAAACTACGAGAGTGGGATCTGCGAGTTGGCCGCCAACCGTCGCCCCCCACGCGGGGGCGTGGATTGAAACTGCATTGTCGGCCATGACGCGAATCACTACGACGGTCGCCCCCCACGCGGGGGCGTGGATTGAAACATGGACTGATGGTTTTCCTCCTTTGTGTGATACGGTCGCCCCCCACGCGGGGGCGTGGATTGAAACACCAGGCGCTCATAAGAATCCCAGCCGAAGTGAAGTCGCCCCCCACGCGGGGGCGTGGATTGAAACCATCGACACACCGATAATCTTCGAGGGGAGCGTAGTCGCCCCCCACGCGGGGGCGTGGATTGAAACATTTTCATTTTTGTTTACTCCCTTGCATGATGTACGTCGCCCCCCACGCGGGGGCGTGGATTGAAACTCCTGGCCGGCGCGGCGTGGGATGGAGGGCAATGTCGCCCCCCACGCGGGGGCGTGGATTGAAACCTCAGGGAGACGTACTGGGCCTGGCTGAGACGCGTCGCCCCCCACGCGGGGGCGTGGATTGAAACATTGTCTTCTGCCAGAGGTCCACACGAGAAAGTGTCGCCCCCCACGCGGGGGCGTGGATTGAAACGCTCAAGCCACGATCAGGTAAACTGGAGCAATTACGTCGCCCCCCACGCGGGGGCGTGGATTGAAACAGTTTCAATTTCCCAAGCCATAACTAGCCTCTCTTGTCGCCCCCCACGCGGGGGCGTGGATTGAAACATCGTCTCGCGAGCGCACCCGATGCGCAGCTTGTGTCGCCCCCCACGCGGGGGCGTGGATTGAAACTTCAGCGCCGCCTCGCTCCCCGCGCAGCGCCGGGCGTCGCCCCCCACGCGGGGGCGTGGATTGAAACACCCCTTCGCCGTCAGCATCTCCAAGCGTCTCCGTCGCCCCCCACGCGGGGGCGTGGATTGAAACCCTTTAGTCGCCAGCTTTGATCAGCCGCTATCTCCGTCGCCCCCCACGCGGGGGCGTGGATTGAAACCGTCATCACATTGCATGAACCTCTACCACGCCAGTCGCCCCCCACGCGGGGGCGTGGATTGAAACTCAATGAGGCTCGGCCTATCGTCACAGTCAACGAAGGTCGCCCCCCACGCGGGGGCGTGGATTGAAACCGATGTACTCTGCGTCACTGTCCCCAGGAAGCGCCGTCGCCCCCCACGCGGGGGCGTGGATTGAAACTGTGCGGTAAGAGGATTACCGCAAAAGCGCAGCGTGTCGCCCCCCACGCGGGGGCGTGGATTGAAACTTTACCACCGGCACGCAGGCCTATCCGGCCGAAAGTCGCCCCCCACGCGGGGGCGTGGATTGAAACGATAGCGCAGGCCTTCAACGCATCGCGCACCGGCGTCGCCCCCCACGCGGGGGCGTGGATTGAAACATCAGGCCAACCGGGTTTGCGCCGCCGGTGGGACGTCGCCCCCCACGCGGGGGCGTGGATTGAAACAATCACGACCCCAACAAACAACTCGGCGTTGTTGGTCGCCCCCCACGCGGGGGCGTGGATTGAAACCACAATGACACCATCAATCGTTGACTATATCGGGTCGCCCCCCACGCGGGGGCGTGGATTGAAACCGAGCATGACCGTCTACGAGGAAAACGGTGTTTTGTCGCCCCCCACGCGGGGGCGTGGATTGAAACAAGCTCTCCGCCAGAAGAAGCACTGGACCTGATGGGTCGCCCCCCACGCGGGGGCGTGGATTGAAACATGTAGCTGCCGTTATTGCCGCCCGCCGTGGTGTGTCGCCCCCCACGCGGGGGCGTGGATTGAAACCCCTAGACCCGGCGACAGCTCAACTGCGCGGGCGTCGCCCCCCACGCGGGGGCGTGGATTGAAACGTCTCGAAGGAACTCGCCAAGGCAGGCATTTTTGGTAATATCGGCCGCAGCTGGCCGGGGTGTTGCGCGCCATTTCAGAGATGAGTGCGCAACGGCTCAGGGCGTGCAAAGGGGTGTCGCGCAGTCATTTTCAGTGAGGGTGCGCAACGGCAACGGGTGTTTTGGAGGGTCACGCCAGCCGCCGGCGGGCAGAATGATAACCTGGGAAATCTGTTGAGCTGATTGGTGGCGATTTAGGTGATGTTGTCCTTCTTGAAAGGCAGAATGTTTCATTTTGTTTATGTTTACCTATACCCGGTTGCGTGTCCCTGTAATCCCCCTGAAGTGTGTCAAAAGTCTGAAGGCTCGGGAGGTACAGTAGGGATTACCCGATTCCTCGATGACAAAACCTCACATCCCGACACGAGGCGGAAACTGGCATCCTTCGAGAACCGGCATCACGAAAGTAACTGAGCCTGCTCGGAGGGGAAAGCGGGAGCGGCCGTAAGGGCCGCGAGGAGGACGGCGGCGACAGAGAATAAGCGGGCACCCTATAATCTCTTCCATTTCAATCCCCCTATAAGGCAGAAGATAAAAAATACGCTGATTAGTAAATAGGAAGACGGTGTAGATCATTCCGGCAGCGGCGACCTGTACAGAGAAAAGCTTGCATTTAAGACGCCGAAGATGCAGGCCAAACGGGTCTGTTTCCGGCCAGGAATTAGCTCATCTGAAAAAGTAAAAGTATCTACTTTGGTCATGTTTACCTATACCCGGAGGCGTGTCCCCGTAATCCCCCCGAAGTGTGTCAAAAGTCGCAAGAATCAAAAGGTACTGTATACAGTACCCGAGGTCTCACATACAAATCGTTACACTCGA
>Ga0255356_1001525_pt1 | contig 14445 bp, 14 predicted proteins | sample HBST100metaG_FD_189944 | JGI IMG/M metagenome (GOLD analysis project Ga0255356, IMG submission 189944) | Peat soil microbial communities from Stordalen Mire, Sweden - H.B.S.T100 | ecosystem: Environmental > Terrestrial > Soil > Wetlands > Peat | place: Sweden: Norrbotten County, Stordalen Mire... | reverse complement strand
ACTGCGAGTGGAACGGGATTTCCTCCCTTTTGTCGGCCAGGCGCAGGGACGTGTCGTCCAGTTCTTGAGTGGAATAGAAATGGCGCGTATTCAGGTAACGGCGCCGGTCGAAAGCCCGATGGTAGGCCACATGAATGATCCACGAAGCCGCTGCCGATTGAGCGCTATCGAAAAGCGCGGCTTTGCGGAAGATGAACAGAAAGACTTCCTGCACCAGATCGTCCGCCTCCGCCTCGTTCCTCAGAATTCGGTAGGCAACATTGCGTACGGCACGAGCATAGCGGCGGAAAAGGACGCCGAGCGCGTCTTTGGCCCCCTCCCGAACCTGTTCCAGAAGCAATTCGTCGGAGGGTTCGGAGATGCAGATGGTGGACGAATGCGGACGTTCCGACACCTCTCCGGTGGGCAGAGCTGGGGTTTCCAGCGGACGGCCAAGCGCCTCATGCACTTCAGAAGTGCTTGCGAGCGCGTCCGGGAAATAGGCAGCTTCGGAACTCATTTGGCCAACCCTGCGTCACACCTACGTTGAATTGGTAAAGCAAGAAAACACTCGTGCTCCTGAAGGTCACCGAGAGCCATTGATCCTCTAATCTTCTTAAAATGCATGGATTATGAAGTTAGAGATCATTTTCCTTGACGGTTCAATTCGCCACACTTGAAATGTGTCGAAACTGCAGATTCAACTCGGATCGCGAATACGGGAACTGCGTGATTTTTCCGGGATGAGTCGTGAAGCGTATTCGGCAAAGGTGCGTCTCAGCGCACGGCGTGTTGCCTCCATCGAGTTGGGTAAGGGCTGGCCAAGACCAGCAGCGCTCGAGCGGATCGCCAAATCCTTTGGCGTTGAGGTGCGAGATCTTTTTGACTTTTCTCCGTCTCGAATACTCCCACGAAAAGCCCTTTAAGCCAGGAAATGACACTCCGACCGCTCAGGAATGACCTGGGCGGCACTTGACTCTCACATTATCATGCACTCCTAGATCATGAAAGATGAATTTTAAGATCATTTTATTTGATCTCTTAGGGGAGCAGATTTAAATTGTGCTTGATCTCAGGGAACTGCTCGGCCTTCGAATTGAAGAATTGAGAACTTCGCTACACCTCAGTCGGGAGCAACTCGCGGAACGGGTTGGTGTAGACGCTCGACAAATTGCCAACTATGAACTGTACGGAGCATGGCCCGAACCTGAGAAGATCGTTGATCTCGTTCGCGGTTTTGGCGTAGAAGTGCACGATCTTTTCGATTTCAGCGAGCATCGCAAGTGCCCGCGTGTGTCCTTTGATCAAAGGCTCGCAGATAGAAAACAGCGATCCGGTCGGGGACGAGCACGTCAAGAAGAGCGTCCTGCCGACCACTCTTGAGATGGTCGTTCCTTGCTAGGACGGATATTTGGATGCACTCGGCTTGAACCGTGAACACATCGAGGAGCCACGATTATGCTTTGCCGTTCCGTTTCGTGGCCGCCTTCTGCTTCGCCCAGCGTCGCTTCACGGCCTCTGCAATTCTGGCGCGGCCTTCGGGAAATAGGTTCCGCTTCTTCTTGGCGGGCTTGAGCAGCGTGGGCGTTCCTCCATGCATCTTTGGCCTGCCTCGGCGAACTGCGGGAAGAGCCACAGCGATGCCGGAAGCCGCGAGGAGAGAACGCGCCTGCTGCAAGCGTGCAACCTCCTCATCAATCTGAGCGACAATATCTTTCAGCGCCATGGGCGCCAGTATAAACCGGCATCCACCCAGGCAGTTCAAGCCAGCCCCTCCCGGTTCGGACTAGCCTCGGATCAGGAAAGTCAGGCCGGCAATAACCAGCACCGCTTCAATGATCACAATAAAGACTCTCTCTGGAAGGCGATCGACGATACGTTTGCCCAGGAATGAACCTAGGATCATGATCGGCCCGAGGGCAAGACCAATCACTACATCCGATCGCGTCAGGATCGAAGTTTGCCGGTAGGCTACGAGCTTTGTGACGTGCATGACTACGGTTGAGAGAGCCTCCGTGCCGATGTACGCCCCTTTGACCAGGCCATATGCGAGAAAGAACGGCGCCATCAGCGGCCCAACACTGCCGAGTAGAGCCGATAGGAAACTAGAGCCAGCGCCGATTCCCGCGAATGCTGCAACGGGGAAGGTAGTTGTCCGTTTGGGTCTCACATGGCGCCATACCACGACCAGTAGAAGAAATGCACCGAGCAACCGAGTGAGAGCCGTCAGCGGGGCGGTCGCAAACAAGTATCCACCAACGAGCGCCATTGGAACGCCGCCCAACGCAAACCAGGCGACTACACGCCAGTCCAGATCGCGACGATTGAACCAGACCCGGCTGCCGTTGCCGATCAATTGAGCGACGGTCAAAATCGGCACAGCTTGGCGGACGCCAACCACCAGGATCAAGACCGGTAATAAAACTGCGGCTCCGCCAAACCCCGTGACGCCGGCGAGTGTCGATGCCGCCAGAGCAGCCAAAGCGAGCATCAACCATTGGAGTATTTCCGCCATAGATGTGTATGGTAAGGGTGCAAGCTCCTGTTCTGTTCGAATGATTCGCCTACAGTCCTACAGTCCTACTTGACACGAATCTGCGCTAGGTGTCTACTGGAGCGTTGGTTGTGGTGAAGGAGTTCACCCTTAACCGCTGTCCATTCCAATAGGCCGGACAGATGATAACTCCTGACAGGGAATCCTGTTGCGGAGTTGTGTCCCGGCCGAGTTCCCTGAACGACAAATAGGAGTTCGTGCTCATGACGAACACTTGGGCTCTTTGTGCGCTCTGGGTAGGTCTGGCTTTGGCGGCGACGCTGTTGGCGATCTGGTTCAAGATCTCGACGGCGCTTTCCGAGATCGTAGTCGGCACGGTGGCCCAACTCGTTATCGGCGTTTTCCTTACTGGGCTGTTCGGTTTTGCGCAGGGCGGCCTAGCCGGCAATACGCAGTGGATCACTTTCCTAGCAGGAACCGGGGCCATCGTCCTGACGTTCCTTGCCGGCGCGGAACTCGATCCGGTCATCTTCAAAACCAAGTGGCGCGAAGCGTCGATCATTGGCCTGGCGGGATTTTTTGGTCCCTTTCTCGGTTGCACGGCGATCGCGCATTACGTACTGCATTGGGCGATCATGCCAAGCTGGCTGTGCGGTGTCGCACTCTCCACAACCTCGGTTGCCGTGGTCTATGCGGTGATGCTTGAGCTTGGCTTCAACGTCACCGAATATGGCAAAGCCATTCTGGCCGCCTGCTTCATCAATGATCTCGGAACCGTGATCGCGCTCGGACTGATCTTTTCTCCATTCACGATCAAGACGCTGATTTTTGTGGTGGTCTCCATCGTCGTGTTTGTAGTCCTGCCATTTCTCACACCACGGTTCTTCAAGAAGTACGGCGGGCGCGTCTCAGAACTCGAAGCCAAATACATCCTCTTCTTCCTTTTCGCCATGGGCGGACTGGCCGTCTGGGCAGGCAGCGAAGCGGTTCTTCCGGCGTACATGATTGGCATGGTGCTGGCGGGAACGGTCGGAAAAGACCATTCACTGATTCGGCGCCTGCGTACACTCACGTTTGGACTTCTGACACCGTTCTATTTCATCCGTGCCGGGTCGTTTGTCTCTGTGCCGGCATTGATGGCTGCTCCTGTTACCCTACTCGTCCTGTTTGGGGCGAAGTCGCTGTTCAAGGCGGTTGCTGTGTATCCGGCAGTCAGAATGCACAAATACGACGGCAAGGCCGGAGCTTACTACACGCTGATGATGTCAACCGGACTGACCTTCGGCACCATCTCGGCACTGTTTGGTCTCAATCATCAGATCATCACGCAGGCGCAGTACTCCTACATCGTGGGGACAGTCATCGCCAGCGCCGTAATTCCGACCATGATTGCGAATTCGTTCTTTCTTCCTCGGCATCTTCTTCCCCACCATCAAGCAGCCACGAAAGCAGAGAAGGAAGTTATGCGGCCAGTGCCCGCAGAAGAAGGGTAGGTGTAGCGCATGGGAAGCCCGGTTTTTGTTGGAATTCAGAGGATATTGGTTGCATTCGACGCGTCACCTCATGCGGAGCACGCCTTGGATGTTGCCCTGTCAATGGCGGGAGATATGAAGGCCAAGCTTTTCGTTATCTCCATAATCCGGCCACCTGAGCCTGCCGAGAGCGCGGAATTCAATGCTGTGCTTGAAGACGGTCGTGAGCGCTTCGAGAAATGTTTCATTCCATTGCGCGAACGAGCCAAGCAAAAGGACATTGAGCTTGAGACTGAGATTATCGTAGGGCATCCGGCGGAGCAGATCATCCACACGGCGGACACAATCCAGGCCAGTCTCATTGTCATGGGCAAGCGCAGCCACACGATTCTTCATCGCTGGATGCTGGGCTCGAACTCGGAGCGCGTTCTGAGGTACGCGCACTGTCCAGTAATGATCGTCCACTGATCGGATAACCACGCTATGAACATCTCGAAACAGGTGAGCGGTGAACCAAAGGGTTTTAATTGTCGTCTTACTGGTGTCGGATGCCGCTCAGTAACAATTTCATCGAAGTTCTCACAACTGACGGCCTTGTGGCCGGGAAAAGGCAAAAATTATGTCTGAAATTGCAAAACTTGAAGCGCTCGAAATTCTCGATTCACGCGGGAATCCAACTCTGGCAGTTACGGTAACTCTCTCAAACGGGATTAAGGCGACAGCGAAAGTACCTTCCGGCGCTTCGACTGGTAAGCGGGAGGCAGTCGAACTCCGCGACGGCGACAAGGCACGGTACGGAGGCAAGGGCGTACTGAATGCCAGAAACCACGTCAACGGAGAGATTCAGAAGGCCGTTCATGGATTCAATGCCAACGACCAGAAGGCATTGGACAAGAAGCTGTGCGAGCTTGATGGCACACCGAACAAGGCGCGCCTCGGGGCAAACGCTATTCTCGGCGTCTCTCTCGCGGTTGCGCGGGCATCCGCTGCGGATCACGAGCTGCCGCTCTATGCCAGCCTGGGAGGCGCCAATGCCAATCTGATTCCGGCGCCCTGGTTCAATGTGCTTAATGGCGGGAGTCACGCGGACAGCAACGTGGATTTTCAGGAGTTCATGATTTCGCCCGTAGGAGCGCCCAGCTATAGCGAAGGCTTGCGAGCGGCTGCTGAGACCTTCCATGCGCTGAAGTCTGTTCTGCACAAGAAGGGCTACAACACCGGAGTCGGTGATGAAGGCGGATTTGCCCCGCAGTTGAAGTCGAACGAAGAGCCCATTGAACTGATTCTCGAAGCCATTCAGAAGGCTGGCTACAAGCCGGGCAAAGACGTAGTCATCTTCCTGGACCCGGCCACCAGCGAGCTGTTTGAAGATGGCGTCTATGCGTTCGAAAAGTCGGACAAGAGCAGAAAGTCGCCGGACCAGATGGTCGAATTCTGGAAGGGAGTGCTCGATCGTTATCCGGAGATCTGGGGCATCGAAGACGGGGTTGCCGAAGACGACCACGCTGGCTGGCAGCTTATGACAAAGACGCTCGGCGGCCGGATTCAGTTGATCGGTGACGACAACTTTGTTACCAATCCCACGATCTTTCGTCAGGGCATCAAAGACAAGATCGCCAATGCCATTCTGATCAAGCTGAACCAGATCGGGACTCTGACGGAAACGCTCGAATGCATTCAGATTGCGCGTGAAAACGGATACGGCGCGGTCATCTCTCATCGTTCGGGCGAAACCGACGACACGAGCATCGCCGACCTCGCGGTGGCTGCCGGTATGGGCCAGATCAAGACGGGATCGACCAGCCGTGGTGAGCGCATCGCAAAATACAACCGCTTTCTGGAGATCGAACACGAACTCGGGACGAAGGCCCGCTACGCTGGCGCCAGCGTTTACGAGAGGTGGCATAAACCCGTGAAGGCATAGCAAGCGGCAAGAAACTGGAGGGTGTTGGAGTCCACCTAAAACCGCTCAACTGGGCAGATGACTCCTCGAAGCTGAAGAAAACTTGGAGGAGTCATGCCCGAACCCGAACCTGAGATCGAAAGAACGCGAGAGCGATGGGCGTTGAACGACGCCCATCAGCGACGCCTCAGCGTCTCTTGCAAGTATATCGACAGACTGCTATCTGACATTGAGCAAGCTCTTCACTCGACTGCATCGCAGTCTCCGTTTCCGCGTTACGTAACGGACCTTACTCCCGCGCAGACGCGGGTTATCGAAGACCATATCGGGCGTCTCCGTTCTCAATTGCTCCGCGCTCTGGACTGGCAAGGTATGAAACCCGACCCGCCGGATATTCCGGTGACACGATCAGTGCTGACAGACCTGGCTTTCATCGACATCGCAATCGAAGAACTAAGACCAAGCTATATGAGCGGTTGCGGAGCGGTTCCGGAAGATGCGATTAGCGAGCTGAACGGCGTGGTCCATGAGCTTCGATCATTAGTGAGAAGTATGGAGCATTATCTTCGCCAGGACCTGGGCACGAATCTTGAGGCGCGTCTGCGCAAGCTGGAAGAGACCGGATATGACGTGGGTCTGTTGCAGTGCATCGAAGAACTCGTCAGGCGTCACGGGCTGGTGGAGTTTCGCCCGCGTATCGATTCACTTGCGTCTCGGTTGGAAGACAACAATCTGGAAGTGGCATTGTTTGGCCGAGTGAGCTGCGGAAAATCCTCGTTGCTGAACGCCGTCTTGGGCATTGATGTCCTGCCGGTTGGCATCAACCCGATCACCGCTGTCCCAACCAGGCTGGTATATGGGGCGGCACTTCGCGCTGTCGTAACTTTCGGCAGCGGGCGAATTGAAATCGTGCCAGTTGAGGAACTCGGGAAACTGGTGACGGAATCGGGGAATCCCTGCAATCTTCGCAATGTCACGCGTGCGATGGTTCAGGTTCCATCGCCCCGCCTCAAGCAGGGCGTAACACTCGTGGATACGCCAGGACTTGGCTCTTTGGCGAGGCGGGGCGGCGCGGAGACACTGGTCTATCTTCCATCCTGCGATCTTGCGTTGTTGCTTATTGACGCTGGAGCGACGCTGAATGAGGAAGACGTCGGGACATTGCGCCTGCTCACGGAGGCTGCGATTCCCGTCATTGTCCTGCTCAGCAAGGCCGACCTGCTCACTAAAAGTGATCTCTATCGGGTCACGGATTATATCCATGGCCAACTGCAACAAGAGCTAGGGTTGGAAGTGAATATCCATCCTGTCAGTTCACTGCCGGAACAGTCCGACCTCCTTGATCACTTCTTCGATGAAGAGTTGCTTCCCCGGTTCAGGCAAGCTCGAATTCTCCGGAATGGCTCCGCAGCGAGAAAGATCGGCGCGTTGCGGGAAGCGGTGATAGTAGCGTTTGAAACGGCGTTCGACCAGCAGAACCGGAAGGGGAGCGACATCTCCGTCGATGCGCACGATCTCGAAGAGCGGTTGCGCGTCATGACAGGAGAAGTCGGAGAACAACGCACTGTACTCGACCACGCCTTCTTCACGATTGGGGAAACACCGGACGCAGTCCTGAACCAGACAGCGGAGTGCGCGCTTGTGTGGATGCAGGCGAATTCCAAAGCGCGCGTCACGGGGGCGCATGTTGGGGAGTGGCTGCATGACGCAGTCCGGAACTCCGTGGAGCAGGTCATGCAGCGTGCGAGTAACGTAGGCAGACGAGCGGTAGACACGTTGCAAGGGGTGGCCCGCAGAATGGGCCGATCCGATGTACCCGAACAGGAGGACGCAGAGGCTCTCTTGCGTGACGTGCCGCGCTTTGAACTGGATGCTCTTCCTGTTGACATCAATATGACCACATGGATGTTTCTAGGAAGCGGTATCGTCCGCGACAGGATCAGGGGGAATCTGTGGAAAAGCGTTGGCGTCCAGGTCAAACAGGCACTCCACGTTTACGGTCACACGTTATCCCAGTGGAGCCGCCAATACGTAAGCGGCATGGAGGTTCTGGTGAGTTCACATGCCGATGCTTATCGGGCTCAACTCCAGCGGATGGCTGGGAATGCAACGGAGCGCATCGACGTGCAGCAACTTCAACACGATCTTGCGGTCCTGAGGAACTGGACTGCAATGGAGCACAGCGGTGCGATGCTACACCATGGGTAAGGAGGAATAGGGTTGCAGAAGTACTTTCTCATCGCGCTAGGCGGCGCATTTGGGTCAATGGCAAGATATTGGGTTGGCTCGACAGTCGGGAATCGGATGGGAACGAAGTTTCCATACGGAACCTTCGTCATCAATATCACAGCCTGCGCAATCATCGGTTTCTCACTTACCCTGCTGGCCAAGCGTGCGGATCTGAATCCTGCCTGGAGGTTCTTTGTGCCAGTCGGCTTTATTGGCGCGTACAGCACGTTTTCCACGTACGAGTGGGAAACCCTTTCCACAATCCGAACGGGCGCTTTCTTTCTGGGAGCCCTATATGCGGTCAGCAGTCTCGTTCTGGGGCTCGTTGCCGTGTGGTGCGGCTCGGTGATTGCGGAGATCATCTGATGAGGACACACCGAACGCTTGTCGTCTACCAATCGATTCTCGAAGTTCTTCAGGAACCAGGATGCCCCTTCTGTCGATTTCTGAAGGAGTATCAGACAGATCGCCTTCAGAACCACTCTATCGAGAGTATTCATCGTCTGTGCAACTTTCACGCATGGGGCTTGGCGGCAGTTCAGAACGCGCTCGCCGCCGCGCGGCTGTTCATCAAGCTGGTTGATGAGCCGGCCAAAGCAGATTCCGGTTGTGACATTTGCAACGAGGTTCTTGCCGAGGAGGACCTTCGACTGCGGGAGTTTGTCAGCTGCATTCCACGAACCGATGTATCCCATTGGCTACGAGGGGCCGCAGTATTGTGTATTCCTCACGGGCTGAAACTCCGCCAGCAGGTCTCGCCTGTTCTTGCTGCCCGAGTGGACGCCATCGTTGAGAACTATCGCCTGCAGCTGGCGGAAGAGCTACAACATTTGCGTGATGAACCTGAACCAGACAGAACCGGATGGGGCGCACTTGGGCGTGCTGCTGAATTCCTTGTCTCGCAACGCGGATTACATTCCTGAGGGAGGACGTATGTTGAGTGCCGGAAAGGCAATGAAGGTTTCTATCTACCTGAGTGAGGGATCAAAACACCATGGGGTCCCAACGTATTCAAGCATCCTCGATTTTCTTTTTTATCGCGGCGTCTCCGGCGCAACCGTACTAAAGGGGATAGCCGGGTTCGGCGCGGATCACCACATGCACGCGGCCAGCATTGTCGAGATATCAGACAATCTTCCGCTGAAGATTGAATTCATCGAATCTCGCGAGAAGGTGAACGAACTCCTGGGCAAGCTGGAGGAGATGGCCGGAACTGGAATGATTGAGGTTCAGGAAACAACCCTGGCGAAGCCTGCCCAGATCTCGAAGCCAAAGGCACCGGTTCTTCCTGCGCACCTGAAGATGGAGGGCAAAGCAAAAATGATGCGCATGTATATCGGCGAAGCGGATCGCTGGAAAGACAAGCCTCTTTACAACGCACTCGTCGAAGCTATGCGCGCCAACGATATTGCCGGCGTCACCGTTTACCGCGGCATCCTCGGTTATGGTGCGCTCCGCAGGATGCACGCGGATAAGACTCTCCACCTCTCCCACGACTGCTCAATCATGCTCTCGGCCGTTGATACCGAGGAGAAGCTGCGATTGTTCCTTCCGCTTGTGGATCAGATGGTCGAAGAGGGGCTAGTTGTCCTTTCAGACGTAGACATTATCAAGTACTCCTATCGCGCTCTGGACGTTGATATGCCAGAGTCGCCGTCGGGAAGCGCTTCTGTATGAGCGGAGGCTCAACCATGAAAGAGCAATATCAAGCACGCATGGTACGCATTCATTTCGGCGAGGGCGACAAATTGCAGGGCAAGCCCCTGCATGAAGCGATTGTGGCAAAATGCATGGAACTGGGAATGGCCGGCGCCACGGTGTATCGAGGAATCGAAGGATACGGCGCCAGCACCAGAATTCACCATTCCAGTCATTGGACGTTCTCCAAGGATGCACCGATCATGCTGACCGTTATCGACCGTGAGGAAGAGATCGAAAAGCTGATTCCTCATCTCGACGTGATGGTTGAAGAAGGCCTCATCGCGATGTCTCGTGTCGAGGTCATTCGATACTCGCGAACATCAGCTAACGCACCGGCGCAGGCCTAACAGGACCCAGATGGAGAGATGATGGCTCACTCCGCGATTGATCATTGCGCAGCGCTCCCCTCGGATCGCGACGGACATACCGACTCAATCGAGCCGCCCGGACCTTCGACTGAGACATCCGCATCTACGGATGGCGCCTCCCGCTTGTTGCGACTCGGCGGGCTCGCCGAGGAACTTGCGGCTGAACCTCTCGCCGAGGAAGCGCGTGAGCTTGCTGAGCGGGTCTCCGAAGGACGTTTCTATGTAGCTTGTATCGGCCAGTTCAAGCGTGGCAAATCTACCCTGCTCAACGCTCTGGTTGGCCACGAGGTTGTTCCGACAGGGTTTGTTCCGGTCACGGCTGTGCCTACGGTGATTCGGTTTGGTGATGTACTTCATGCACGCGTGCGCATGCATGACGGTTCTTGGCAGGACGTTGCTATGCCCGACTTGAAGGAATACGTGACCGAAGAGCATAACCCCGAAAACCAAAAGGGTGTGGATGGCGCGGAAGTATTCATCCCCAGCCCCTTGTTGTCCACCGGCATGTGTTTCGTGGACACGCCAGGTTTGGGCTCGGTCTTCACGGGAAATACGGCAACCACGCACGCGTTCATTCCTCACATTGATGCAGCGTTGGTTGTGGTCGGGGCCGATCCGCCAATTGCAGGTGAGGAGTTGAAGCTGGTGGAGGCGGTTGGCAAGCAAGTTCAGGATTTGATCCTGGTCATCAATAAGGCCGACCGCACCAGTGACCCGGAGCGTGCGGCTGCGGTTAAGTTTACCCGTGAAATTCTGGAAAAACGGCTGCAGCGCCCGATGAGCGAGGTCTTTGAGGTAAGTGCCGCGGAACGGGCTGAAAACCGCGGTCCGTTACGGGATTGGGAGAAACTACTGTCGAGCTTGCATCACCTCGTGGAAGACTCGGGTAGAAATCTCGTTCGTGCAGCTTGCGACCGAGGCCTCCAGCGCTTAAGCGAACAACTGTTGGCTATCATCAGCGAGGACCGCGACGCGCTTCAACGGCCAATCGAAGAATCCGAACGGCGGATTGAACTGATGAGGGAAACTATCAGCGAGGCCGAGCGCTCCATGCGCGAGCTGAACTTCTTGTTTATGGCGGAACAGCAGAGGATTTCGGACCTCTTCGTTGAAAGGCACAAGCGGTTCGCTCGTTCCGCGCGGACGGGATGCGAGACAGAATTTGGTGCGGAGTTACAGTCCGTATCCCTCGGCTTGGGCCCACACTATCGGCGCCGACTAATGCATCTCGCTCAGGAAATTGCGCGCCGCAAGATTACGCCATGGCTGAAACCTGAGCAGGAAGAGGGCGAGCGTCAATATGGCGCCGTGGCCCTTCGATTTGTGGAGATGGCAAATAATTTTCTGAAAAAGCTGGCGGGGGCGGGTCTCAGCGAACTGACGCGTATGCCACATGCGCTCGATCCGGAGAAGGGTTTGCGTGTGCGCCCCAAGTTCATTTTTGAGGACTTCATCGGAACGGCGGAGCCCCCATCACCGCTTCGCTGGCTTGCCGATGTCTTTCTGCCTTTTGTAGGTGGTCGAAAACTGATCACGAACGATGCTCGAGAGTTCCTGCGGCACCTCTTGGAAGTGAACAGCTCGCGCGTGCAAAACGATGTTCTCAATCGCATTCAGGATAGCCGGGGGCGCCTGGAGGCTGAGATTCGCAAGCTACTGCACGAAATCAGCCGCATTGCAGAACAGGCGCTTGACCGGGCGCGGAAAGTCAAAGACGAAGGAACTTCTGCTGTACAGTTGGCGGTTGAACGGCTCGACCGAATTGAGCAAGACATTTCGGCGCTCGTCTAGGCCTATTCATGCGCTCGGGCCTGCGGAACTCCGGCCCAATCATTTGAAAGCGTTGCAGTTGAACTGCAAAATATGTTACTTTCAAAACGGCGAAGGAATCCGCCATTAAGCGCCCTCCGAAACGGAACGGCTGATGACTCCTGCAATAACGCAGGGGTCTTTTCATTTGCCCCTGCACTTCAAAAAAGGATCGGCAAATGACCAGTCTTGTTGAACTTCCCATTGGCGCCAAAGTCCCGGAGATCGTCACAGCTATCATTGAGATACCGCTCGAAAGCACCAGCAAATATGAATACGACAAGCTGCTGCATGTCTTTCGGCTGGATCGTAACCTGCATTCGCCCGTTCACTACCCCGGCGACTACGGTTTTATCCCACAGACGTTGGCCGAGGATGGCGACCCTCTCGACATCTTGATTCTAACGGAGTCACCCACATTTCCGGGTTGCGTCTATTCTGTACGTCTGATCGGACTCTTTGAAATGTTGGATCAGGGCATGCCGGATGAGAAAGTTCTGGCGTATGCCACGGGCAACCCTCGTTTCGGAGATATCGACAGTTACACCCAGGTCCCCCACCATTTCTTGCTTGAGGTCGAGCATTTCTTTTCGGTTTACAAGGACCTGGAAGGCAAGCGTACCAAGGCGCTGGGCTGGAAAGATCTGGACGCCGCTCAGGCATATATTCGAACCAGCCATCAGCGATACATGGAAAACAATGTCCGTTAAGCAGTTCCAGTGCAACAAGCCCAGCAACGATGCCTTCATCTTCCGCCCAACGCGAGCCGACCATTGAGTATCTGAACTGCGTTGCGCGTCAGGAGGAATTGGATCGCCTTCGGAACCAGGCTAGAATTCGCAAATCTCTGCTGGTCTTTGGGCCGGTGGGAGTGGGTAAATCGCGCTTGCTTCGCACATTCGTCGAAGTGCAATCGCTCGCAATTTATGTCGATCAGGTGCGAACGCCTCGCGAACTCGTTGTCGCTCTGCTGCAGGCGTTGCATTCCGCTGACAGCAACATCAGGGTTCCCGGAAACATCTCTGCTCTTTCCACATCCTCCCTGAAGGGCATCGTTCACCGGGCGCTCGATACGCGGCCATTTCTCATGGTTCTCGACCACCTCGACGCGCCTTCTCGCATTGTGACGGGCATCGTGAAAGATCTGCACTATTACGGTCGAACTCCGGTGATCTTCGCCTCGCGCTCTCCTCACATGGAGGATATTGGCGCACTTCGCCCCTTATGTGCGAACAAGTCGGAGCGGTTGGAACTTAAGAACTTGTCGCCGCAGATCGCTTTGGAATTCGCACGGCGTGAAGCGGAAAATACCGGACTTTGGGCCTCCAATCTCGATGCGGTCCTGCCGTCCCTTGTAGAGTGGAGTGACGGGAACCCTGGCGCAATCCTCCAAATGCTGAAAATGGCTCAACTTCCGCAGTACAGGGCAGACGACAAGATTAAGTCTCACATTCTCTACGTTGATTACCGCATGGGTCGAAGATAGTCAGGAAGACTGGGCGCGCTTCAGATGAACTTGAGATACAGTGCAGATAATTCCGCCTACCGGACGATTCTGTTCTTGTGGATTCGAGATGAAGTTTTGCTGGATGACTCTGTAGTTGATTATCGCGCCCGCGATGGGTCAAACGTATAGCGTCTCTGGCTCGATTCTGTTGGGTGGCAATGGAGCCTCGGATTATCTGTGAGCCAATAACAATTCTCGCAGCCACAACGGAGGCGATTCGCGGGGCGGACTCATTTCGTTAGATACCGATGCTTCCAAAGCTAGACCTCACCGGTAACAAGCACCTCCTTGATCGAGAAGGGGCCGGATTTACTGCTGGCCCGCCAAGTTCAGATTCACGTGGGTCGCGTGGAGTGACATAGACTGACTTGGGAATGTGTGTTGGCAATTCAAGACGAAAAATAGAAAGGGTTCGTCAGAACAAGTCGGCGGAAGGATTTTGAATCAGCCGCGCTTCCGGTGTGAGAGATGCAGGATGAGTTCTGCTGCAGAGAACCGAAGCTCAGAACTGTCCCCATGAGGGAAGACCCCGCGTCCGTGACCCTCCTCGCGAGATCGCAGCTGAGTTCGAAAAGAATGTCGCATCCTGCGAACCTGTTTCCCTTGCAATGCGAATTCAATCAATGGCAGACTCGTCTCAAGCCATTCCGGGACTGTTCTCAACACAGTCCGAGAATCGTGACCACACCCGTCGCTTGCATCCCCAAGCGCGAATCCAGGTCGTACCGACCTGTGAGAGTCAGATCTGGTGCTCTTTCGCAACGGGTGTCTCAGGAAAGATAGGCGATAGACAAACAGTCCTCATTCTTTTGCCTTGGACAAAGACAAGACTCTGGACCGGATTGGCCATGAACCAACCGATCCTGAGAGTGCCCCCAAAGCGAGGCGTGTATGGCAAATCTTCCCCCATCCTCCGAGGGCTCCCACGGCTGGAGTCCGGAGGCCTTGGCTCTTGCCGCTCAGGCCAAGGTCCTCTCTGGAAA
>Ga0255356_1001518_pt1 | contig 14484 bp, 11 predicted proteins | sample HBST100metaG_FD_189944 | JGI IMG/M metagenome (GOLD analysis project Ga0255356, IMG submission 189944) | Peat soil microbial communities from Stordalen Mire, Sweden - H.B.S.T100 | ecosystem: Environmental > Terrestrial > Soil > Wetlands > Peat | place: Sweden: Norrbotten County, Stordalen Mire... | reverse complement strand
CGAGAGGCGCAATCGCCCCGAGCAGGGCGAATAGAAGAGCGACAACCGAGAGGGAACGCGGGATGCGGCACATAGTTCAAGCCTCCATCCCGGTGCGGCGGCTGTCAAGCAAACTCTGCGATGCGTGGGGGTTGCAGTGTGAGGCTGGGCCGGGCTATTCCTGGGCAGCCTTGAGCATGGCGGCCAGGCTGCGCTCCACATCTTCTTTGGTGGTGGCCCAGGAGGAGACACTGATGCGCATGGCGGTCTTGCCCTGCCAGACGGTGGAACCGCACCAGCAGGTTCCTTCCGCTTGCAGGCGGGCGATGGTGCGGAGGGTCTTCTCCGCGTCGCCGAAGGAGACCAGCACCTGGTTGATGACCACATCGTTCAGAATTTCGTAGCCGGCAGCCTTGAGGCCGGCGGCAAATTGGCGGGCGAGGCCGGAGGTGCGCTCGACGATTGCGGCCATGCCGGAGCGGCCCAGCGAGCGCAGACCGGCCCACAGTTCCACACCGCGGGCGCGACGTGAAAGCTCGGGGTTGTAATCGGAGGGTTCGCGGTGTTCGCCCAAGGCCAGATACGAAGCCTGAATGGACATGGCGTCGCGCAGTGTGCCGGGGTCGCGCACCATGGCGATGCCGCAGTCGTAGCCAATATTCGGCCACTTGTGCGCATCGGTGGCCCAGGAGTCGGCCAGTTCAAAACCCTTGGTAAGGCGGCGGTATTCGGGCGAAGCGGCTGCCCAGAGGCCGAAAGCGCCATCCACATGAATCCATGCGCCGGCTGCTTTTGCGACCGGACAAATGGCGGCCGCCGGGTCATAGGCGCCGGTATTCACGTTGCCCGCTTGCAGGCAGAGGATGGTGCGGTCGTCCAGAGGCGGCAGAGCGTCGGCGCGCATACGGCCCTGGCTGTCGGCTGGAACACGCACCACGCGGTTGCGGCCCATTCCCAAGAGACCCAGCGCCTTGCTGACCGAGGCGTGCGCTTCCTCACCGACTACGACCGTGATGGGAGGAGCGCCAAAGAGGCCGTCGGCTTCCACGTCCCAGCCGGCGCGTGCCAGCAGGGCGTGACGAGCTGCAGCCAGAGCGCTGAAGTTGGCCATGGTGGCGCCGGTGACGACTGCGCCGCCGGTTCCTTCGGGCAGGCCGAGGAGTTGACGCACCCATTCGAGAGCCACCTCTTCAAGGGTGATAGCGGTGGGAGACTGCACAAAGAACGCTGCATTCTGGTCCCAGGCGCTCACCATCCAGGAAGCAGCCAGAGCCGCGGGCAGACATCCGCCGTTCACAAAGCCGAAAAAGCGGCCGTTGTTCTTGGCCACGGTGGCCGGGGAGCCGTACTCGTGTAAGAGGTGCAGAACGGTCTCCGCGCCGGTGGGTCCCGGCGGCAGTGGCCCGCGCAAGGCGCTGAGGGCGGCAACGGCGGCCGAAGTGGGCGCAACGGAACGAGCATCCACGCCCTCGAGATACTCCTCTGCGGCGCGCGCGGCGCGCTTCAGCAGGGCGGTACGGGCATCGGCTGTGGAGGCGGAAGACGACGACGAAAGGGGCGAATGGAGCGGATAAGAAGCAGGCATAGACTACCCCCAAGTTTAGCACCGGGGTGGTTTTGGCCGGATCCTTCCTGTTTGCACGCGGTTGGATTGGAGAGCTTTGCGAGGGGTAGATCAAAAGAACCCGATGTGCAGTTCCGATGCCTTGAGCAAAATCAGAGAGGGGCGCCCTTGCGGGGCTGAACAGGCTGCGGAAAAAGGCCTGAATTTGGGAGAAGTGCCCGAAATGCCAGGCCGCAGGGGCTAAAGCGCCGTTATTTTTCAGCCACTTACGGCACGACTGAAGTCATGCCCTGACACATTGTGCCGGTCATGGGAGTGTTTCCGCAGCCTGTAAAGGCCCCGACCCCCTCCGAAATCTTCGGTCTACGACTGCAGAGCTACGCCGTTTTCAGTTGCGCTTCCGCGATGGCGGCGGAGATGACCCCATCGGCGATCCCATGCTTGCGCAGGCTTTCGGTGAGCACCTGAACCTGGGAGGATTCCAGCCTGGCCTGGTCCTTGCGCAGGCCCTGGCCGATGTAGGCGCGGATAAGAGGCTGATAGCCGGAGAAGCCGAGCGACGGAGCGATCTCTTTCAGATCCTCGATCACATCCTCCGGGATACGGATGCTGATGACCGTCATGGGGCGATCCTTTTTCAGCCGTTGCTGGACTCGTTCACTCGCCGTCTTCATACTCCCTCCGTTCCTGCGCGGTCGCCAGCCGCGTTGAGATGATGCGAATCGTGTCGCCTTCGCGCAGAATGTGCACAACATAGAGGAGGGACCAATCCTCGGTGAGGCCAACGGCTGCGTCTCGCTGCTCCCCGCCTGCGCTTGCGTCCACGATCCGGATGAACGGATCGAAAAAGACCTGGCAGGCTACCTCGAAACTCACACCGTGCTTGCCAGCGTTGCTGGACGCCTTCTCCAAATCCCACACGAAGCGAAGCCCGTGGTCGAGAAAATGAATGTCCATCGGTTAAACGTATATACGCTGTATATCTCAGTGTCAAGTGACTATCGGAAAGGCGAGGCCTTCCCCGCTTCTCCTTTGCCGCGTTTCATGCGGTGTTTTTCATCGGTTTGCCATAATTCCCGATTGAATTTCTCCAGAATCTGGCCTATGCTAGGAAGTGCAGACGAATTTGTCCGCCTGAGTTGCCGTGGGTACGCCGGCTGGCGGAGAGAGGAGTGGGCTTACAGCCCACTTTTTATTTGGGGCAAATTCAGGCTTCCGGAGCGGCATCCCGGGAGCATGAAAATGGCTCCAATATAAACAGATTCAATGCGGAAATGGCCGCGAGACGGCGGCGTGGGGACGATGGCGGCGAAGCTGGAAGAAATTCGATCGGCGGCAGCACGGGTGGCCGCTTCCCATGGGCTGGACCTGGTGGACATCGAGCTGCTTGGCCCGGCCAAAGAGCGCATTCTGCGGGTTTATCTCGAGAAGAACGCCGAGGGACGCGAGCGGGTGAAGGCTGCGATTCTGGCTGGCGGCGAAGAGATTCCGGAACGGCTGACGCAGGAGATTCAGGAAGGCACGCTGAGCCCGGAGCGGCTTGACCAGCTTTCCGGCGTAACGCACGAAGATTGTGCTGCTTTCAGCCGGGATTTTGGCGTGTTGCTGGATGTGGAAGACCTGGTTCCCGGCGCGGAATATACGCTGGAGGCCAGTTCCCCGGGCCTGGACCGCAAGCTGACCAGACGGGAAGATTTCAAGCGGTTTATGGGCTCCCTGGTGAAGGTGCAAACCTTCGAGGCGATCCGCAACAACCGGCACTGGCAAGGGCGTTTGATTGCCCCTACGGAAGCCGGAACAGCGGCAGGCGAATCGATCACGCTGGATTTGAACGCCGTGAAGCAGAACAGCAAGAGCCGGAAGACCGGCGTGAGTACGGTAGAGATTGCGCTCGAGAACATCGAAAAGGCGCAACTGGTGCCGGAGATTTAAGAGATTTGTGGTTTCCCCGCTTTGCGCCGGTGAGTACGCGCAGAGAGTGGGCGCACCTCATGGTTGCTATCCGTATGGGCCGGAGCCCGTACCCTTCAACAACATCAACCGCATCGGCTGGGACCGGAACCGGATCCCGAGCCCTGAAACAATCGAGAGAGCAAGCAGAGTATGCCCAGCGTTTTGTATCAGACAATCGAGCTTCTGAGCCAGGAAAAGGGCATTGACCCCGGCATCGTTGTTGGCGCCGTTGAGGAGGCCATCGCCCTGGCCACGCGCAAGTTTTACAAGACCCAGGAGAACATGCGCGGGGAGCTGAACAAGGAGACCGGCGAGATCACGGCCTATATCTACAAGACGGTTGTGGCCGACGAAGAGCCGATCGAAGACACGCTGAATCAGATCACGCTGACGGAGGCCAATGCACTGGCTCCCGGCGCCGAAGTGGGCAGCGAGATCCGCCTCTATCGCGATACGCGCCCGCTGGGCCGCATCGCCGCACAGCTGGCCAAGCAGGTCATCTTCCAGAAGGTGCGCGAAGCCGAGCGCGACACTGTCTATCTGGAGTACGCCCACCGCGAGAAGGAAGTGCTGAACGCCACCGTCAAGCGGATCGAGGGCCAGGACGTGATTTACGACCTGGGCAAAGCCGAAGCGCGTTGCCCCAAGCGCGAACAGTCGCGACTGGAGCAGTTCTCCATCGGCGAGCGCGTGCGCGTGGTTCTGCTGAAGGTGGACCGCGCCGCCAAGGGACCGCAGGTGATTGTTTCTCGCGCGGCTCCGGAACTGGTGTCGAATCTGTTCCAGTCCGAAGTGCCGGAGATTTACGACAATACCGTGGTCATCAAGGCCATTGCCCGCGAAGCCGGCGAGCGCACCAAGATTGCGGTCCAGAGCCGCGACAAGGACGTGGATCCGGTGGGCGCCTGCGTGGGCATGAAGGGCATGCGCGTGCAGTCGATCATCCGCGAATTGCGCGGCGAAAAGATCGACATTATCGAGTACAGCGACGAGATCACGACGTTTGCCGAGAAGGCGCTGCAGCCGGCGAAGGTCAGCCGCGTTTCCATCTCCGACCTGACCGACAAGCAGCTGGAAGTGATTGTCGACGACACGCAGCTCTCACTGGCGATTGGCAAAAAGGGCCAGAACGTGCGGCTGGCGGCCAAGCTGCTGGGCTGGAAGATCGACATCAAGAGCGAAGAGGAGAAACGCCAGGAGGTTGAGGAGCAGATGCAGGCCTTCTCCGGCGGACCCTCGACGCCCATTGAACAGGTGACCGAGCTGGGCGACGGGATTATTCAGAAGCTGGTGGCGGCGGGCATTACGACCGTCGAGTCACTGGCCGACATGACGCCCGAGCAGCTCGAAGAGATTCCCGGCATCGGCGAAAAGACGCTGGAACGGATCAGCGTTGCCGTTCGCCACTACTTCGGCCATTTTGAAGAGGGCGAAGAGGGGCACGTTCCCGAAGTCGCGGAAGCGGAAGAAGGGGCCGAAGGCGAGGAGCCGGAAGTTTCAGAAGAAGACCGCGAGGCGGTTCTGGGTACAGATGAAGCGGAGGCGGAAAACGCCGCTGCGTCCATCAAGGAAGCCGAGGAGGTCCGCGACGCCGAGGGGGAAGATGAATTTCCTACCGAGGCCGAGACGGCCGTCGAGGATATTCCTCCCGCCGATGAGGCGGAAGTGGAAACTCTGGAAGATGAACCGGCTCAGGCGCTTGAAGAAGATGCGGAGAGCGCGCAGGAACCTTTGCTGGAAGAAATTGAAAGCGGAAGATCGGACGAGCAACCGGCCCAAGAGGACGGCGCGTAAGATGCGCCGCGATTTTGAACGCCATTCAAGCGATAATGAAGTGATGAAGAGCAGCCAATGCCATGAGGTAGCTATGAGCGACTAAGGGCTTTGGGTAGCAAAATCTGAAAAGAGGCGGATGAGTAAGGTTCGTATCAACGATCTCGCGCGCGAGATGGAAGTCAAGAGCCGGCAGATTCTTGACATATTGACGGAGCTCGGCCTGGGCGCAGGCAAGACCCATTCCAGTTCGCTGGAAGGCTTTGAGGCTGAGAAGGTACGCGCGCATTTCGAGCGCGGCTCCCGGTCCGGCGGCCAAGGGAGCGCTGCGTCTTCGCGCGCCCCACAGGGCATCACACCCAAAATCGATCTCTCGCACATCTCCAAGCCCGGGGATGTGATGAAGGCTATTCTGGCGAAGAAGCTGGAAGAGGAAGAAGCGGCACGGCACCCCCATGCGCCGCTGCGGCCACCGACAGTCGTCGTGGCGCCGCCAGCTCCTCCCGCCCGGCCTGCGCCGCCCGTGGTGGTGGCAGCATCTTCCCCGGCCACCGTGCCCTATCGGCCAGAGCCGCGCAGGATCGTTCCCCAACCGCGGCAAGCGCCACCGATTATTACGCATCCGGCCATCGCCTCCCATCCGCCCGTCGGTCCAGTTGTGGCCAAGGCTCCGGTGGGCGCCGCAACTGCGCCCCGTCCGGCGGTTGCTGTGGCTCCGCCCGCGGTGGCTGTGGTGGTGAAGCCGCCCGCTCCGCCTGCGCCGAAGGAAGAACAGCCGCGCGTGGTGGAACAAGTTCCTGTGGCAGCCAAGCCGCCGGTTCCGCCGGTTGCCGCTCCCCAGCCTCCGGCTCCCGTTGCAACGACACCCGCGCCCTTGCCCACCGCTGCCGCACCGGCCGTAGTGGTTGAGGCCGCGCCGGTAGCCGTGACGCCGGCAGCACCGCCGGTTGTCGCTGCGCCTGTTGCGCAAGTTCCTGCGCCTGCCGCGATTACGCCCGCGCCAGCTGGTGAAGCTGCTCCTGCCGAACCTGTAAAGGAAAATTTGACTACTGCCCCTGTTACGCCGCACCCCGCTCCCGCGGTTCCAGTCACACCCGCTGAAGCGGCACGCCGCATGCACGGACATACGCACGTTCTTTCCCCGACCGCGGCCTTGCCCGGTCGCCGCGTGGTGATGCCGCAGACCGGCCCTCGTCCGGTTTACAAGGCACCGCCCGTGGTTCCCACCGTTCCCGCCGCCAACACCGGAATCGCTGCCGGCGGCATTCAGCGCGGCCGGCCGATCTTCGACCGCCGTCCCGGCGTGCCGGGCAGTTACCCTCCGCGCCCAGGAATGGGCACGTCAGCCCCGGGCCAGTTCCCCGGCGGTCCACGTCCCAAGCATCCTACCCGCACCGGAACCACCGGCGGCTATGCAGGCCCCGGAGGCCCCGGCGCACGACCCGGCTTTGGCGCACGTCCTGGCTTCGGGCCACCTCGTCCCGGCGGTCCGCCGCGCCCGGGTGGCGCTGCACCGACCGGCGAGGCGCCGCGTCCCCAGCGTGCTCCGGCGCGCGGTCGTGGCGGACGTCCGCAGTATCCCAAGACGAAGGAAGGCCCCATGAAGGGCTTTGTGCCGCCGCCACGTTATGGCGGGGTGCAATATGGCGGAGAACCGCTGCCCATCACGCGCGAAATCACCGTTACGGAAGGCATTAGCGTCAAGGATCTGGCCGAGAAGCTCGACATTCGTGCCAAGGATCTGATCGCCACCCTTCTGATGAGCGGCGTCTTCGTGACGGTCAACCAGTCCCTGGACGCCGAGATGGTGAAGGACGTAGCCGCCAAATTTGGCGCGGCGGCGACCGTCATCAGCTACGAAGAGGAAATCGCCAACGAAGCCATCGAGGAAGTTCTCGAGGCCGACAATACCGGCGAACTTGAAGTTCCCCGTTCTCCCGTGGTCACCGTTATGGGCCACGTGGATCACGGCAAGACTTCGCTGCTGGACGCCATTCGCGAGACCCATGTGGCGGAAGGCGAAGCTGGCGGCATTACGCAGCACATCGGCGCGTACAAGGTGAGGTTCTCCAAGGAAGGCTCGCCGGCGCACGGCCGCGAGATCGTCTTCCTGGATACACCTGGTCACCAGGCGTTTACCCGCATGAGAGCCCGCGGCGCCAAGGTCACAGATATCGTGGTGATCGTGGTTGCAGCGGACGACGGCGTGATGCCCCAGACCCTGGAAGCCATCGATCACGCCAAGGCTGCCGATGTTCCGATCATCGTGGCTGTGAACAAGATCGACAAGCCGGATGCCAACCCCGATCGCGTCAAGAAGCAATTGGCCGACCGCGGTCTCATCCCTGAAGAGTGGGCAGCCGGCAGTGAAGGCACCGTCTTTGTGGAAGTTTCGGCAAAGAAGCGGCTCAACCTGGACCTGCTGCTGGAAATGATCTGCCTGGTTTCGGACATCAAGGCTCCCAAGGCGACGCCCGGCCGCAAGGCTGTGGGTTCGGTTCTGGAAGCCAAGCTGGACCGTGGCCGTGGCGCAGTGGCCACCGTCCTGGTTCAGGACGGCACCCTGCACCTCAACGACAGCTACATTGTCGGCAATACCTTCGGCAAGGTCCGCGCCATGTTTGACGATCGCGGTCGCGCCATCACGGAGGCTGGTCCTTCGACCCCGGTCGAAGTTCTGGGCCTGGAGTCGATGCCGGATTCCGGCGATACGTTCCTGGTGGTCGCCGACCGCGACAAGGCCAAGGGCATCGCCCAATACCGCAAGATGAAGGAGCGCGACGCACAGCTCGCCAAGAGCTCCCGCGTCTCGCTGGAAGGTCTTGCCGAACAGATTCGTCTGGCCGGCGTGAAGGACCTGCCCCTCATCATCAAGGGCGACGTCACCGGTTCGGTGGAAGTGCTGGCCGATTCACTGGTCCGCATGTCGACCGAGAAGGTACGGGTCAAGGTGATCCACTCCAGCGTCGGTTCCATCACGGAAAGCGACGTCCTGCTGGCCTCTGCCTCGAACGCCATCATTATCGGCTTCAATGTGCGCCCTGAGCGCAAGGCTGCCGAACTGGCGCAACAGGAAGGCGTGGAAATTCGCCTGCACAACATCATTTACGAGTTGCAGGACGAGATGCGGCTGGCGATGATGGGCCTGCTGGAACCAACCTTCAAGGAGAACTACCTGGGCCGTGCGGAAGTCATCAACGTCTTCCACATTCCCAAGGTGGGCACCATCGCCGGTTGCCGCGTCCAGGACGGATCACTCCGCCGCGATGCGGAGATCAAGGTGATGCGTGGCGGCGAACAGGTCTTCAAGGGCAAGATCGGCTCGCTGAAGCGGTTCAAGGACGACGTGAAGGAAGTGACGAACGGCATGGAGTGCGGCATCGGCATCAACAACTTCAGCGACTTGAAGGAAGGCGATCTGATCGAAGCCTTCTCCACCGAGAAACTGGCCGCCGACCTGGGCGCTCTAGCCACCGACGTAGCCAAAGCAGCAGCAGCGGCGGCAGCGGCAGCAGCAGCCAAGGTGTAACCGACCCAAGCTGTTTCAACCCCAAACGGCCCGCTTCTCAGCACAAGAAGCGGGCCGTTTTGTGTCTGCGCGGTTCAAAGCATCTCTTCGATTGGCATGGAGCGAGTGTGGGCCGGGAGGCCGACGTTACAAGTTCTTTTCATCCAATCTTCAACAAATGCAATTACTCGTTAGGCAAGTGGTTGAAACATAGATACTAAAATAAAACGTTTGACAACTGTATCGAATGCGGGTTAAATTAGTGACGGTTACTATCATCCCCAAGGAGGTTAATCATGAGACGTATTCTGGCAACAAGCCTACTGCTCTCCCCCCTGCTTCTCACCGCAGCGGCATTTGCAAGCTCACCCGTGATCGACGCCTCTGCCTCAACCCAGGCTCCTCGCATCAGCACCGGGGTCATTCCCGCTCGTCTTCTTCACGCCGCCAGCCTCACGCTTCCCCCCGCTGTCGCCGTGACCACGCCCAATGACGCCGAAGTCGTCCTCAAGCTCAATGTCGACGAACAAGGCAAGGCTCAGGATGTCCAGGTGGTCCGCTCCATCAACCCCGCCGTGGACCAGCGAGTGGTCGAAGCGGTTCGCCAGTTCCGCTGGCATCCCGCCACGCTCGACAAACAGGCTATTCCGGTCGAATTGACCCTCAAGGTTGAAGTTCAGCACTAATACCAAGATCAACACGGGCTGCAGCGGTAACCCTGCATTCCAGCACGCCCCATCCTCCACCCTGGCGACGATCCCCGACGTCAGGATGGAGGATTCTCATTTGGGGCCTCATTCGTTTAGCCTCTTCTTGGCCTACAGCGGATATTTCTCCAGTGCTATGCAATGGAGCGCCACCGTTCTGCTCAGGCCCACCGCATTGGCCGGGGTGAAGCGCGCCAGCCGGCGCAGAATGGCCAACTGCGTGCGCAGCATGTCGCCCTCTCCACAGGCCGCCAGAATCCGGCGCGCACACTGCTCAGACAGGGCGATGCTTTCATCGGCCAACAGTCCCGTCATAGCTGCTGCCGCTTCGGCCGACTTGTGCTGCGCGGCAGCCAGCTTCCGCGCCCGCAGCAGGGCCGACTCCAGGGCGTAGACCTGCATGATAATGGCGGCCAGATCGGCCATGACCTCCTGCTGCTCCTGCAGGGCAGTCATGAAGCGCTGGCTGGCCACTCCGGCACAGAAGAGCGCGATCTTCCGCGTCGAAGCCAAGGCCTCCGCCTCCCGGCTCATTACGACTCCGTCGAGGGAAACGGAGTCGAAGCTGGGTGGCTGGGTGACCTCGTCCATCAGCTTCTTGATGGCGGGAAGCAGGGGCAGAACGCCGCTCAAGGCCCGTTTCATCAGCCAGCCGGTAATGATGAGCAGGTTGATTTCGTTGGTCCCTTCGAAGATGCGGTTGATGCGGGCGTCGCGGTAATAACGCTCGGCGGGATACTCCTCCACGTAGCCGTAGCCACCCATGGTGGCGATCAGCTCGTCGGCGACCACAGTCATCATCTCGGAGCCGTAGACCTTCAGGATGGAGCACTCGACGGCGCACTCCTCGATGAGGCGCTGGGTCTCGCGGGGGGAGTGAGCCTTCTCCGGCGGCAACTGCGAAAGGGCTGCGTCGATGATGCCGGCGGTGCGGTAAGCCATGCTTTCCGCGGCGTAGAGCTGCGTGGCGCTCCTGGAAATTTTGCGCTGAATGAGTCCGAACTCAGCAATGGACTTGCCGAAGGCCTTGCGCTCCTTGGCGTATTTGATCATGTGGGCCAGGGCCTGGCGCGCGCCGCCAATGCAAGCGACGCCCAGCTTGAAGCGGCCCACGTTGAGCACATTGAAGGCAATGTGGTGGCCCTTGCCGACCTCTCCGAGCAGGTTGCCGGCGGGGATCCTGCAGTTGTCCAGGACGAGCGGACAGGTGGAAGAGCCGCGAATGCCGAGTTTGTGCTCCTCAGCGCCGACGGTCAGGCCGGGCGCATCGCGCTCCACCAGAAAGGCGGAGAACTTTTCGCCGTCGACCTTGGCGAAGACGGTGTAGATGCTGGCGATGCCGCAGTTGGTGATCCACATCTTTTCGCCGTTGAGGATGTAATGCTGGCCATCGGGCGAGAGCGTGGCGCGGGTGCGGATGTTCATGGCGTCGGAGCCGGAACTGGCTTCAGAGAGCGCATAGCCGCCGACCCACTCACCGGAAGCCAGCTTGGGCAGATAGCGCTGCTTCTGCTCCTCGGTGCCGTACCAGACCAGCGGCAACGTGGCGATGCCGGTATGCGCGCCGAAGGCCGTGGAGAAACTGGCCAGGACGGAGATGTGATCGGCGATCAGGGTGAGCGAGACCTTGTCCATGCCCATGCCGCCGTATTCTTCGGGAACGTCGACGGAGGTAAAGCCGAGTTCGCCGGCCTTGCGCAGGATCCGCGCCATGACGCCGGGCACCTTGGCCTCAATGGCCGCGGCATTGGGCAGAATCTCCACGCGGGCAAACTCCGCGACCGTGGCCGCAATTTGGCGCTGCTCCTCGTTCAGGTCTTCGGGAGTGAAGATCTCTTCAGGAGTGCGCGTTTCGAGCAGGAAGCTGCCGCCGGCGGCGGCAACGATGGGAGAAGCTGTAATTGGGGACATATGACGACTCTCCTAACTGCCAGAACACAGTACGACAGTCTGACGAAGGCGAGCAACATGAGAGCAGATCTTTTCTGTGGAATCTCTCTATGGATCCATGTTTTGGCGAAGCGACGCTTGTGGAGACTTTTCGCGTGCGATGCCAGCGAAGTTGCCTGGATAAGCCGAGCGGCGAAAAGGAGCTGAAAATGCCGGTTATTGCGTGCTTTCCCGGTAAGGTGCAGTTGCTGCTTTGAAGCGGTCGATACGTCAGGGCGCATATCGCGGGTCATCCTCGGATGACCCGCGACAGGTAGGCAACGCTATTCATCCAGCCCAGTTAGGCTGATACGGATCGGAGCAAAAGCAACCGCAGATCCTTCGACTTCGCTGCGCTTCGCTCAGGATGACAGCTCTCAAGGGATGCAATCCTTTGGGGCCGGATCAATAACATAGGGACGCCTGGGTTAGTTGACAGTTTGCACCAGTACAGGCGAGGCGCTCTCTGCCGACTCGGCGTCCCCGCTATAGATGGCGGTAATCGACTGGGATCCCGAGGGCAGGTCTACCTTCACAAGCGTAGCCACGCCTTTGATCAATTCTGCGCTGCCCAGCCAGGCGTTTCCATTCATGAAGACCACCATTCCCATGGGGGGCAGCCCGGTTGAACTGACGGCGGCAGTGAACTTGACGAGGTGACCGTGCACAGAGGGATTGGGATCTGAGGAGAGGCGCGTGGAAGTCGCGTGCTTGTTGACGATCTGCGTCACGGCATTGGATTTCCTGGGGCCATAGTTATCGTCGCCGGAATACTCGGCAACCATGCGGAAGGTTCCAGCCTCGGTGAAAGTGGTGGTGAAGGTGGCTTGCCCATTCACCAAGGGCACCGTGCCAAGAGCCGCTCCTCCTTGTTTGAAGGTGACCGATCCGGTTGGGTTATAGGGGCTGGCCGTCACCACTGCCTTGTAGGTCACAGGCTGGTTGACATAGGAAGGATCGAGTCCGGAGGACAAGGCGACCGAATCTCTGGGAGGGGGCACCGTCTGACGGAGAATCAAGAACGAGTCAGACGAATTTGCGATGGCCAGATCGAAGCGGCCGTTTCCAAGGAAATCTCCGACGGCGGCACCGGCAAACTGGGCATTGGCCACGGTTCCGCTGACTCCCGGCTGAAATGTGCCATCGCCTTTGCCGAGAAACAGCGTGATGGTGTTGGGGGCGGTGGAGTAAGCCAGGTCGAGTATTCCGTCCCCGTTGAAGTCAGCCATCGCGACGAGGTTGGAGAAGAGAGGCAAGGGCGGCTCTCCGCTCATCTGGGTGAAGGTTCCATCGCCATTGCCTTTAAGGATGGTGAGGGTGGCAGAGCCCTGGTCCACAACCGCCAAGTCGAGATTTCCGTCCCCGGTGAAGTCGCCCGCCATGACCGAGCGGGGATCGGCAAGCGTCAGGTTGGGTTGGGAAGGCGCAAGGGTGAAGGTGCCATCGCCGTTGCCGAGGAAGATGGCGACGGGGCCTATCTCGGGTCCGCCTCCAATGTTTCCCCCGTCACCGACGGTGACAATATCGACGATTCCGTCGTGGTTGAAGTCACCCAGGGCGAGGGAATTGCTCTGGAGAACTGCATCGCTCAGGTCGCCGGACATGGTGAAGGAGCCCGTGCCGTCACCCAAAAGGACAGTAACGTTCGAAAGACCGAAGGAGATGTAAGACACGGCCAGATCGAGGTTACCGTCGCCTTTGAAGTCGGCCGCGGCAATGGAGAAGTAATCGCCATCCAGGCCGAACTTCTGATGCTCGGTAAACGTGCCGTCTCCGTTGCCGAGATAGATGGTAACGGCAGCGCCACCCATGACTCTCGCTTGGGAGATCACGGCCAAGTCCATCTTGCCGTCGTGATTGAAATCGGCAGCAATGCCGGCAAAGGGAGCATTGCCGTAAGAGCAAATGGTGGACTTGGCGGTGAAGGCGCCGTGGCCGTTGCCGAGGAGGATGGAAATGGCGCCGCTGGTTGCGCCGCAACTCGGAGAAGAAGCGCCGAAGACAGCCAGATCGGAGTCGCCATCGCCGTTGAATTCCGCCACGACCATGCCCTCTGTGGGAGTGAGCGTGACGGCGTGCATCCGAGGCACAAAAGTCACGGAGGTGGTTGGCTTTGTGATGGTAAAGGGTACAGGGTTCGACGCTCCACCGCCGGGGGCGGGATTGGAGACGGTGACATAGGCGGTGCCGGCGGAAACAAGATGGGAAGCGGGAAGATCGGCCTCAAGTTTATTCGTACTGACGAAGCTTGTGCTGAGAGGCGCTCCGTTCCAGTTGACAAGGGAGGCGGAAACGAATCCTGCACCGTTGACGGTGAGCGTGAGTGGGTGTGAGCCTGGCTCGGCACTGGAGGGAACCAGGGACTGGTTGACGAGGGGAACTGGATTGGATTGAGCGAGCAGGGATCCAGTACTCAAAGAGAGAAACAGGCAGACAAGGTGTGCAGGCCTCATACGATCTCCTTCCGTCACTACGAAAAACCGACTAGAAAGGGTTCGGTTAGCGGTTGGGGGGTAGGGGAGTTTGCGGCTGTCAGGAACAGGAGAATTGTGCGCCCAATGGGGCCAGGGGTCAATGGTCTACCGACGGAAGAATAGGGAGCCTTACGGTACCAGCGTGTGGTCCGCGCCCTGATTTGGCACGGTTGAGCGGGAGCAGAATTTGGGGTCTGGCCGGGGTTCACGGCGCCAGGTTTTCAGGTCTGAGATGCTTGGGCGGCGGGAGCCCCGTGGAAGGAGCGGCGTTTACACCTTTGCAAGGCGGCAATGAAGTTCAGCGAGTCCGCGCCGTTCCTTTTGACAATCCAGAGGAGCGGCGTCATCCTCTAGATAATCAAGAGGAAGCATCCATGAGCGCCAAGATCGACGACACCGCACCGCAAGACCCCAAATCCCGCGAGTTAGTCCAGGGAACCCTGGAGATGCTCATCCTGAAGACACTGGCACTTGAGCCCATGCATGGCTACGGCGTGGCTTTGCGCATTGAGCAGGTCAGCGACGGCGTCTTCCGCGTGAACCCCGGTTCGCTGCTTCCGGCGCTGAGCCGGATGGAGCGCGCGGGCCGCGTAAAGT
>Ga0255356_1001509_pt1 | contig 14516 bp, 14 predicted proteins | sample HBST100metaG_FD_189944 | JGI IMG/M metagenome (GOLD analysis project Ga0255356, IMG submission 189944) | Peat soil microbial communities from Stordalen Mire, Sweden - H.B.S.T100 | ecosystem: Environmental > Terrestrial > Soil > Wetlands > Peat | place: Sweden: Norrbotten County, Stordalen Mire... | reverse complement strand
GGTGGGCTCAATGCCCAGCACCACCATGTTGTCGCCGGAGGAGGCCACGGCGATGCCCTGTTGCAGCGCCTTGAGGAAGCGCGGCTCGTCGGCAATCACGTGGTCGGAAGGAAAGATGCCCAGCACGGCGTCGGGGTTCTGGCGCTCGATGATGAAGGCGGCCAGTCCGCAGGCCGGGGCGGTGTTGCGACCTACCGGCTCCTTGATGATCTGCTCGGAGGGAACGCCCTTCAACTGGTCAGTGATCTCATGGGCCAGGTACTCGTTGGTAATGACCCAGGTTTCGTCCAACCCGGCCAGCGGCTTGAGCCGCTCAACAGTCTGCTGGATCATGGATCGCTCGCCGTCCAGCGCCAGAACCTGCTTGGAGTGGGCGCGGCGGGAGCGGGGCCAGAAGCGGGTTCCGCTGCCTCCGGCAAGAATCACAGGGCGAAAATCAATAGGCTTCGACATTGAAGACACATCCTACCCGACAAACGATACGTTTGCACAGTGGCGAATCGTACTTTTTCTTGAAGAAATCTCCATCAGCGCCGCACAGCCCTTACAGGAGACGGATTTACGCCATCCCATATTGCAAAACGGCGCGTGCGCGGCTGGCAGGTTAAATGGCCCTGGCTAAGCCAGTTTGGCCAGAAATTCTCCGATCCGGCGGGTTCCCTCGTCAATGTTCTGCTTGGTCACCGGATAGGAGAGGCGGATATGCTCAGCGGTGCCAAAAGCCTCGCCGGGCACGGTGACAACGTGGGCCTCGTGAAGCAGGCGCGTAGCCAGCTCCGTCGAGGTCTTGACGCCGCCCTTGCCCAGAAAGGCGCTGATGTTCGGATAAACGTAGAAGGCGCCCTCGGGCTTGGTACAGGTGACGCCTGGAATTTCGGCCAGTTTGGCCAGCATATGGTCGCGCAGATCGATAAACTCGGCGCGGAACTCGCTGACGCACTCCTGAGAGCTGGTCAGCGCGGCGATGGCGCCCTTCTGCACAAAGCTGGTGGCGTTCGAGGTGCTTTGCGACTGTAGCTTGCTCAGATTGGCCACCACTTGCTTCGAGGCCAGCGCAAAGCCGGCACGCCAGCCGGTCATAGCATAAGTCTTGGAGAGCGAGCCGAGCACTACCATGTGTTCCTTGGCCCAGGTGAACGAACCGCCGGAGACCGGCTTGCCGGCATAGTTCAGGTAGACATAGCACTCATCAAGCAGCAGGAAAATCTTGCGCTCATGGGCCAGGTGAACGATGCGCTCCAGATCCTCGGCCGACACAACCGAGCCGGCCGGGTTCGAGGGCGAGTTGAGGATGATGGCCTTGGTTTTGGGCGTAATGGCCTTCTCGATGGCGTCGGCCGTGATGCGGAAGTTCTCCGCCTCCTTGGTTTCAAGGAAGATCACCTTGCCGCCGGCGTACTGAATGATGTCTTTGAAGCTGACCCAGTAAGGAACGGGCAGGATGACCTCGTCGCCATGGTCCACCAGGATTTGCAGGGTGTTGAACAGGGCCTGCTTGCCGCCGGTGGTGAAGATGGCCTCGTCCAGCCCGTAATCGGAGCCGAAGTCGGCGGCGTGGCGCTCAACGATGGCCTTGCGCACGTCGGGAATGCCCTGCACCACGGTATAGCGGGTGAAGTTGGCGTCAATGGCGGCAATCGCCGCGTCCTTGATGTGCCGTGGGGTGGCGAAATGCGGCTCGCCTGCGCCGAAATCCACCAGGTTGGCGCCCTGCGCGCGCAGTTTGGCAGCCTCGGCGGCCACGGCCATTGTGGCGGAAACCTCGATCCGGCCGATGCGGTCGGCAAAGACTTGCGAAGAAGGATTTGTCATGGCAGTTCCTATCTTTACAGATTTCAGGGCCGAATCAAAATCTACGGCGGGAAAAACTGCCGCTTGGCCTCCTCAAATAATGTCGAGCTAATGCCCCGGTTCAGCGTCTGTCTGGATAGAAGGGGCTTATGGCGTCGGTTACAGGGGGTAGCTTGGTTTTGTTTTCCACGGAGAGAGCTCAGCCGGAGGTTGACCTAGCGTCTCTCGTAAAGACCTACTCCCGGCTCCTTTTCCGTGTGGCTTACTCCGTCCTGCGGAACCGCTCCGAAGCCGAGGATGTGGTGCAGGATCTCTTTGTTCGCGTAATCGAACGTCGCCAGTCTCTACACGCAATCAACGATATGCGGGTATGGCTGATTCGGATTGTATGGAATCTGGCTCTGGACCGGAGACGGCGCATCCGGCCAGAGCAATTGGATGAGAGTTCCGAGGAAAGTTTGGCGGCGAACACGATGCCGGCCGACGAGAGGATGTCCGAGGCCCACCGCATGAACGCGGTTTTGCGCGAGATGGAAAGATTGCCCAAGAAGGAACGCCATGTACTGCTTCTTTCCGCCATTGAGGAACTGAGCACGGAGGAGATGGCGGAAGTTCTGGGCAGGAGCGAGTCCGCGGTTCGAGCGCTGCTCTTCCGTGCGCGAACGCGGCTGCGTAAGCGGCTCGAAGGGTGAGGAGGCGAGCAATGATAAATTCCGAGCAAGCCATTGAAAAGGTGATGGCGCGATTGCGCGAGATAGAAGCTCCTCTCGGAATGGAGCGGCGCATTCTGACTGCGGTGGAGGAACGCACGGCAGCGCGTACGGTTGCGCCTCCGCGATGGGTCTGGCGGGCAGCTTTGGCGGGGACGATTGTTGCCTGCTCGTTCATTGCGATCACGGCAATCTATCGGTACGGGCTTCTTTCGACGCAGACACATTACCCCGCTGTTTCCGCAGACTCGCTGTCTGTGAAAGGGCCAGTAATCAGCGCGCAGAAAACATCCCTACTGCCGACAGAATCCATCGCGCAAACCAGAACCGCAGCGCCCATACGAATAGTGCGGCAGATCAGCACTGCCAATGCTGTGCTTCTCCGGGAGATGCGCGCCCCCAGCTACCCAGCGCCGACAGCTCCTCTAACCAACGAGGAGAAGTTGCTGCTGCGCGCGGTTCATACCGGGGATCCGCAGGTGATGGCATTGTTGAACCCTGAAGTTCGAGCCAGACAGGAAGCGGAGAGTGAGGCTGAGTTTCTAAAGTTCGTTGATTCATCCACTGAAGAAGTTCGCGAATGAAATCAAAATACGAGGTGAAAGGAAGGTACGAGATGAAGAAGACAATCGGAGTTCTTGGAATTGCCTTGCTGCTGAGCTGCGGCAGCGCAAGAGCGTTTGCGCAGACGGAAGCAGTCACATCGAAAGCAAGCGAAACGAAGATTGAAACGGCACCGACGACTTATCGTCTGACTTACACGATCACGGAGCTGGACGGCAGCAAGCGAATCGGCACGCAGCATATTTCCTTGACTACCAATCAGGATCGTAACCAGAGAGACGCACGGGTCAGGCTCGGCAGCAAGGTTCCCATCGCAGTGGCATCCTCCAATCCGGATAATCCGGCGCGAACAGAGATTCAGTATCAGGATGTAGGTCTGAACATCGGGGCGCATATACACGAATTCACGACTGGCGTACAGGTGTATTCGTCCTTGGATCAATCCAGCGTCTCTGAGGAACAGTCCTCTGTCGGCATAAAAGATCCGGTAATTCGGCAGGCGCGTCTGGAGAATACCGCCCTGCTGACTCTGGGCAAGCCCGTTATGCTGGGATCGCTGGATATTCCGGGAAGCACACGACATTTGGATATCGAGGTCGTTCTGGAGGTAGTTCGGTAGCTTTGAGGCGGGTGGCGAGGTACCCCGGGTCTCGCCTAGAGACCTGGAGTACCCGGTGTTTCGTCACCGCTTATGGCCGTCTCCCGGCTCTGTTCGCCAACACGCTCACTTCGCCGGTTCTGAATCCCCTTTGCTGAACAAGTCTTTCAAGAGCTCACGCGCCTCGGCCTCGCAGGCTTGAAGCACCTGAATCCTGTAAACGGGATTGATAATCGGCGTGACTCCAAAGCCTATGCGCCCCTCATCGGGCACCACGAATTGGACTCCGGCCTCTTCGAGTGCGGATTTAGCAATGTCGAGTTCAATTGGATTGGCGCTCTCGAAGGCGACAACCAATTCTTGATTTGGGTCTGAACCTTTCATTTTGTCCCTCTTTCTTTCCCGGCCCATTTTTGAAGGCCGCCCTTGACCGATGCCGAATACTGTTGTCAGACCGTTCAGATACGCAGGCTACCCCAGGTCTCGCGCCTGAACTGGGGATTCCGCACCGCTTGTCCCGATGCGCCCGCGCAGGCGTTTGAGCACGTTGGGCGGGACCAGCCCCGACACATCGCCGCCGAAGGCGAAGACCTCCTTCAGCATCCGCGAACTGACAAACGAGTAGCGGCCTGCCGGTTGCAGAAAGACAGTCTCGATCTCCGGAGCGAGACGCCGGTTCATCAGCGCCATCTGAAATTCGTATTCGTAGTCGGAGATGGCGCGAATGCCGCGCAATACCGCCGCGACTCCCTGCTGGCGCGCAAACTCCACCATAAGCCCGTCGAAGGTAGCCACTGACACGTTCTCCATCGCAACGGTCGATTCCTTCAGCATCTCCACCCGTTCTTCGACGGTGAAGAGGGGATCTTTCCCCGGATTGTTGAGAACGGCGACGATCAGGTGGTCAAAGAGCTTGGCTCCGCGCTGGATCAGGTCGATATGACCGTTGGTCGGCGGGTCGAAGGTACCGGGATAAAGGGCGCTTACGCTCATGGATTCTGCTCCATGTGGATTTTAGCAGCGGACGGCGCACACAGGCTGCACGTTGCGGAACAGCGCCAGCTCAGTCGCGTTGAAATCACTCTTCGAGACCTGCCTGCCGTCCGTGAAGACCGTTGTGCTCATACAACTTCATCCCGGCCACGCGGGTTGCGCTGCGGACGCCTCTGGACGTAGCATGGGCACGGCTTGGCGAGCGGAGCGGCATCGTCTCCAAAGGCGCGGATAGCCTTCTGTACGATGAAAACCCCTCCGTTTGACACTGCCCAACTCGTCGCTCTCGCGACGAACGACTTTGGCAATGGCTGGAAAGATTTGCCTGGTCACTGGAGCTATTTTGAATGTCTAGCAAAATCATCATTGAACCTTTTCGCATCAAGAGTGTCGAACCCATCCGCTGGACCACCCGCGCCCAGCGTGAGGAGTTGCTGCGCGCCGCGCACTACAACCAATTTCTGCTTCCGGCTGACGATGTTCTGATTGACCTGCTCACCGACTCTGGCACTGGCGCAATGTCCACCCACCAGTGGGCCGCGATCATGGAGGGCGATGAGAGCTACGCCGGCAGCCGGAGCTTCGATCGCTTCAGGAACTCCGTCCAGGACATCACCGGTTATGCTCACGTCATTCCCACCCACCAGGGACGGGCCGCCGAACGCATCTTGTTCAATGTGATGTGCAAAAAGGGCGACATCGTGCCCAACAATTCTCATTTCGACACTACTCGTGCGAATGTCGAGGCCGTTGGGGCCGAGGCCGTGGACCTTTTGCTTCCCGAGGAACGGGAGCCAGGCACGCGTCTTCCCTTCAAGGGCAACATGGATGTGGCGGCGCTGGAAGCGCTGATTGCGCGGGTCGGACGCGACCGTATTCCGCTGGTGATGCTGACCGTGACGAACAACTCCGGCGGCGGACAGCCGGTCTCGATGGAAAATGTGCGGGCTGTGGCCGCGGTCTGCCACAAGAATGAGATTCCGCTGTACTTCGATGCCTGCCGCTTTGCCGAGAATGCCTATTTCATCAAGCTGCGCGAGCCGGGCTATGCTGACAAAACGCCCAAGCAGATTGCGCGGGAGATGTTCGCGCTGGGCGACGGCTGCACCATGTCGGCCAAAAAAGACGGCATGGCCAACATCGGCGGCTTTCTCTGCACCAACGACGACATTCTCGCGCGCCAGGAGAAGGATCTGCTGATTCTGACTGAGGGCTATCCCACCTACGGCGGACTCGCCGGCCGCGACCTGGAAGCGATTGCGGTGGGCTTGCAGGAGGCACTTGAAGAGGACTACCTGCGCTATCGGATTGCATCGACGGCTTACCTCGGCGACCACATCTCCCAGCGTGGCGTGCCGATTGTGCAGCCGCCGGGCGGCCACGCAATCTATATCGACGCCAAGGCTTTTCTGCCGCACATTCCCGTGGATCAGTTTCCCGGCGTTGCGCTGGCCGCCGAACTGTATCTGGAAGGCGGCATTCGGTCGATCGAAATTGGCAGCCTGATGTTTGCCGCTGCTGCGCAGATGGAATTGGTGCGGCTAGCCATTCCGCGGCGTGTCTACACGCAGAGCCACATCGATTACGTGGTCGAAGTGATTTTGAAGGTCTTCGAGCGGCGCGCCCAGATCAAGGGGCTGCGGCTGACGTACGAGGCCCCGTTCCTGCGCCACTTTACAGCGCATCTGGAGCCAATCGACTGAACAGGCCAAAGATCACTATTCAGAATCTGGGGATTTCTACACTTTGAAGGGGCGCGGCTTAAGCCGCGCCCCTTTCGTTACCGCTGCAGCAAGTCGATGGGCTGGGTAAAGTCAGTGACGCGGATGTGCTTTGCCAGCGCCGGGTGCTGTCGCTTGAGGCTCAGAAACATCTCCCAGGCGACGCGGCGGTAGCTGAAGTGGCCGGCGGCCCCGCTGCGCAGCTCGATAATGTACTGAGCCTCGGCAAAGTCCATCTTGAACAGGCTCCGAATGCGCGTGGCCAGCGGCAAGAGATAAAGGGCGGATTGGGCTGCTTCCGGCGCCTGGCTGGCCGCAATCTGTACGCTGGCCCGGTGGGCTTGCTCTACGGCGGCCTGGTAATCAGCCAGAATGCCAGCCTCGGCAAGGATCTTCACCTCCGGGCCAAGGTCGCCGGAGTTGGGTGTCTCATAGCCGTGCAGCGCGGTGATCGGCTGGATGATCTGCGTACAGCGGCGATGGCGGTGCAGGTCGCGGAAGCCGCCGATGTCCATGAGGAGATCGAAGCGCAGAGCCGCTCCGGCATGGAAAGCGCGGAGGGCCTCGTCGTGCTTGCCACGGTGGCGGAAGCCCAACTCGACAATCTCATTCACGCGGGCTTCGGAAAGCTGGGCAACCAGGTCGCGAATCTGCCGGTAGGGATGGTGGCTGGCTGAGTAAAGGAGCGTCGCGGCCACTTCGACTTCGAGGGATTCGGTGTACTCCACCAGATCCACCAGGGGGGCGTCGGCGATAGGCAGACCCTTCAAAAGCTCGGCGGCGGCTTGCGCCAGTTCAGCATGGCTCTGGGGTTCGTAGCTGTTGGGCTGGGCGTACTTGACCAGCGTGGGAGCAGTGCGGATCTCGCGGGTGAGGAGGTCTTTGGCTTCCTGGGCCAGAGCGGGATCGGCTGCCGTGAGCTTTTCAACAAACGCGGCGGCGGCCTGGGAGTTGACGTTCCAGGCGGGGCCGGTGGCGGCTTCGCGAAGCTTGACCCCTAAATCGCGAATTTCGGCTGCGGGGTGGGCAAGCAGGCGCGAAACCTGGGTTTCCAGGGTGCGCGCATTCACAATCTGACCCAGCGAGGTATTGGTGGCCAGCGGAAGCAGGTAGCGGGCCACGTCAAAGGCGCGCGCCTTGAGGGTGCGTTCGTAAGCCTCTGGCTTCATGCCCTCGGGGCACGGAACGCGCCGGCGCAGGGCTTCGAGAACCGCCGCGGTGGTGCGCTGGTAGGCGGAAAATAGGTTGGTAATGGCCTCGGAATAAAGCTGCGCTGAACCGGAATCCTCGCCGAAATCCGGGAAGAACCAGCCGGATTTGAGAAAATTCTGGTAGCGTGTTGAGCGCTCCTGCCCATCCCAGCGCTGCTCGTCAACCAGGACGACGGCGGCTAGAAGGCTGAGCCTCTCGACCGAGAAGGCGACGTGGGCCAGGTCGGCGATGGAGCGGTGGCCGTACTGGAAGTAGAAGGTCGAGAGAAACTGCTCGGCGCGCTGGCGGCTGATCTCGGTCAGCGACTCGCGCATGGAGAGCGCGGAGCGGGAGTACTTGGCCATGGCGTAGGCCAGGACCTCGGGGTCGGCGCCGTGAATGGCGAAAACTTCGGTTTGATTGCGGGCAACGGGAGACACGAAAGATTCACTGGACATTGTTCAGAGCTCGCGAACAGAATACGTCATTGGGCCAGATTGATGTGTGCACCCGCAAGGCCGCTCAAGGTGTCTACTAGACTAGAACAGGCAAAGCGAGAATGACAGGGCAGAACAGGAACAACCCGGCAATGCTGGAGTATCTGGTACGCACATCGCGCCAGCCGCGCGCCGTGCCGCCGGGCCGCTGGCTGATGAGACAGCGCTGGAACGACCTGCTTTTTGCGCATTGGCCGGTCCCGGCCTCGTCGCTTGCGCCGCTGGTGCCCGAGGGCTTGCAGGTGGACACCTTCCAGGGTTCCGCCTGGCTGGGGGTCATGCCTTTCTGGATGGACCGCATCAAGGTTCGTGGCGTACCGTCGCTGCCCGGTATGCACAGCTTTCCCGATCTCAGTTTGCGCACCTATGTCCGCGAAGAGGAGACGAGGACGCCCGGCGTGTATTTTCTCTCGCTGGATGCCAGCAGCCTGCTGGCCGTGGCGGCAGGGCGCGCTTTCTATCGCCTGCCCTATCACTGGGCCCAGATGCATCTGGAGCAGCGGACGGAGCGGGAGTTTTCGTTCTTTAGCCGGAGGCGGTTTGCCGGCCGGCCGGTGGTCTTCAATGCGCGCTACCGCGGGTTGGGTCCCTCTCAACGCCTGGCAGAGAGCCAACCCGGCACACTGGAGCACTTCCTCTTTGAGCGCTACTGTATGTTTTCGAGCACCCAGGATGGGCGCCCCATCCGGGCTAACCTGCACCACCTCTCATGGCCGCTCGAAGAGGCCGAGGCGCAGATTGAGCGGAACGATCTGGCCGAGGCGCTCGGAATTCAACTGCCCGACCAGAAGCCCGTGCTGCACTACTCGCGGCGGCTGGCGGTTTATGTCTGGCCGGCGGAGCTGGTGCGGCCGGCGATGGTGGCGCGGCCCGTAACAGTGGTCGCAACGCCTTCAGGATAGAAATAGCCTCCAGCTTTTAACTCCCAGTTCTGCATGGTCGGCTGATGACTGGAAGCTGAAAGCCAGAAGCTGGCGTCAAGCGGGCAAGGCGCTGACTTTCCCCCATTTATAATTTGGATGAAAGGGCGCGGAAACGTGCGCGCAGGGGGTCAATAAGAGATATGGCGGATTTGCAAGGAAGAATTGCGCTGGTAACCGGAGCGGCGCAGGGCATCGGACGCGCGATTGCATTGGAACTGACGAAGGCTGGAGCGACTGTGGCGCTGGCCGACATCAACGAAGTCAAGTTAGCCCTGGTTACCAAGGAGATTGAGGCGCTCGGCGGCACGGCAGCCGCGTTCCGGCTGGATGTCTCCAACGAAGAGTCCATCCACGCCGGCGCCAAAGCGGTGCTCGATCGCTTCGGCAAGATCGAGATTCTGGTCAACAATGCCGGCATCACCCGCGATGCGCTGATGATGGCCATGAAGCGCTCTGACTGGGATCTCGTTCTGGCCATCAACCTGACCGGGCCATTTCTGCTGACCCAGGCCCTTCTGCGGCCGATGATCAAGAACCGTTGGGGGCGGATCGTGAACATGGCTAGCGTGGTGGGCCGCGCCGGGCAGGCGGGCCAGGTCAACTACTCCGCTTCCAAGGCCGGGCTGATCGGGCTCACAAAGTCGCTGGCGCGCGAAGTGGCCTCGCGGGGAATTACCGTGAATGCCGTGGCGCCGGGCTTCATTGAGACGCCAATGACGGCCGTGTTGGACGAGAAGCAGACCTCAACCATGTTGGCGCAGATTCCGCTGGGCCGGCGGGGAACCGACCAGGATGTTGCCCGCGCGGTCAAGTTCCTGGCCTCGGAGGAAGCGTCTTACGTCACCGGACACGTGCTCGACGTGAACGGCGGCATGTTCATGGGAGGATAGGCTTTTCCCCGAAAATCTTGCGGAAAGCTTAAACCAGCCTTTAGAGTTTCTATAGCTCCGCGCAGGCCCATCATGGGCCTGCGCTGTCGTCTGCGGCAACGAATTGCTCTTTCGGGCAGCCCGGAGAATTACCTGGGTTGCGGGGCCGGCGCTGCGTCGCGCGGAACGGCTGGCATTCCTCCCGGAGGCATCCCCATCACGGAGACTGACGCGGCCACAAAAATTCCATCCTTCACCGCGCCCTCGACCCTCACCATATCGCCTACCTGAAGATCAGCCAGGGTGATGGGTTCGCGGCGCTTGCGGAAGCTCGTGTCCTCATTGGCCACGAAGGCGTGTGTGGCGCTGTCCACCGTGCCTTGGAGCGTAATCTTGGTTTCGTTGATGGCCGTCACCTTGCCCATCAGCCAGGTTTTGCCGTAGTTGCCCCGCATCTCGCGCATCTGTTTGGCGCGCTCCGGGTCAATTTGCACCACCATCATTGCGCCCACGGACTTGACTGCGGCATCCACATCTCCAATAGCGGCCACCACGTCGCCCACCTTGATGTCGGTGGATTTGAGCGTCTGCGGAGCGGACTGTTCGCGATTGCCGCTCTCCCCGCCCTCGCCCCTGTGCTGGGCCGTCTGCTTCAGGATGCGAGTGTTGGCGCTGATGTGGACCGTATATATGTCGCCCGCTTCGGTTTTGATGGTGTAGTGGTCAGATGCGACTTCGGTCACGGTCCCGGTCATGCCGTTTCCGGCGCCCATGCCGCCGCCCCATCCGCCAGGGCCGCCGCGCTGGCCCTGACCCTGAACAGAAGCTGCGCCGAGCGCCAGCCCCAGAACAACCGCGAACAATAGACGAACTTTCATCGGAACTCCATTCATGGAAACGCTGTTCATAAAAACTCCAAGGGGCGCAAGCAGACAACCCTAATACATAGACGTGCGAAGGGAAGTTTGGGACGACAACGGCAAGAATGGTTTCGCCAATTAGTACCTTCTATCCGTAGTTTGAGATAAGATCGTCCGCACAGCACTTCGCATACGGTAATCTAGCTCTGAGTCAACCTTCGAGACGATGGCAAACGCGCAGAACGAATCCGGTCGTGGCAAAAGCAGGTTTTTCGTCCGCCTCTGGCTGCGGATCAACGCCCTGTACGACCTGTTCTTTTCTGAGACCAACAAGGCGATCCTCCGCCAGTTGGTCATCCAACTGAGCATCGCCGGTTTCGCGATTCATGTGTCGCTGATTTTTCTTGCACGCACGCTCGCGCATCCTCCACTGCTGATCGCCGAGGTCGGGCAAAACTACCTCACCGCAATCTCCACCCCGTTCAACTTCATTCTGTTTTACGAGGTGCTGATTCTCATTGCGTCGCTTTCCGCATCAACGACGCGCTCGCTCGCCAATCAATTCGAGATTGTGTCGCTGATCTTCATCCGCGATGTCTTCAAAGACATTGCCACGGCCAGCGACCTGGTGAATGGACACCGGTTGACCATGGAAGCGCTTCCCGCCTTCCTCGATATGTGGGGCGGATTCTTGATGTTTTTCCTGGTTGGCGTCTTTCGCTACGTAGCGTCGCAGCGAGTACGGCCCTCGGGAACGGCGCTCCCATCGCCCGGAGCGGCGCTGTTCATCGCCCAAAAGAAGGTAGTTGCCATCGGGCTTGCCACGCTGCTGCTGGGGATGGCTATTTACAACATCGGCCTTCTTGTCATCGCCATCCGTAGTCTCCTCTTGACCGGACACGGATCCATCGAGTCGGCAACCACGTTTTATAACGACCTGTTTACCGTAATGATCTTCACCGATGTTCTGGTCCTGATCCTGTCGTTGGAGGTCTCCGGGCTCTATGAACTGGTCTTTCGCAACGCCGCGTTCGTGGTCTCGACCATCCTGATCCGCCTCTCGCTGGCCGAGGGGTATCCCTTCGGAGCGCCCTTGGCGCTGATGGCCATGGTTTTTGGAGTCCTTACCCTGCTGGTCTTCAACTACCATCTACGCGTGAACAAACCGGCGGCAGGGTGAGGCGCCGCTCCCGGTTTGAATATCTCCTACTTCAGTGAGCTCATGTCGATCACAAACCGGTACTTCACGTCCTGGCGCAACATACGTTCGTAGGCTTCGTTGACCTGCTGGATAGAAATCATTTCCACGTCAGCGGTGATGTTGTGCTGGCCGCAGTATTCGAGCATCTCCTGCGTCTCGGGCATCCCGCCGATCATCGAGCCTGCCAGCGACGCGCGTTTGAAGATGAGGTTACCCACATTGACCACCGGGAACTTGTCGGGCAAGCCCACAAGGGTCATGGTGGCGTCCTGCTTGAGCAAGGCGGTGTAGGGGTCCAGCGAGTGCGGAGCGGCGGCGCAATCGAGGATGAAATCGAAAGACTTGAGGTGAGCCTTCATGGCATCTGCATCGCTTGAGAGCACGACCTCATCGGCGCCCAGCCGCAGGGCATCTTCCTTCTTCCTGAGGTTGGTCGTGAACTGAACGACATGCGCGCCGAAGGAGTGCGAAAACTTGAGTGCCATGTGGCCCAGGCCGCCAAGGCCGACGATACCAACTTTCTTGCCGGGACCCACCTTCCAGTGGCGCAGCGGCGAATAGGTTGTAATGCCGGCGCAGAGCAGCGGCGCGACGGCGCCCAAATCGAGATTCGCGGGCACGGAGTGGGCAAAGCGCTCGTCCACGACGTAATTCGAGGAGTAGCCGCCCATGGTGATCGTGCCATCCACGCGATCCTTGTCGGCATAGGTGAGCGTGGCGCCCTGGTCGCAGAAGTGCTCCTCGCCGCGGTTGCAGGGGGCGCATTGGCGGCAGGAATCGACGATGACGCCGATGGCCGCGATCCCGCCCACTTTGAACCTGGTCACTGCGCTGCCAGCGGCCGTAACGCGGCCCACAATCTCATGACCGGGAACCATGGGATAAATCGAGTTGCCCCACTCGTTGCGGACCATGTGCAGGTCGGAGTGGCAGACGCCGCAGTAGAGGATTTCAACGGCGATTTCCGTAGCGCCGGGTTCGCGGCGGCTGAAGATGAAAGGGGCAAGCTGGGATTGCGCGCTGAGCGCGGCATAGCCTTTGGATGTGGACATGAGGGGATTCCTTTCGAGAGTAACGTCTACACCTGCATAAGATGCGGCAAGCGGCCGGAAGTTCGCTTTTTTGTTTGGATGAGAAATGAAGATCACCTTGGCTAAGGGATGATCCCTTCCGCTCGTTGCAGGGAATAACCCTCCGCCGGCGCACAATAGAAATGATCAATGGAACGGGTCTTTACTGACCCTGACCACTGACGACTGTCCAATCTGTCAGGAATGTGCCCGGTCCGTACCCGTACCAAAGCCTACCCCCCTATTTACCGTGAATCTGTGAAGAGACTGTCCCTCTCTGCCGCAGAAACTTCTTTCGTCGGGACAAGATTGATCTTCATCTTATGAGATTGATTAGGAGCGAATGAAAGAGGGTCACGGCCGCTGGGCGCAGGCGACACGGGGAATGCCCTGCAGGTCAGGGACGAATTCGATCCGCTCAAAGCCGGAGCGGGCAAGCAGCGCTTCGAGAGCAGTCGATTGGCCGTAGCCGATTTCCAGCGCCACATAGCCGCCGGGAGTAAGAGCGTCGAAGGCGACGGGGATAAGACGGCGGTAGACATCGAGTCCGTCGTCGCCGGCAAACAGCGCCAGCGCAGGCTCATACTCGCGCACCTCCACAGAGAGCGTGGCACGGTCGGTCGTGGGCACGTACGGCGGATTGGAGACAATAATCTCGAATTTCTCTTCGGCAACCGGCGCCAGCAGGTCGCCCGGCAGAATCCGCAGGGTTACTCCGTTGCGCTTTGCGTTCTCCTCGGCGATTGCTAGGGCGCGCGAAGAAATGTCAATTGCCGCGATCTGCGCGTGGGGCAGATTGAGGGCCAGCGCGACGGCGATGGCGCCCGAGCCGGTGCCGACATCCACAATACGCGGTTGCTCGAAGCGGTCCGTCAGCGAAAGGACCTTTTCGACCAGGTGCTCGGTCTCCGGACGCGGAATCAGCACGTCGCGCGTGACGCGAAACGGCAGTCCATAAAACTCGGCTTCGCCTGTGATGTATTGGATGGGTTCGCCCTTGCGCCGGAGACTGACGAGCGCAGTGTAAGCCGCCGCCTGGCTGCTGGAGAGTTCTTCCTCCGCATGAGCGATCAACCAGGCACGGCTTCTCTCCAGCGTGTGCATCAGCAACAGTTCCGCGTCCCGGCGCGCTCTCTCAGGATGCGGACCATCCTTCAGCAAAACGCCCCCAAGATCGAGATAATGGCGCAGTGAGGCCATGGAATACCTCAAGCCGCCTGGCTGCTGTCGGCCTTCAACTGCTCGGCCTGGTAGTGAGTAATCAGCGCATCGACAATGGGCTGCAAGCGGCCCTCCATCACCAGGTCAAGCTGGTGGAGCGTCAGGCCGATGCGGTGGTCGGTCATCCGGTTCTGCGGAAAATTGTAAGTGCGGATCTTCTCGCTGCGGTCGCCGGTACCCACCTGCTGCTTGCGCTCCTTGGCCAACTCCGCATTCTGCTTATCCATCTCCTGCTCGTACAACCGCGAACGAAGAACGCGCATTCCCTTTTCGCGGTTCTTGATCTGCGATTTCTCGTCCTGGCAAC
>Ga0255356_1001508_pt1 | contig 14518 bp, 10 predicted proteins | sample HBST100metaG_FD_189944 | JGI IMG/M metagenome (GOLD analysis project Ga0255356, IMG submission 189944) | Peat soil microbial communities from Stordalen Mire, Sweden - H.B.S.T100 | ecosystem: Environmental > Terrestrial > Soil > Wetlands > Peat | place: Sweden: Norrbotten County, Stordalen Mire... | reverse complement strand
CACTGCTTCTGCGCCAATTTGCCGCATTAACGCCGCGTCGGCCGGAGTGGCGATTCCGCCAGCGCTAAAGTTCGGGACGGGAAGCTTGCCTGTGCGGTATATCTCTACGACGAGGTCGTATGGCGCACCTAAGTTTTTGGCCTCGGCCATAAGCTCTTCGTATGGGAGGGACTTGATCTTGCGCATGCCCGATAGAACGGCGCGCATATGGCGAACCGCCTCCACGATATTGCCGCTGCCTGCCTCGCCTTTGGTGCGGATCATTGCCGCCCCTTCGCCGATCCGCCGCAGCGCTTCGCCAAGATCGCGGCAACCGCAAACGAACGGTACCTTGAAGGCATGCTTGTCGATATGGAAAGACTCATCTGCCGGTGTCAGCACCTCGGATTCGTCAACAAAGTCGATGCCCAATGCCTGAAGAATTTGCGCCTCTACAAAGTGACCTATTCGAGCTTTCGCCATAACGGGGATTGTGACTGCGCTCATAATGTCCTTGATCATTTTTGGATCGGACATTCTCGCCACGCCACCGTCTTTACGGATGTCGGCGGGAACGCGTTCAAGGGCCATCACAGCGCAGGCGCCGGCCTCTTCGGCTATCACTGCCTGCTCCGCGTTGACCACGTCCATGATCACTCCGCCCTTTAACATCTCAGCGAGACCAACTTTGGTCCTCCACGTACTCTTTTCAGCCTCAGTAGCCATTGTTATCACCCATCCTCAAAAAATCACACGCTCTGATAAGCGGCATGAGAAGATTGTACCTGAGGACCGATAGTGAGAATGCGGGCAAACTGTGGTTGGGCCGTTGAAACAGCCCTGCTCATGCGGATATTGACCCCGTCGGCTTACCGGTCGTGAAGCGGCGGAAGATCGGGGAACCGGCCCCGATCTTCCAAGATATGAATAATCAGCCCACGTCGCAGAGTTTGTATGCGGCAGCCAGGGCGGCGATAGGGTCTGCTTTGGGGATGAACTCGTGGCCGACATAGCCGTCGTAGTTTGTTTCGGCGATTGCCCGGATTATCGGCGGGTAGTAGAGCTCCTGATCGGTGTCCAAGTCGCGTCGTCCGGGGTTTCCAGCCGTGTGATAGTGCCCGAATATCTGGTGGTAGTCTCGAATTGTGCGGATGATGTCTCCCTCCATGATCTGCATATGGTAGATGTCGTAAAGTGCCTTGACTCGGGGCGAGCCCACTTGCGCGATGAACGATGCGGCCCATGGCGTGCGGTCGCATAGATATCCTTTGTGGTCCACTTTGCTGTTGAGCAACTCGATCACCAAAGTGACGCCTGCTTTTTCCGCGTCTGCGGCCACCGGCGCAATGCCCTCCGCGCTCACTTTGGCACCTTCGTCATCGGATTGCCCAGGAATGCGTTCGCCGGAAAAGATGATCAAATTTTTGACGTCGTGCCTTACGGCGAGATCAAGGTTGCGCCGGATCTCGTCTCGAATGCGCCCATGCTGAGACGAGTCGTTCAGCCCTGACGATATGCTCGCATGTCCGCCATGCGAGGCGATGACGAGTCCATTGTCGTGGGCAACTGCCCAATGTTTCTCGGGAATAAGCTCAACTGCCGCATAACCGATTTTCGCAGCCGCAGCCAAAAGGTCGGGTGTCGAGACACCACGGTTGTCGAAGCACCAAAAGGACAGAGACTGTTTGATATTCGACATGACTAGCTTTCCTTCAAATCAACGGGACGTCCGCCGTTCGCCATCGACTGGTTCGCGCCGATGGACACCAACGCTGTTTTTGCAGCGTCTGGGTACGTCGACTTGATCGCGGACTTGTCGCCCGACTTCACGGCATCGATAAAGACGCGGTCTTCGATCGAGAAGATATTGTCCTCGCCCTTTATTATGCCGCCTTCACCCTCCCCCTTGCGTCGTATCTTAACTGAGTGCTCCCAGCCTGTGAATTCGAACGCCACATTGCGCGCATACACGTTCAGAAAAACACCGCCTGCAGCGTTGCTTGAGACGCTGGCGAGCACGTTGACAATGGAGCCGTTCTCAAACTGGATATTGACCACCGCAGCATCGTCGGTCGCGTAGCCGGGGATATTGCAGTTGAAACCTGTCGCGCCGAATGCCGACACTGAGACCGCTGTGCCAAAAAGGTACCGTGCAATGTCCACTGTGTGGGTTACTTGCTCATGAAACTGACCGCCGCTTTTGGCCTTATTGGTCCACCACGATCCGATCTGTGTACCCTGTGCCGGACCTGGCGTGCCGCCGAGCCATCCACCCGTTCCAAGTATTGCTGCGTCGACAGTGAGCATTTCGCGTGCAGTGGTCACTGAACGTCGATATCTGTTCATATAGCCAGCCGCAGTAAGGAGATGCGTGTCCTCGACCTCGCGCGCCAGCTTTCGGATCAAGTCTGGATCGAGCCCGACCGGTTTTTCAACAAAAAACGGGATGCCACGTGATATTGCAACTTGTTCGGGCGCACCGTGCGTGTACGGTGGAATCAACAAGAAGAGGCAGTCGATGCCTGCATCCACAATATCGAGAGGCGTGTCATAGATTGTCGCCTGTGGGCGAGTGGACACAAAAGCCTCCGCAGTCTCTCGGCGTATGTCCGTGACCGCGACGATCTCGATGTCCTTAAAACCAGCCATTGCATCGGCATGTGCTTTCGCCATCCCTCCGCAGCCGACAAAACCAACTCTCACCTTGTTCATCGTGAGAAGCTCCTTACCCAAATTAATGCGTTTGGCACGGCAAAGCCAGTCAAACCGTTGCCACGGCCTAACGGTTGTGCAGGCGACTGCAATATTCCTGCATGGAATTGATTGTTACAAATGTGACACCTGGCTTGAGCGCGCACATTCTCACCGCGTTGGACGGCGATGTTGCCTGTGGAAGCATAACCATAGAGGCGTAGCCGTCTTTGTGCAAGGCGTGTCAGCAGCGAGCTGCCCGGTGCCAACACGCCCTTGTCGGCTAGATGGTCGCGGCGTAATAGTCACCGTTTTGGGCTAAGTGAATGGGGGTGTCGAACAGAGAGGACATTGCCGAAGTCGTCAGAATGTCGGATTTTGCCCCGTCTTTGAACACCGTTCCGTGTTTCATAAAGACAACTCGGTCGATCTCCGGCAAGATCTCTTCCACATGGTGTGTGACCAAGATCAGCGTGGTGCCCGTGTTCGCCACTGATCGCAGGGTTTCAAGAAAATGGCGTCTTGCGATAATGTCGAGGCCGGACGTGGGCTCGTCGAGGATCAATGCACGGGGTTCGTTTACCATGGCACGCGCAATGAGTATGCGTCGCGCTTCGCCAGTGGACATCGTCTCCATCCGGCGCTGGGCAAGGTGGTCTGCCTCCATGAGCAAGAGCGAGTCTTTGGCCCGAGTCTCCATCGCCGGTGTGACCACATGATGTCTCGCCAATCCTTGGCTTGAGAAGAACCCGGAAAGCACGGCTTCCGTGGCGGGGATGCTCTCCAGCACAAAACTCTGCTGCATGTCCTGTGTCACGATGCCGAGCATCGATCTTAACTCGAAGACGTTCCATCTTTCGCGTCCAAACACGGAGAGTATCGGCTTGTCGCCATCTCGGTCCAGGGGGTAATGCTGCCGGGTGATCAGTTTGATCAATGACGTCTTGCCGGAGCCGTTAGGGCCGACAATCGCCGTGTGTTGGCCGACATTGATTCGCAATGTCAAATTGTCGATGATCCGCTTTCCGGATCGCAGAACAGTCGCATCGTTGATTTCGATAAGTGGGATGGGGGTTACTTGGTCATTTGTCATAGTGAATTTCCAGGTGTGCGAAACCTGAGCCTCGCTATTGTATCCCAACTGGCCCACAGACTATCGTCGCAACTGCACATGCGCACTGAATTGAGCGTCTTGAACGGAATTGATATCGTGCAGCAATGCCAATGTAACGAAACTGGTCTTGGTCCTACGTTATTTCTCGGAACGGGTGCGGCTCAACAGCCTCTTCGTGGCAGGATTACCGATGGAATTGACGAACATTAGGATCATCACGTTATTCTAAAGGCGAGGAGCAACACAAATGGCGTTCACATTGTCATTGGGCGATAAGGCACCGGACTTTGCGCTTCCGGGCGTCGACGGCAAGTTTCACACACTGGCCGAGTTTGCGGGCGCGAAATACCTGGTCGTGTTCTTTACGTGCAACCATTGTCCCGCAGTGCTGGGGTCCAATCCGGGCACGCGGGCAACTGCGGAGAAGTTTCAATCCCAAGGTGTGGCGTTTGTGGGGATTAATGCAAACACCATTTTGGCGCATGCGGGAGATTCGTTCAAGCAGATGATCGAAATCAACAAAGAATCGCCGTTTCCATGGGCATATCTGCGTGACGAGGCTCAAATCGCCGCGTTGGCCTATGGCGCACTGCGCACCCCGCACTTTTTCGTGTTCGACCAGGATCGCAAATTGGTCTATACGGGGCGAGGCGTCGACAATCCGTTCGACGCGGCCAAAGTCAAAGTCAACGACCTCGACAATGCTCTCACCGAGCTTGTTGCTGGCAAGCCTGTAACCACTCCTTTGACCAATCCCGTGGGCTGCAATGTCAAATGGGAGGGATACGACGAGCATTGGATGCCTGCGGACGCGTGTGATCTGGTATTGAATTGAGAATTGGAAAGATCGTTGCGACTGCCTTATGCATTGGAAGCATAATTGTTGTTGGCCCAAGCTCACTCGCTCAAAGCAGCCCCGTCACCCAGCACGCGGGCGAGACCCCCGTGGTCACCGCCGTGCGCTATGCCGACATGGGGCGGGGCGGTGTCGAAGCTCCTGTTAAAGTACAGTTGTTTAACAACGTGCGATTTGACAGCTTCGACACGCATCCGTTCAAGTATGTTCCCCCGAAAGGGAACGGCAAATGGCGGAAGATAGTGCTAGTTGCCGATTACGATGTGACCAAAGGCATACAGTACGACCGTACCGCGCAGATAAGCATTGGGAAAGTCAATGTTTACTTCGGGACGACGTCGGAGCCCAACCCGTCTTCGGGACAGTACTGGCATGTCGAGCGCGACATCACGGATTATGCAGCTCTTCTTCGGTCGCCGCAGGACGGCGATGCGATCCTTGGCAACATTGTGAACGCGACATATACGGGAGTGCTCACTGGTTCTGCGTCCGTTCTTTTCTATCCGGCGGAAAATGCCCAAACAGCAGCGCATATACCCGACGTTGTAATAGGATTCCAGGACAAATCAGGGGCTGCCCAGGGACTCGCCAGCCCCAAGGATCATCTAAGCCGCGCGGTGGCATTGCCAAGGAACGTTGTCCGTGCATATTTGGACGTGATCGCACAGTGCCAGGGTAACGACGAGTTCTGGTACACCGACGTCCCTCCCGATCTTTCCGGCAAGCTCGGATCAGCGGGTGGGGGCACGTTTAGAGAGGTGGAAGTCGAAATAGACGGCACGCCAGCCGGAATTGCCCCTGTCTATCCGTATATTTTCACGGGCGGCATTGATCCCGGCCTCTGGCGACCGATTCCTGGCGTGCAGACATTGAGCTTCATGCCGTATCGCGTGAACCTGACGCCGTTTGCCGGCGTGCTGGATAATGGGAGAACGCACACGGTGTCGGTCCGCGTAGTCGGGGACAACAACAACTTCGGTGTGACGGCGACCTTGCTTGCCTATTGCGATCCGAACGTCAAGGTTGCAACCGGCGCCGTCACTCTGGATACCGTCGATTCGTCGCCGGTTCCGACAGTATGGCGGTACCTGGTGCCAGATGCGCACGGTAATCTCAACGGCACGGTCGACACGTCGCACACGAGCTCAGGCATCGTGGAGGGCTATGTCGTCGCATCACACGGAAAGGTTACCACTCGAGTCGCACATCATGCGTTTTTCGACAACCGGCAGGTGTTCAGCAGCTCCGACGCGGAGCAGACGCAGGATATCCACCAGTCAACACGGATGACAGTCACCACAAGCACAACGTCGTCGCCAGGAGGAACTTCGGTTGCGCGCAGCGAGCTGGCGTATCCGTTGATCGTGACAATGACGTCTCACGGGAACGCGGACAAGACCAGTTCGCGAACGACCACGATTCATCAGGGCTATATGGTCAGCAAAACCCAGACATTGAGAGGATGGGCTACAGCCGCGTCGGTTTCAGACACGGTCGACACCACAGACACGCTCAACTATGGTGTCAACGGGAGAATCAGCGGGGCGAAAGACCGCAGAAGTTCGCAGACCATCGTCACACGTGACAATGCCGAGCCGGCTCATGTGGTGACAGTGAGTTCGGATAACGGAAAGCCGATAGCTGCAAAACGGTAAGGTCGGGCGAGCCCGCCAAGCTAAAACCTCCCTTTCCCCGATGAGGGAAAGGGAGGTTTTAGCTGAATCGGGCATAATTCCGCTCATGGGCACCTGCTAGGTGCCTGCGGGATTGCGACTAGTCGCCTACGAGCCATTTTTCAGGAGACCTCCAGAGGGAGGACAAGATCAGTTCACGAATGAAGATGAGCTCTTTGGGAAGGCGATTGTAGAGCTTGACGAATAGAGCCTCGTGCAAGAGAATCTCCTGCCGCCATACATCGCTGTCGATCGACATCACTTCGTTGAACTTCTCCGGCGTGAAGGATTCCAGGCCGCGCCAGTCGAGGTCCTCGTACCGGGGTATCCAGCCAAGAGGGCTTTCAACGCTAACGGCTTGGCCGCGTGCGCGCTCCACGATCCATTTGAGAACGCGCATGTTGTCGCCGTAGCCCGGCCACGCGTACTTGCCGTCGCGGTCGCGCCTGAACCAGTTGACATTGAAGATCCTTGGCGGGTTGGGGATCGAGCGTCCGAATTGCAGCCAGTGGTTAAAGTAATCGCCCATGTGGTAGCCGCAGAACGGGAGCATGGCCATGGGATCGCGACGAACCTCGCCGACGCTTCCGGTGGCTGCCGCAGTTGTTTCCGAGCCCATGGTAGCCGCAGAGTAAACGCCGAAGCTCCAGTTGAACGACTGGTAGACCAGCGGGGTGACATTGCTTCGCCGTCCGCCAAAGATGAACGCCGAAATTGGCACGCCCTGTGGATTCTCCACCTGATCGTCAATCGACGGGCACTGTTGCAGGGGTGCGGTAAACCTCGCGTTGGCATGTGCCGCCGTTCGTCCGCAGCCGGGCGCCCAGTCTTGCCCCTTCCAGTCGATCAAATGGTCCGGCGGGGTCTTTGTCATACCTTCCCACCAGACGTCGCCATCGTCGGTAAGCGCCACATTGGTGAAAATCGTGTTTTTGGTGGCCGAATCCATGGCATTCGGGTTAGTCTCATAGGACGTTCCGGGAGCGACGCCAAAGAGGCCGTTTTCCGGATTGATTGCGTAGAGGCTGCCGTCAGAGCCGGGTTTGATCCATGCGATGTCGTCGCCGATCGTGGTGATTTTCCAATCAGAAAACTCGGGTGGCGGGATAAGCATGGCGAAGTTCGTTTTGCCACATGCGCTTGGGAACGCTGCGGCCACATAGGACTTTTGGCCGTCGGGCGATTGAACCCCGAGAATGAGCATGTGCTCGGCGAGCCATCCTTCGTCACGTCCCACTACCGAAGCGATGCGCAACGCGAAGCACTTCTTGCCGAGAAGCGCATTTCCGCCGTAACCGCTTCCATACGACCAGATCGAGCGCTCCTCGGGAAAATGCACGATGTATTTTTCGGCTTCGTTGCATGGCCAAGGGACGTCCTTTTGACCTGGCTCAAGCGGCGCCCCGACGGAATGGACGCACGGGACGAAATCTCCGTTGTCGAGATTCGCTAGCACCTGTTTCCCCATGCGAGTCATGATTTTCATGCTCACGACCACATAAGGTGAGTCGGTGAGCTCCACGCCGATATGGGAGATGGGCGATCCGAGAGGCCCCATGCTAAACGGCACAACATACATTGTGCGGCCGCGCATGCTGCCGTCGAAAAGGCGATTCAGGGTTTTCTTCATGTCCCTGGGGTTGACCCAATTGTTCGTCGGGCCCGCGTCAATCTTGCTGACGCTGCAAATATAGGTTCTGTCTTCAACTCGAGCTACGTCGGTAGCCTGTGATCTTGCCAAAAAGCTGTTGGGTCGCTTTTCCGGGTTGAGGCGAATGAACGTGCCTGACTTGACCATTTTTTCGCACAGGGAGTCGTATTCTTCCTGTGTTCCGTCACACCAGTGGATATGATCAGGCTTACAAAGCGCTGCGATCTCCTCCACCCAGGTGCGTAGCTGTTGGCTCGTCACATATTCGGGAATTTCCATTGTTACCTCAGTTTGAATTTTTCGTGCGGCCCTCTGGAAAACTTGTATTAAAAATGAAGTTTAAACCTGGCCGCAAACCATGCGATTTTTGTTTGTCGAAGCAAAACCTCGTCGTCGCCATATCTTCAGGATGGTTTTGCCTTGCATACAGTCAATCAGGCATATGATAGACGAAATTGCCCTGTAATCGCGTCCGCTCAACGGCGGATTCGGGCATACGTTGGCATATTCTATCGTTCTGGTGGTTTCGCGGCCACTGGTGCCGGCCGCGATGGTCTTCGAGAGCTTCTCTTTGCCGCAGCTTCGGCGCGCATTTTTTGCAATTTTGGCAGTGCGACAAAGTGGATATAGCACCACCATGCAACTACAACGGCGGCAAGGAGGACGCCCGCGCCCCAGTATTCAACACCGGGCTGGGCAAACACGCCCACACCGATCACGGCGAACAGCACTGCGGTGATCGCGGGCAGCGCTTTGCCGCCCCACATGCGGTACGGCCTGTCGCTGTTCTGCTCCTTGACGCGCAAAATCACGACGCAAGCGGCGGCGAACGCGTAAATGAACGACTCCGCAGCGGCGGCGAGGTTTACAAGCAGCACAAAACGCTGAGTCACATACACAATTGCAGACACCGCGAGCGCGATGACGTAGACGAGGAAGACGGCCCGATCAGGTGTGTTGAACCGCACCGATATGTTGGCAAGCGATTTTGGAAGGACATTGTCTCGCGCCATGCCGTAGATGAACCGGCTCACTGAGATCAACCCTGCGTTAAACGTGGTGAGCGACATGAAAATGCTGGTGATCACCATCCACCAGCGGCCCGTCGGGCCAAAAACGGCTTTCGCAAAGAGCAAGTGTGGAATGGGTTGTCGCGTTGCGAGGGTCCCAAACAAGACGTCCTTGCCACTGCCTGAAAAGACCGAGAACATTGCAGTGGCTATCAGCCCGTAAACAAGCACCAGCATGGCAAGCGCGATGAACATGCCGACAGGAATAGCGTTTGTGGATTTCACCTCATCGGCCAACGGCGTGACCCATTCGAAACCCACGAACAGAAAAATCGCCACGCCCACAGCCTGAAACACCTGTCCCGCACCACCTGTGTGAAGAGGCTGCGGAACGTGAAAGTGAGCGTGAGCAAGCGCTAGAACGCTCATCGTTACGATTGAAACGACCACTGAATAGGTTATCACGTCCTGAAACGTGCCGGCGACCTTTATGCCTCGGAAGTTGACAATGGTGGCAAGTGTCAACATCAGAAAGATCCAGTACGGTGCGGCGATTGCGGGTACGGCATCGGTGAGAACATGTGAAAGGACGTATGCTTCTGTTCCCACCACCAGCGTCACCACCGACATGTATGTGAGGGCTACAACAAGGGAGACCTTTTCGCCGAACGCGCGGTAAATATAGAGGCGAATGCCGTTTACGCTCGGCCAAAGCCCGTTCAGCTCGGAGAACGCCGCTGCGGCAAGTGCGCAGAGGCCACCGGCAATTGCGATGGCAATCCACGCCGAGTCGCCTGCCAAATAGCAGGCCACCTGAACGACGACGAGGAATGTGGACGAAGCAAACGTCAGCCCTGCACTGGTCGAGACGACGGTTCTTATGCCGATGCTGCGTTTGAGATGGGGCTCTTCTATTCCCATATCATCGCAATTACGAAATCGAGGCGCACGATATCGTCTTGCGGGCCGTTGATCCGCAACGTGCCGGCATTGTATGGTTCGTTGGGAGAAACCTCGCCGTAAAACACCTGCGCCAAAATCTCCGCGGTCGATTGTACGGTCAAATCGACTGCTGGTTGTTTAGCCGGAAAATAAGTCACCGTTCCTGAATTGGTGACTACAGTGTGATAGTGATCGATATCGGTGGCATGGATCAGGATGGTTCTGTTCCAATCTTTGATCATTGTCATCAAACGTTCATTCTCGTTGCAGCTTTGGGCAAATGATTCAAGACTGTCTTTAAGGTCTTCAGCGACGGACATATTTGTGTTAACCGTTTCCTAGTGAATGAAATGAGCCGGACCACCCGACGCGGTTGAGAAACTCGTCGTAGTCCCCTGCCGTTATCTGCGCTGGCGATTTACCGGAAAGCGCAACAAAAGCGGCTTCCATGAGATTCGTCCCAGCAGAGACGCCGTCTAAGTCTGGCGTTGTGGTCACGATCCACGCGACGCCGGAATCCGTAAAGCGAGCTATTGACTTGGGTCTCGTGGTGTTGGTGACGATTCCCTTTCCCTCGGCTCGGCTTGGAAGGTGTCGCAGAATTAGATGACCGTCGCCAGCAATGATATCCGCATTGTCGTAATATTTTGCATACTTCGGATCTGCATCTTGCGTGTCTTGCGCGGATCCCGTGGGATATAAGAGGTTAAAAGGTGCCGTGAGCAACCTAGAACGATATTTTACCGCGATTTCGTGTATCTCTTTCAGGGTTTTCAACGGATAATCGAGGCCGATGTCAAATATAAGGTCTCCAAAGACGCAATCACATCCCAGCTCGACAAATGCCTCGGCCATTCCGAAGCGGTCCATGGCGCTTACCATCAACACGCGCGTGCCCTTTGCAATCAATCCTCGGTCTGCGAGCTTTGAGATGACGCGACGTTCCAACGTGTCTTTCAGGCCGCTGCCGTCAAGAACGGGAGTTATCGTTGCCGCCTTGGAGATACGCAGGCCATCGCCGATGATAAACTGCTCACCGCCCACATAAAGGTAGATGTCAATTCCGCCCAAGCCAATCGCGTCCACATGCCCGTCCAGTTCGTGGATACGCTCGATCGCCTTGTTAATGTCCCCGTCTGTTCCTTCGCGTTCTAGGCGAAGGGCTTGGCCGTCCAATACAATCTCGCGAGAAAAATCCCCGGACTTTGAGCCGAGGCTGACACTGATAACGTGTTTCATGGCAATTGTTACGCCCACCTTTTTCGATTAGGTCATTGTACCGGCTCGTGGTACGAAGGGAAAGCAGGTAGAACGGTGAACAAGCAACAATATGCAAATCTGGAAACTTACGCTCATGCTGCCCGGTAGCTTGGGGGGGACGTAAAATTTCTGTGTACAGTGGGAAGCAGCTTCCAACTGCGAGCGACCTAAGGGCCGGATGTGCGTCACGGCCAAGGCGGCTGCTGGCTGCCAAGTCTTCACCAATCGTATGATAAAGCGGGCTCTCTATGTCTCTTCGATATGTCATTCTTTTCAGTTTTTTCGCACTTAGTGTTGCGGCAGCGAACGCCGATCCTGTGAATATCGCTTTGAGCGGCCATGCCACGGCGTCGTCCACTTGGTCGGCCCTCTATTCGGCCGACAAGGCGATTGACGGGAAACTGACCAACGACTCCCGCTGGATGAGCGATCCATCGGCCCATGGTCCGGCGAGTCTCACCGTCTCGCTTCCGATGCCTCGCAAAATCGGCTGCGTTCAAACGGCAACGGGCTGGTGCTCTGGCACAAAATGGACCGATGCTGCGGTCGATTTCGCGCTCTACTACCAAAGCGCAGGTACATGGACGCCCATTCCGGGCGCGTCGATGAGCCAGAACAATGACAACGTCACGGAGTTCCGCCTAAGCCCTCCGGTTACAACCAGCGCCATTCGGGTTGTGATAAACAAACCGTCGTTTGCCAAGGTCGTGGAAGTGAGAGTTTATGAGCCCACGGCCAACGGTGCGTATCCAAAGCTCGTCCTCCCGATCGGCTTCAGTCCGCGCGCGCGAGTGGCGGATCTCCCAAAGGTCTTTGTCAACCAGATCGGTTATGACAGCGACGGTGCCAAGAGGTTTACGGCACCGGGGTTGGAAGGCGGCACGTCGTTCGCGGTTTGTGCCGCCGCCGGGAGCGCGCCACTGTTTCGGGGGCGAATATACGGGCAGATCGGAGATTTTTCGGCCTTTCATCCTGCGGACACTGGGACACGGTATGCTATCGAAACGTCCGCAGGCAAGTCCGATTCGTTCGCCGTTGGGCCTAGCGTCTTTGAAAACGCTTGCCTCGCACCGGCCCTGCACTTTATGATCGACGACCGAAGCGTAGTGGGAACACACGCATCTGCGTTCGGCGGCTGTCCGTGGCGTGACGGCACGTATTACAGCTTTGAGGTGCCGTCGCTGGTGATGCTTTATTTGGCCGATACCCCGTACTACGACAGATTGCCGAGAGAGATCGATTGGCAGGCCGATCGTCAACGATGCATGTCGCCCAATTTCCACATTGTGCATGAGCCAAGCGACGCGGGCGTGATGGATGCGGTGAACAAGTACTATTCGATTGTTGACCCGCCAAGTGACGATGCACCCGATATCGTCAAGCTCATCCACTGGGGCATCGGTTGGTATCTTGTGAAGCCGACGAGCCGAGACCCTTCAGGTGATCCGACCGGCGACGCAATTCACGCGCAGACAGTCGAGCAGTTCGCGTTCTTTCTTTACGGCTATCCGCATTACGATAGGTACTTCACCCCGAAGTTCTTCGCAAGTGCACGTGATTTTGCGTTCGGCCACTGGGAAAGCGTCGGCTTGTTCGACGTCGACCCAACAATAGGAAGCTGGAAGGGCCGAGAGCCGATAGGTCATTCCATTTTGCCCAACCTGCTGATGTACGAGGTCGCTCGTCGCCTTGGACGAGAGGATGCGCCGCGATACCTGGACGCCGCAGTGCGGGAGGCGCAGTGGATTGTTGGCAACGTCGCCCCATCTGATCCACGAATTGCCAAAGGGCAGCGAATGAGCGAGCACAAGACGATCACGGGCTTGGCGACTCTCGCCGCGCAATATCCCGAGGCTGCGCCGAAGGGCCTGAAGGCGTGGCTAGACATGTGGGCCGACGTCATGATCTCGCGATCCCAGAATATGTGGGACTTCTGCCGATACGACGACCACTCGTGGGCGATTCCACCCGTAGATCCCAACGCGGGAGATGGCGCGTTGACGAATGACTGCGGCAGTGTGATATCGTTCCCTGCTTGCGCCCTGTCAGTTGCGGACGTGCTCGCTTCAACGGATAAAATAAGGGCGAATCGGCTGCGCCAGATTGCGACAGCCCAATTTGATTCTCTCTTTGGCCGTAACCCGCTTGGTGCGTCATCCGCATGGCGAGGTCCGCGCGATTATCCGGGAGTGGTTCGCGGATGGCCGCTGGCGTTTCCTGCCGGTAACTGCGCCCGCCTCGAATTGGTTCGTGGGACGCTTAACGCGTCGCCAACGCACGATCAGTATCCCAACAACCCTGCGGGCGCATTTTGCCATGCGGAAGGCTGGACGGCTTACAATGCCGCGTTCAACGTGAGCTTGGCGTACGCCACCGCTGCAAACGGCGGATTATACGGGAAGGCATCAGAGGATCGACCGAGATAGCGGAGCAAATCCTGAAACCGGCCAGCGAGCTGCCATTGTCATCTGGCCGGTTTCATTTTGCAGTGAGTTGAGGGTAGATCAGAACTGACCCGCGCCACTCACGGTGCTGAGCACGGGCCGCGTGGCAAAAGGCAATGGCGATGACCACCACCGCCATAACCAGAAAGCAGATGTTGCGTTGGCGCACCGTTCTCTGATTGCTCTTGCCCATGCCCCGTTAGATGCAAGATCGCGCGATTTCCTTCGAACCCGCGATTCCATAGATCGCGGTAACCCGTTCAAAACACGACGTTCCAAGCAACGTCCCCATTGGCTGGAGACGTTATCTCCACTCTAAGGTTGTCGCCGTCTTGCGTGACCCTCGTTGAAACTGCTGACGAGCGCTCTGTTGCGGTCGCTGAGGCCCTGTCAGGGCTGCGTGCGGGCTGGGCGATGCGGAGCTCGTAGGTTTCGCCTGCCACGACATGGCTGGTGCCGCTTAGCGCGTGGGACTTCGCATCCCAGTGTTCGTTTGCGACGTCCGTTATGCCCTGGCAGACGTTGCGCGACGTGCTTAGGACAAACGGATGATCGAGCGCGGGCCTAATGGCGATGATCTGGCAAGCGTGGGGTGGGAGCGTGGAGCTGATTGTGTCGGTGACGTCGGGTAGGAAGTCATTCGCCCAATAGTCGAACAGCGCGTACTTGGCGGCCGACGGCAGGTCTAGTTCTGACGTCGGGATGCTGAACGATTGTGGCTGGTCGCTCCAGTTGAAAATGCCCATGATATCACGGCGCGTGCCAAACTTGCTGTCGGTTACCGTCCAGATTTGGGCAGGGTCGTGCTGGAAGAAGTCAACGGGCCTCGCCGTGGCACCATGTGCGGGCATCGTCCGCTGAAGGATATCGAGCCGGTCCTGCGGCAGGTTGGGTATCC
>Ga0255356_1001506_pt1 | contig 14527 bp, 11 predicted proteins | sample HBST100metaG_FD_189944 | JGI IMG/M metagenome (GOLD analysis project Ga0255356, IMG submission 189944) | Peat soil microbial communities from Stordalen Mire, Sweden - H.B.S.T100 | ecosystem: Environmental > Terrestrial > Soil > Wetlands > Peat | place: Sweden: Norrbotten County, Stordalen Mire... | reverse complement strand
AGCAACCATCGCCAAACTAAACACCGATTGGAGCGGACGAATGACGCGGCGTTTTGCCAAAATCTCGATCTTTTTTGTTCTTGCGTGGCTTTGCGCCTCAAGCATGGCGGCAGCCTCGGAGTACCGTGGGCAAGTTACTTACGGCGGCTTCCCTGTTCCCGGAGCCATGGTTACGGCAACGCTGGGGGAGAAGAAGGTAGCCATTGCCACCGATGCGGACGGCGTCTACTCATTCGCGGACCTGCCGGATGGGAACTGGAAGATCGAAATCGAGATGCAGTGCTTCTCGACGATCCATGCCGGGGTGACCATTGCGCCGAACACGCCTGCCGGCAAGTGGGAGCTGAAGCTGCTGCCGCCGGGCCAACTAGTGGCGCGCGCCAAGCTGACACAGGCAACAGCCAGCGCGACGCCCGCGCCCAACGCCGCCGTGGCGAAAAAGCCGGAAGCGCCGGCGGCCGTTCCCGATATGCCCAAGCCGCAGCAGGAGACAAACGAGCAGGCCTCGGATGGATTTCTGGTGAATGGCAGCGTCAACAACGCGGCAACCTCGCAGTATTCGCTCTCTCAGGCCTTCGGAAATACACGCAGCAGCGGCAGGAGCCTCTACAACGGCGGGTTGTCGGCGGTCTTCGATAACTCCGCGTTTGATGCGCGGCCATACTCGCTGAGCGGTCTGGAGACGGAGAAACCCGTCTACAGTCGCTTCACCGGCGGCCTCTATGTGGGCGGGCCGATCAGGATTCCGCACCTGCTGCCGCGCGGGCCCAACTTCTTCGTCGGCTACCAGTGGACGCGCAACCAGACCGCCGCAACCATGTCCGGGCTGGTCCCCACCGAAGCGGAGCGGACCGGCGATCTCGCTGGCCTGCTCGATGCGCTGGGCCAGCCGGTCTCCATTCTCAATCCCGCAACCGGGCTGCCATTTACCAATAACGCGGTCCCGGTCAGTTCGCAAGCGCAGTCGCTGCTGCAACTCTACCCCGCGCCGAACATCGCCGGCGGCGCGCTCTATAACTACCAGACGGCCGTACTCAATAGCACTCACCAGGACGCATTGGAAGCGCGTGTGGACAAGTGGATGGGGCGCACCCTGCTGCGGGGAACCTTCAACCTACAGAGCACGAGAGCCGGTAACACCAATCTCTTCGGCTTTGACGATAAAACCGATACGCTGGGCATCAATACCGGCATCCATTGGTCTCGCTACTTCAGCCACGGCATTTCCACCACTGCCGAGTACAACTTCAGCCGGTCGCGGACAGAGGTCACACCCGAATTTGAGAATCGCCGGAATGTGTCGGGCGCGGCGGGCATCGCCGGCAACGACCAGGACCCAGCCAATTGGGGTCCGCCCGCGCTCAACTTTTCCAGTGGCTTCGCCGCTCTTTCCGACGTCAACAGCCAGTTCAATCGCAACCGCACCGATGCTTTTGCGGTATCCGCCTCCATGTATCGCCGCAAACATTTCATTACCGTTGGCGCCGATCTGCGCAAGCAGCAGTACAACGACTTTTTTGAGCAGAACCCGCGCGGCGCGTTCACATTTACCGGAGCCGCAACCCAGAGCACGGCCAGCGGAGCCGCGGCCGGAGGTTCTGACCTTGCCGATTTCCTTATCGGCGTGCCCGATACCAGTTCCATCGCCTTCGGCAATGCGGACAAATACTTCCGCCAGCCCTTCTACGACGCGTATGGCACAGACGACTGGCGCATCCTCTCTGTCCTCACCATCAACGCCGGGCTGCGCTGGGAGTACGGCGCGCCCATCACTGAGATACACGGACGCCTGGTGAATCTCGATCTCGCTCCCGACTTTGCCGCAGCGGCTCCGGTGCTGGGCAGCGACCCGATTGGCTCCGTCACCGGCAGCCACTATCCCAGTTCGCTGATTCGCCCGGACCGGAGCGCCGTTCAACCGCGCATCGGCATCTCCTGGCGGCCCATCCCCGCTTCGACTGTCGTGGTCCGCGCCGGATACGGCATTTATTACGACGCTTCCGTTTATCTGTCGCCCGCGCTCCAGCTCGCCCAGCAGGCCCCGCTCTCAAAGAGCCTGAGCGTGCAAAACAGCGCGGCCTGTCCGCTTACGCTCGCCAACGGCTTTGGCACATGCAGCTCAGTCACCGCCGACACCTTCGCCATCGACCCCAACTTCCGCGTCGGCTACGCACAGAACTGGCAGTTGGCCGTGCAGCGCGATCTGCCTGCCGCACTTAAGCTCTCCGCAACCTATCTCGGCGTGAAAGGCACGCACGGGGTGCAGGAGTTTTTGCCTAACACTTATCCCATCGGCGCAACCAATCCGTGCCCGGATTGCCCCTCGGGCTTTGCTTATCTCACCTCGGGCGGTAACTCGACGCGCCAGTCCGGGCAGTTCCAATTGCACCGCAGGCTGCGCAGCGGCTTCACAGCGACGGCCCTTTATACATGGTCGAAGTCGATCGACGATGCCTCCCAGTTGGGCGGCAATGGCAGCGGCAATGCCCCCATTGCACAGAACTGGCTCAAACCGCGGGCTGAGCGTTCGCTCTCCAGCTTCGATCAACGGCACCTGCTCAACCTGCAAGCCCAATACACCAGCGGCGAAGGGCTGGGCGGCGGAGATCTGATGAAGGGTTGGCCCGGCCGGCTGCTCAAGGAGTGGACCGTGCTCACACAAATTGTTACCGGCTCAGGCCTGCCAGAGACGCCCGTCTATATGGCGGCGGTTCCGGGCACAGGCTTCTCAAACATCATGCGCCCTAACTTCACCGGCACGCGCGTTTATAACTCCACCGCCGGCCTGCACTTGAACGCCGCGGATTACACAGCGCCAACCTCTGGCCAGTGGGGCACCGCGGGCAGAAACTCGATCACCGGCCCCGGCACGTTCAGCCTTGACGGTTCGTTTGCCCGCACCTTCCGCCCCAGTCAGCGGTTTTACCTGGATGCCCGCGTGGACGCCACCAACCTGCTCAATCACGCAGTCTTCACCGGCTGGAACACGACCTGGAACAGCACGCAATTCGGTGCGCCCGTTGCGGCTAATTCGATGCGCAGCCTGCAAACCACGCTTCGGCTGAGGTTCTAAGATGCGAAATCTGCTCGCTTTTCTGCTGTTTCTCGGCGTCGTTGCACCGGCAACCGCGCAACAAATCGGCCAAAACAACTCTCCCGCCACCGAGCAGGGCTTCACCCTCTCAGTGAAGGTGCAACTGGTCGTCGAAGCTGTCGCCGTCAAAGATAAGCAGGGGAAACCCATTCAGGGGCTCACGGCCAAGGATTTCGCTCTCACCGAGGATGGCGTTCCGCAGACGATTCGCATCTGCGAGCATCAGACGCTTTCCGCCCTTGCGGAGCCTGTGCCGGTTGCGGCGCCGGGCAGCGAAGACATAAAAATCTACAAGCATCTCGCCCACACTCTCATCGCGCCAGAGACTCTGGAGAACGAACGCTACAAGAATCGCCGACTGCTCGCCCTCTACTTCGACATGTCCTCGTTGTCCCAGGCGGATCAGTATCGCGCCCTCGCCGCCGCTGAGCAGTTTATCCGCACTCAGTTGACCACCGTCGATCTGGTCTCCATCCTTAGCTACAAGGGCGCTTCGGTTGATATCCTCCAGGACTTCACCGCCGACCGCAACAAGCTGCTCAGCATCCTTGAAACCCTCACCGTTGGCGAAAACCAGGACTTCGCGGGGTCAGTGGACGATGCCAGCAGCGCCGACACCGGCTCCGCCTTCGGCCAGGACGACAGTGAGTTCAACGTCTTCAGTACCGATCGCCAGCTCGCCGCCCTGCAGACCGCGGCCAAAATGCTTGGCCAGTTAAACGAGAAGAAATCGCTCGTCTACTTCTCCAGCGGTCTACGCCTCAACGGCCTCAACAACCAGGCTCAGCTTCACGCCACAGTCGATACCGCCATCAAGGCCGGCGTTTCCTTTTGGCCCATCGACGCGCGTGGTCTGGTCGCTGAGGCTCCGCTGGGCGACGCGACCCATGGCTCGCCGGGCAACGCGGGCATGTATAACGGCGCCGCCGCTCTGGCCGTCAACTCCGGCTTCGAGCAGTCGCAGGACACTCTTTTTTCCCTTGCCGGCGATACCGGAGGCAAAGCCCTCCTTGACACCAATGACCTTAACCGTGGCATCGTGCAAGCCCAGCAAGCCATCTCCGACTACTACATCCTCGGCTACTACGCCACCAACACAGCCAAGAACGGACACTTTCGGCGCATCAAGGTTTCGCTTGCCGGGGATCAGGCCGCCAATCTCAGCTACCGCCAGGGCTACTATGCCGACAAGGAGTTCACCAACTTCAACTCGGTCGATAAAGAGCGTCAGCTTGAAGACGCGCTGATGCTCGAAGACCCCATCACCGAACTCTCCATCGCCATGGAGATCGATCACTTCCAGATCAATCGCGCCGAATACTTTGTTCCCATCATCGTCAAGATCCCGGGCCGCGAGTTAGCTCTGGCCAAACGCGGCGGCGCGCAATATACAAGCATCGACTTTATCGGCGAAATCAAGGACCTGATCGGCGGCACCACCGTCACCAACGTCCGCGACAAAGTCCCCAACATCAAGCTCACCGACGCAACCGCCGCGGAGCTGGCTCACCGGCCCATCGAGTATGACACCGGCTACACGCTGCTGCCCGGCAAATACAGAATCAAGTTCCTGGCGCGCGACAACGAGACCGGCCGCATCGGCACCTATCAGACCGACTTCGTCATCCCCAACCTCAGCAAGCAGGACCAGCGCGTCCCCATCAGTTCGGTCGTGCTCAGCAGCCAGCGCGTCGATCTCAAGGATGCTCTCTATGACGCCGAAAAAGCCAAAGACCGCGCCATCGCCGAGGCCGTGAATCCTCTGGTGCAGGACGGCAAAAAGATCATCCCCAGCGTTACCCGCGTCATCACCATCGGGCACAAGCTCTACGTCTACTTCCAGGCGTACAAGGAAAAGCGGCAGGAGGCGGACACTCCCGCTCCAGCAGCAAAAACGGAAAAAGCCTCACCCCTCTACGCCTTCGTCACGCTCTATCGAGACGGCAAGAAGTTCTACGAAACTCAACCAACAGCCATAACGCCCGATGCGGGCAACAACTTCGGCAAAATGCCCTTCAGCTTCGACATCGATACCGACGCACTGCCCGGCGGCCAATACGACTGCCAGATCACCGTGCTCGATCCAGCAACGCAAAAGTCGGCCTTCTGGCGCGCGCCGGTGATGTTGGTGCCGTGACAGATTGCACCTTGAAAGGATGAATCGGCAATGAGACGTACGCTCGGAAATGAGTTATGCAGTCTGTTTTTGACCATCATGTGTTTATTGGCGGGGTCTGCACTGATATGCATTTCAGCGGGCGCACAGGAAAGCCATGCCGGCCAGAAGCCCAAGACGCAAAATAGCGCAGCGTCACAAAAAAAATTCAAATTCGAAGTGGTATCTATTCGGCCTGTCAAGCCTGGACAGGAAAGAGGAGGCATGGGCCTTCTTCCTGCGCCTGATGGCTACCATACAACAATGGCTGTCTGGCAAATGATTAAGACTGCCTATGCTCCTGGGAACTTCGAAAATTGGGGGAACACACCCCTGGTGAACGAGCCAAAGTGGTTTTATGGGAATGGGAATGCGTATGAAATCAATGCGCGCGTGGCCAATGAAGATCTGGAGGCATGGCAGCATCAAGGCCCCAATCGTGAACTGCTCCATTCTGCTCTTCGGGCTATGCTGAAAGAACGCTGTAAGCTCGTGGTTCATTTGCAGCCGAAGGAAGTCCCGGACTACAAGTTGGTGATTGCGAAAAAGGGATCCAAAATGATGCTGAACGCAGCGGATCCTAAGCTCACGCCATTCGACCACCTCGCGGGCGGTGGTTATATGGCCGTCACCCAAATGGAGGGTCGGCACATATTGGAAGAGTACTTCCATGCGGCGACCATGCAGGATCTTTGCACCTTTTTGAATATAGGTGCAGGACGTCCTCCTATAGATGACGCGACAGGCCTCACCGGCCGCTACGACTTCAAGTTGAGACCATACCCTGAAGGTAGTGACGATGACGAGAACGAGCCGACGCCCTTTGATGTCCATCCGCTCGGCCTGGATATCAAGCCCGGAAAATACCAGGGATTCTCGATTGTCATCGATCACGTTGAAAAGCCGGATGCAAATTGATTGTGGGATTCGGTAACGCATCCAGCGTCCCTGCCAATCATTGCACAGGGACGGGAAATATTGGCGCCGTGACAGATTTCACCTTGAAACCGATTCCTCGATGGCCTTGCCGGTCGGCACCACCCGCACGGTGACCTGCTGCTCCCGTGCCAGCCGAATCCCGGCGATGAGGCACGCGCCGAGGTAGACCATCCCTCGGTTGATTTTTGGCATGTGGGCATCGGGGTCGAACATCACCGGCCTCGCCACCGACGCCAACTGAATTCTTCATATATATAGTGCGGTTCGGAACGGTTTTTCGCGACAAGCTGGAGAAAATTTCTTTGTGATTTACAGCCGAGGCGCTACCGGCCTCCGGCCCGCTGCTGGCGGAGGATGAGTTGGTCAGGCCGTCCGAGGAAGACCTCCGATGGCAGGTACCCGGAGCCCTTTGCAACTGGAGTCCGGCGTCTCCACGCCGGAATAGTCGATGCCGATGTAACGGTCGAAGTGGGGCATGAAGGATTCTCCTCCTGCGTGGCTCGGTCACCGACAGCGTAACAGTTTGCCCTTTGGTGACACGCAGAGCGGCTGAGGCTGCGTTGTGGAGAGGGTACGGGCAACGCGGGCGTACAGGGGCTCTGTCCCGTCCTCTAGTTCCGCCGATATTGCCCGTACCTTACTCAATGCACAATGCTCCCGGAACCATCATAAGGGAGTCCGCCCCTGCCTCTTGCGGCCTCCCGGAGGTCTATCCGCCGGAATCCCTCCCCCTGCCCGAAACGCATACGGAACCATAGTCAGTCTTAGTTAGTTTTTAGCAATATTTTTTCTGACTGTGGGAATTTGAACATGGCACCGGCTCAGCCTTGATTTTCAGAAAAAGATCTGCAACCTCATGTGGATACTATAGTTAGCTCTCATCAATTTTTTGGTGTCCCCACTGTCCCCCAATGAGACTGGTGAGACAGGAACGGCCTCCGAAGAGGCCGTTCGATGATTCGATATTGGGTTATCTGTTTGATTTCTAAAGAGTTTACTTGATCTTTGGTGCGGAAGAGGGGACTTGAACCCCTATGCCTTTTGGGCGCCAGCACCTCAAGCTGGTGCGTCTGCCAATTTCGCCACCTCCGCACTGGAGGAACCTTATGAGTATAGCAAATATTGAGGGTTGTTGGTGAGCCGGGAATCGAGAGCCAGGGAATGCGCCAGTTTGCCCCTGTTTCCGGTTCGGCTCACACCCCCAGCCGCGCCATCCAGGCGGCCAACTCCTGCTGATCGGAAGTGCCAATCGCTTGGGCTGCCTGAACATTGCGGCGTTCAGCCTCATCGCGGTTCTGGCTGATCTTGAACTTGCCTTCGATGCGAGTGATGGCGATGCGGAAGCCGACGATGCCAGCAAGCATCGAGCGGCGGAAATCACTGGGCATCTGGCGCCATTTTTCGGCAAAAGACGGTTCATGGGCCTGGATCAGGCCGGTGAGCAAGGCGTCCTTGCCGGGCTCGTCTTCAATAAGCGATAGGGTTCCGCAGGCGTGGACGGCGATGTAGTTCCATGTGGGGACCGAAATCGGATCGACGTAAAGCGTGGGCGAGACGTAGCTGTGCGGCCCTGGGAAGACAACCAGCGTTTCGCGCCCGGCCAGGGCCTGCCAATGGCGATTGGCGCGGGCGAAGTGGCCTTCGAGCAGGCCATGCTCGCCTTCGTCTTTCACCACCAGCGGCAGATGAGTGGCAACCAAGCCGCCAGCCGCCTCCGATCGCGGACCGATGAGAATGGCGAACGAATAGGCCCGCATGGCCTCGATGAGGACTGCGCGGTCGGTGACCTGGTTGAAGCTGGGCGTGTACATGGCGCTCCTTATTGAATGCGCTCGAAGCGGAAGCCGGCCTCGCGCAGCGCGTGGCTAATGGCGGTGATGTGGGTGGCGCCGCGAGTTTCAAGGGTTACATCGATCACGGTTTCTCCCAGGCTGACACCATAGTAAGCGCGGTTGTGCAGGGTTTCCACAATGTTGGCGCGCTCGCGGGCCAGGATCTGGGTGAGGGCCAGCAGCGCGCCGGGGCGGTCCTGCAGATAGACGCGGACGCGCAGCAGCCGGCCGTCCTTGACCAGGCCGCGCTCGATGATCTTGGCCAGCAGGGTCACGTCGATGTTGCCGCCGCAAACCAGCACCACGGTGCGGCGAGGGCGGAGGTTGGTCTTGGACTGGACTACCGCGGCCAATGCGGCGGCGCCCGCGCCTTCGGCCAGGGTCTTTTCCTGCTCCAGAAGCATGAGGATGGCGCTGGCGATCTCCTCGTCGTCCACGGAGACGATTTCGTCCACGTAGCGGTTGACCAGCGGCAAGGTCAGGTCGCCGGCGCGGCGGACGGCAATGCCGTCGGCGATGGTGGCCTCGGCGGCGATAGTGACTGGAGCCCCGGCTTCGCGGGCGCGCAGCATCGAGGGCAGCTTCTCCGGCTCGACGCCGACCACGCGAATTCTGGGATTGGTCTCCTTGAGGGCGCAGGCGATGCCGGCAATGAGGCCGCCGCCGCCGATGGGGACGACGACGGCTTCGATATCAGGCACCTGTTCGAGCAGTTCCAGGCCGATGGTGCCCTGGCCGCAGATCACCTCCGCGTCGTCAAAGGGATGGATGAAGGTGCAGCCCTCAAGGGCGCAACGGCGCAGTGCCTCTTCGCAAGCCTCGTCGTAGCTGGCGCCGTGCAGGATAACCTCGGCGCCGTAGCCGCGGGTGGCGGCGACCTTGATCTGCGGGGTAGCCAGGGGCATGACGATCTGCGCGCGGATGCCGCGTGCGGTGGCGTGGAAGGCGACGCCCTGGGCATGATTGCCGGCGCTGGCAGCTATAACTCCGCGCTCCCGCTCCACTTTGCTCAGCGTGAGCAGCTTGTTCAGCGCACCTCGCTCCTTGAAGGAGCCGGTGCGCTGCAAGTTCTCAAGCTTCAGGTGCAGCGGCAGGCCGGTCAGCTCCGAGAGATGATGCGAAAGCTGGCATGGAGAAACATGAATGGCGTCGCCGATGCGTGCGCGTGCCGTCTGGATGCTGGCTAAGGTGACGGATTCCAATAAGTTCTCCTCGATAAGTCAAAAATTGGGCTGAGAATCAAAAAACCACCAGCCGCGTTTGCGGGTGGTGGCCTGTGGGTGCTGCTCTGTTGCTAAATCCGGTTGGTCAGGCTAGGTTTCCCGCGCGCAAGTTGGGGCCGCTAATTCGCATGGAGGGAATCGGCATAACTCCGCGCAGGACCGGGAAGAGGTTCGCGTTGGCTATGGAGGTGTGCATGACCTTGAATGAAGTAGAACAGAGGGCGGGATGGGCGTCAAGGGTGCGGGAAGCCGGGAGAAGGGCCTGTGTGGAGGGCGGGATGAAGGCAGTGGATTCCCAGATCCCAAAAGCGGGTGTCAAGTTGCGGGACATGGGCGCCGGGTTTTCTACTGTTCAAAACCTGGGCCATACGCCCGAATCGACGCACCGGCCGGCAGATTGTGAATTATTTCTCCGAGACTGCGCGACGCATCACGAGTTCCACTTCAGCTTCGCGGAAAAGCTCCTCTGTGTAGCGGAAACTCTCCGCCCACCGCTCGCTGTCGCTCGGCACAGTCACCACACGCCGGATGCCGGACTGGATGATGATCGAGGCGCACTGCGAACAGGGCATGAAAGGCCAGACGTAGAGCGTGCATCCCTCCAGCGGCTTTCCCGCGGAGAGGATGGCGTTGATTTCGGCGTGGATGATTGTGCGGTACTTGATCTCACGGTTTTCCAGCCGCTCCATCGAATCCGCTACCCCGGCCGGGTGGCCGTTGAAGCCGAGCGAAACAACGAATTTCCCTTTTGTGATGACCGCTCCGACCTGCGTGCTGGGGTCTTTGCTCCACTTCGATACGAGAATTGTCATTTCAAGAAAGCGCGCATCCCAATCTTGCATTACCGCTCCTCCTGTGTCCCGTCACTCAACCGCCGCAAATCTCTTGATGATCCCTGACCGATCCATCATTTCATCTCGCGAATCACAATGTCTCGAATCGCCGTGAAAAATCACATCCTTGATCTCAGGGCCGAAGCTGTCTGATCGCCGACAGATGTCCCGCATCCGCGAATAAAAAATATGGGTGCTCCAAGTCCAGGGAAGCTCTGAGGAAGTCTTTGCTTCGATCCAGCATTTCCTCAGGGGCTAAAGCCCATCTTTTATTATCAGCGACTTACGGCACCCTTCGGCTGCGCTCAGGGCAGGCTTTAAAGTCGTGCCCTGACACATTCCGCGCTTGTGCAGACGTTCCTAAGGGGTATAAGCTCACCGAGTTATCTCGCTCCTACCAACTCTTCGCTCTTCGCGCCCTGACCGTAGTGGCTCTCTACGTAGTGATCCAGAATCTCCTTGAACTCAGCCACAATCGTGTCGCCGTGCAGGGTGGTCGTGAACTTTCCGTCCACGTAGACCGGGGCCTTGGGCTCCTCGAAGGTGCCGGGCAAACTGATGCCGAGGTTGGCGTGTTTGCTTTCGCCGGGGCCGTTGACGACGCAGCCCATCACGGCCAACTTGAGTTCCTCGACGCCGGGATATTTTTTGCGCCATTCAGGCATGGATGCGCGCAGGTAACTCTGGATCTGCTCGGCTAACTCCTGAAAATAAGTGCTGGTGGTGCGGCCGCAGCCGGGGCAACTGGTGACCTGCGGCGAGAAACTGCGAATCCCAAGGGACTGCAAAACCTGCTGCGCGGCCAGCACCTCCTCGGTGCGGTCGCCGCCGGGCTTGGGCGTGAGGCTGACGCGGATGGTGTCGCCGATGCCGGCCAGCAGCAGTGGGGCAAGGCCGGCCGTGGAGGCGACCAGCCCCTTCATGCCCATGCCGGCCTCGGTCAGGCCCAGGTGCAGCACGTAGTCGCAACGGGCGGCAAGGTTGGTGTAGACGTCGATCAGGTCGCGAACGCCGGAGACCTTGGCCGAAAGGATGATTTGGTTGTGACCCAGGCCGTAGTGCTCGGCTGATTTGGCGGCGTTGAGAGCGCTCACCACCATGGCCTCCATCATGACGTCGCGGGCAGGCAGCGGGTGGGGCTGGCGGCTGTTCTCGTCCATCATGCGGGTGAGCAGTTGCTGGTCCAGCGAGCCCCAGTTCACGCCGATTCGCACCGGCTTCCGGTTTTCAATGGCGCACTCGATCATGATGCGGAAGTTGTCGTCGTCCTTGCGGCCGATGGAGACGTTGCCGGGGTTGATGCGGTACTTGGCCAGCGCGCGCGCCGTCTCAGGGAATTTTTTCAGCAGCAGATGCCCGTTGTAGTGGAAGTCGCCCACAATGGGGACGCGAATGCCGCGTTTGTCAAGGCCCTCGACGATGTGCGGAACGGCTGCCGCGGCGTCCTCGTTGTTGACCGTGATGCGCACAATCTCAGAGCCCGCCAGGGCCAGAGCCGCGACCTGTTCGATGGTGCTCGCAATGTCCGCGGTGTCGGTGTTGGTCATCGACTGCACGACGACCGGCACTGCCCAGCCCACGCGAACCTGCCCGATTTTGACTGTACCCGTTTTCCTGCGCTGAATCTCCGCCATGCATCCAGTTTACCTGCACGGCGGCCTGCGGCAAACATGGAAAAGCGGCGGGCAGGGGCGTCTGTGATGGGGCGCGGTAAGGCGCGGCATCAACCGCGCCTTGTTGAAGCGCCGTTTCTCTAGAGCATTCTTGGAAATGTGCAGACCGAAATTGTGTTTGGTATCCCACCCTTTCCGCAGAAAAAAGCGGAAAGGATGGGGCACGGAAGTCTACAGCAAAAGCCAAAATGCTCTAGCGGAACGAGGGCGGACGGTCAGCGATGGCCTGGCCGCGCTCCTTGTTCGGCTGGGTATCCATGACGAAGTGAAGCTGCGTTGTGCCGGGGCGCAGTTTGCTTATCTGCAGCCATGAGTTCGGGTATGGCGCCCCGTTGAGCGAGACATTCTGGACGTAAATGCCAGCGCCCTGGCGGCTGACGATGAGCGTCCTGGCCCCGGCGAGGCGCAGGGTCGTTTTGTCGAACATGGGAGTGCCCAGCACCAAACCGCCAACGCCAGGAATGGCCGGATAGAAGCCGAGCGCATCCCACACATAGACGCCGGAGGTTGCGCCCAGGTCGTCGTTGCCGGGAATGCCGTCGGGCGCGGGCTTGAAGGTTTCTTTCCCGATGCGCGTGACCACTTCCTGGGTCTTCCACGGCTGGCCCGCGAAGACGTAGGCATAGGGGACAACGAAGTCCGGTTCATTCTCGATGTTGTAGCACGGCTCGCCCCAGCAGCGGAGCTTGAGAAAGAACTTGTCGAGGCGCGGGGTCACCTTGCTGTCTCCCCCGATGGCGGCGAAGAGGGTGGGATAGTCGAAGGGGATCATGTAGCTGTACTGGTAGGTATTGCCTTCCTCGAATCCCAGTTGATCGGAGCCGTTGCCTTTTGGAATTGAGAGTTCGGGATCGAATCCGGGCAGCCAGGTTCCATCGCTCAGGCGAGGGCGAATCCAGCCTGTGGCCGGGTCGAGGAGATTCCTCCAGTTCATCGACTGCTTGAGGAAGTCCTTGTATTCGGTTTCGTGCCTGAGGGCTCTGGCGAATTGCGCGATGGCAAAGTCGTCGTTGGCGTATTCGAGCGTGCGCGAGGCGGAGATGCGGTCCTTCTCCGAGGGAACATAACCGAGCTTTCGATATTCATCGAGGAAGGGACGCTCAGAGCCGCCGTGCGCTCCTACGCCGGCTTCGGTTCCAGCTTTCACCATGTATTTCAGGGCTGTTTCGGCATCGAAGTTGTGCACTCCAAAAGCGTAAGAGGATGCGAGCACAACTACAGGCGAATTGCCGCCCATCACATAGGTCACATCGTTGGCCGCCGCCCAGCGCGGATACCATCCGCTTTCAATCGCGTCATTCACCAGCGACTGCATCATGTCGCCTTCGCGCGCGGGGTCGAAGAGCGCCTGCAACTGCACCGTGTTGCGATAGATATCCCAATCGGAGTAGTTGGCGTACTGCGCCTTCTGCTTCGATCCGGCGAGCGAATGCACTTTGTTATCGAAGCCGATGTAGCTGCCGTCCCGGTCACTGAAGAGCGTGGGAGAGAGGAAGGAATGATAGAGGCCGGTATAGAAGATTTTGCGCTGGTCAGGAGTGCCGCCTTCCACCGCGACGCGACTGAGCAAATCGGTCCATGCGGAGTGCGCCCGAGCGTGAACTTCCTCGAAGTCCCAGCCGGGGATTTCTTTCTCCAGATTGGCAAGCGCGCCGGCTTCGCTCACAAAGGAGACCCCGACTTTGAGCACAACTTCATGCTCGCTGCCGAAGTCCAGCCATGCGCCCGTTTGCTTCCCCTGTGCCGAGGCGCCGCCGCTGGCGATGGTATCGTCTTGCCACACGGCCGTGCTCTTGTAGGGCTTGTTGAAGCGCCCGGTAACGTAGAGCCTGTATTGCGAATTGCTTCCGCAGAAAGCGCCCGCGGTGACCGAGCCGGCATAGGAGTCCGCGCCTTTGAGCTCGATTCGGTTGCCAAATCCGTTGCGTTCAGGCTTTCCCGCGGTCTGGCTGGGCAGGGTGTTGGCGCTGCTGCCGGCGTTGACGAGCAGGCGAGCACTGGAGCCTGTTGGGAAGATGAAGCGGGCGATGCCTGTGCGCTCCGCAACCGTGATTTCGACCCGTATGCCGTTGGCCAGCGTGACCGCGTAGTAGCCGGGATGGGCTTCCTCCATGCTGTGATCAAAGCTGGCGGCGTAGGGGGCGAAATCTTTGCCGGGGCTGGCGGTCAACGGGCCGGTCGTGGGCAGCACTGCGAAATCGCCGTAGATTGGGCAGCCTGCGCCGCTGATGTGAGTCATTCCAAACCCGTCGATCTGCTTGTCGCCGTAAAAGTACCAGGCATCGTGATTGGTGTCCGGACCCCACTGCACCATGCCGAAGGGCAGCGACGCTCCTGGGAATGTGTTGCCGCCGCCCGCGGTGCCAATGAACGGATCGACCGCGTCGTATGCGCCGGAAGCGGATTGAGCAAGGGCGGAAATACCAGTGAGCAACGAGAGCAGAACCAGGCCAAAGCGAAGTGGAGCAGGAAGTCGCATGAAATGTCCTTTCGCTGAGAGGCTGCCAGATTGGCCAACACCTTAGCCATGAAGGATATTAAACCTCTGCAGCCGAGTTCGCGGAATCGATGCCTCGGCAGGCCAGTTGGGCCGGGCACCAGGGAACGAACGGGTCGCGATTCAAAGAAGCCCGTCCGAAACTGGCGAATTCTCTAATCCAAAAGGGAGATCCCCCGGCTCTGCCGGGGTGGCAGTCGAACTTTGAGAATTCCGGGAGTATGTTCTCCCTCGAATTGCCCGTGCTGCGGCAGTGAAGACAGCAGTACGAGGTTTTTGCT
>Ga0255356_1001504_pt1 | contig 14536 bp, 11 predicted proteins | sample HBST100metaG_FD_189944 | JGI IMG/M metagenome (GOLD analysis project Ga0255356, IMG submission 189944) | Peat soil microbial communities from Stordalen Mire, Sweden - H.B.S.T100 | ecosystem: Environmental > Terrestrial > Soil > Wetlands > Peat | place: Sweden: Norrbotten County, Stordalen Mire... | reverse complement strand
ACTCATCGTGTGTAGACGCATAGTGGTCAGGCTTCGAGCATGGAGATGTGGCCCCACACTCCGTTAAGTCTCGATTTGGCTCTAGGTTGCGGCAACTCCGCGACGAGCGGGGCTATTCCCAGGAGGAGCTGGCCGAGCGCGCCGGACTGCATCGCAACTACGTCGGTGGAGTCGAGCGCGGCGAAAGGAACGTGGCCCTGGAGAACATCGTCAAACTGGCAAAGGCGTTAGCTGTCAAACCCGGTGAACTTTTTACGGAGTTCATATAACGGCGCGAACGCTCAGTCGCCTCTTATAAAGGGAAACCGAGCGTTCATAACATGCTGTCTTAGAGAGCTTCTCTGGCGTTATTCTGAAGGTATGCCCCGACGCTCATCATTTCGCGATGACTTCAGATCGATCAAAGCTGCTGTCGACAGCTTGAGTCGAACGCCTCTATCAGCTATCGGAGATAATCTGAGAGGCACTTTTGAGCCATTTTTCAAGGGGGGCGTTGTAGATGCTCTTATCGAGCCATCCTTTGATCTTGCAAGTGCGATTCAAAATCTTTTAGGCCAACTTCCAACTTCGTACGGACAGCGGTTTGACTTCGATGCGGCCTTTGTACTTGCGCTTGCTGCTGACTGGAATCCGAATCGTCCTCTTCCAGGAATGTGCGTTCCGAAACATCAGGGTGAATGGGGCTTTTCTGAGTTGCCGCTGCCGACGATTGATCGACAAAGAATGCCCATTGTCAGGGTGTTTCATTTTCCAGGTCAGGACTCTATTGAGGATATTGACCTGCTCGCCTATCCATGGCTGGCGCACGAAGTCGCGCATTGCGTTCTCTTTCTTCATTCATCGCTATTTCCATCTGAGTTCAAACCGCGTTTGGACGGCGTTCTTTATGCTTTAGGTCTGAAGGGGATAGCTGATCGAGGACTTGCACGCACTCTCGCCCGCGCCGGCTTAGACGAGATGAAGCAATACTGGACGCCCACACTCGACCAGGGTAACTGGGCACATGAGATTGCTATGGACATCATTGCTCTTTGGTCGTGCGGACCGGCATACCTTGGCGCATTCTTGGACGAGGTGGAACGAGACAATCTTGATTTGTTTCAAATCAGCACTGTCCATCCGCCATATTGTGTACGTATCTTGGCAATACTGCGTGCGTGTCCTTTTTTGAAACTCGATGCACATGCGGGCGCGTTGCAGGATTTAAGCGCGTCGCTCTCGAAACATTACCCGAACAAGTTGGCACAATTAGCTCCAGAGGAGTTGATCATTGCCGCAGTCGATGCCGGATTTGCCGTATGTAAGACCCTTGAAATCTGTGATTGGAGACGTTTTGATCAAGGCGGTGCGGGATCTTCATCGCCAGACACACATGAACTTGGCGTCGCACTTCTGCTGGAAGCTTGGCGTGTCCGCAACCAAGTTGATGAGGAAATCTACTCAACTTGGGAAAGAGAAGTCATCGGAACCCTCATCGCAAATATCGCTACTACACAGTGATGCCAGTAATCTGGTACGAACGGGAAAGCTGAAGCGCGCCTTGGTCCGCAACGTGTAAGACCCACGGCAGGCTCATTCCCATGTCAACTTTCGTGAAACACATATCTGCCTGCCATACTAGATCTCGCAATACGCGATCCATCGCTGCTTTTCCACGAATATCCGTCACGCGTGCGATTAGAGGCTGTGCCGTTCCCTGTGTCAGGTAGGGAACTCCTGTCGTCGCAATTATTGCCGTCATTGGATCAGCGAAAGGAAAACACACTTGACCCACAATGGGATTCAGCGTTCGAATCCCATCTCTCCTCAGAAACCGCCAATTCTCAGCAGACTTGAGTACCTCGACAGCAGTCCAGGTGGAGTCATCGCTTACCCATCCGCGACTCAACAACTCACTATGCAGCCGGACCAGAGCGTCTCTTTCGTTCCATTCATCCCCATCTCCGAGCAGTTGCCCATCTCGATAAAAGAGGACAGAATTGAAATCTGGCGAGCGTCCGATAGACGTCAGTTCATTATGAACGCGCCCGAAAAGAGCGAGCAATCCAACATAAAGCGAGCTTGTAGGAATCGGCTCCTTCTTCTGGACCTCGACAGGGATTTCTTCTGGAAGAAAGAAAAGGCCGCTCTTGGGGGTGGTGAATCCATATCCTAAGCACGCCATCACGTGAGAACTATGAATGCCGCCAACGTCCAACCCAACCTGCAGGTTGTAGTGAAATGATTCTTCCGGAGCAAATGGGAAACAGTGGTGTTTGACTAATAACGCAGATACACACCCTTCATACATACGCCGAACGCGTCGAACGTACTGAGCATCCGACTTCATTGCGTCCTTTAGGCTCATTTTTGCGAGTCGTGCGGGGAGCGTGCGGTTGTGCTGGATGCACTGAGAAGGAATCTGAATCCGCCGTTTTATCGCTTCGTGCATGTTGCCCTGATCCTGCGGTGCACTGGAGCCTTCCGGTAGCACGGCCAGCAGAGCATCGTGCTTTCCCTTTTCAACCGCCTGGTATATATCCTCTACAGTGTTGTAAAGGGTCACATCAAAGGCGGCTCGGATGCCCTGCCCCCGGCAGATATTGTCCAGTTCCGCTTGCATTCGCTTTGCGCGTTCATCGCCCAAGTGTTTTGGCCACGCAAGCAAGGGATTCACCGGGCGCAACTCCAGGAAGCCATTGCGCCGAATATGATCGGCGCGTTGCCTACTACGGCTCAAAAGCCCGGGTTCGCTGAAGACGGAAGGCGCTTCGATGTGAACCTCTTTGCCATTTTCTCCGCGAACTCGTATTCTTGGCGGTAGGATCGATATTCCTCCGAATTCGTCCACACCAAGTAAATTGGCGTTTAGATGGAGAATTTTTCCGAACACGCTGACCCCATCAAGTAATTTCCTGACGCGTTGCATCCAAACCAGTCGCTCCTCCGGCGCTATTATTGTTTCTCTATGATCTTCACCCAAAATCTGGGAATCCAATATCAGCCGTAGTTCCCCTCCGGGTACGTCAATGGGCGGCCTACAGAACTGATGGCAGCGAATCGTTCGCCCAGCGTTGGCACGCTGCTGCTCTGGCCTTAGCTTTGAATCGCGTTCGAGTGTTTCGATATCGTCCAGGTCGAGCGCTTTCACAGTAACGCCATCAAGGTATTGCTGCACGACCCGAACACTGACAGGGCGATTGTCTCGATTCATCCGACTGGCTCGCTTGATATTGATCATGGTCAAGAGTTCAGCCACGGTGCCATCACGGTAATGTTGTTCAAACGTCTTGCCGTCGAGTGCAGTTGAGCCTACAACCACTTGCAATGCTATGCGCCGGTCACGGAGCTGTTTCACCTGTGCCGTAAACCGCCGGCAGAACAGATGATCCCCGGTGCCGGCTGCCGGCGGGGCTTGTGTAAACGAATCGAAATCCTGCCAAAGTGGACCCAATTCGGGTAAAAGCTGACTTTTGAAAGTGTTCTTGATTGCCTCTCTCAAGATTCCGGCTAGAATAGTTCTTCCGAGCGGAGATTCGTTATCAGCATCCATCATGCATGACAGTGCCGCGCAATACTCGCTGGTTTCAATTGGAAGTGGGATTTGCCAGGTAGCAGGAATCGCAACTCGCGTCTCATCTATGTCGATCACGAAGCCGAGGCCGGGACATTGGGATTTATTCGCACCACGCAGTTTCCAAACAATATCCTTGAGTCGGCCTCGATCATCATCACTAGTAGGCTGGCCCTTCAACTCGATGCTTATCACTCGAACCGGCCAGCGAAGCTCCGACAGATTAAGCACTTCATAGCCATTCAGGAATGTTCCAGGAAGAGCGGTGTCCTCTTTCTGATCGATTGTCGCTGTAGCTTGCTGGCTGGTTATCATGAGTTTTTCTCTCTTGTGAAGTAGTAGGTCGCTGCCCCGCTCACTAGCCCGGACAGCACCGGGAGCAGAGTCGAAAAGAGCTTCTCCAATGTAGCAACTCCGCTCTCTCGATTCTGGCAAATCAAGAGAACCGTCATCCCGTACTGGATCAAAATCGTAAACGCAAGAATCCCAACAAGGCCATAGGCCAGGGACCTCGCAGTCTCAGCCCTGTGCTTTTTCTCGGGTTCCCAATTGTATTCTTGGAAGTCCGAGACACTGCCGCCTTCAATAACGCCTTCGTCTGCGGCAGTTTGAGCTGTGTCCTCAAGACCTGCTAGTTCATCGGGATTCTGATCATCATCCGTGTTCATGCCTGACTACCTCGCAGCAGCTTGAAGATTTGGCACTACGATTACCCGCTCTTCCTTTGTCTCCGGATTACGAACCACAATTTCGCTGAACCCTTGCGACGATTGCGACTGCAGAGCTCTACTGATTTGGAGCGACTCGCGCACGGCTTCTCCCATGGACGAGAAGCGGCCTCGATCTTTGATTTGTTGAAGACTGTCATAGCTCCGCTCATCAAAGCTGAACACTACCCTCTGGGTCTTTGCCATAATATCCTCCTATGCACGCACTGGTTGTGCACAATGAAATATATCAATACGGCATCAGATTGTCAACATTTTTGTGCATTATGTGATGTCGCTTTAGTGCACTGAATGCCAATCTGAGGGAATATTTCATATGAAACCACCCGTAAAGCATTGACATTATAAGCATTATGTTTAATGCGCTAGGGTCGGCGGCTCGGGGCACCGAATCCCATTCTATTGAAGGCTGGATGCCGAATGGCTAGAAACAGGGACATGAGGCCACTGCGCCCGAGGAAATAACGATAATTCTGCGCTGATCTACCATTTGGTGGGACAATTGACACTGAATAAATGTGCCAGCCGTCTGACGCTCCAGATCACCTTTCTGGAGATGGATCTCTGAGAACCCAATCAAGACATCCAAGCGGTGGCAGACTTGAGGAACTCTGATGAGAGTAGCCGACACCGATTTGCAGCTTTCTGCCTCGGACATTGTCAATTTCGCAGGATGCAACCACGCCACGCTGTTGGACCTTAGAGTAGCGAAGGAGGGTTTGACACCCCCTCAAGACTCCACTTCAGACCTTCTTCGACGAAAGGGGCTTGATCACGAGGCGGCCGTGCTGGAGCAGTATCGCTCATCCGGCCGGAAGGTGTCTGATCTATCTGGTGTATCCTGGCGCGACCGGCAATATAGTACCAATGCCGCGATGCGTTTAGGTGTCGACATTGTCTATCAAGGAGTGGTTTCCACAGGTAGATGGTTAGGTATCACGGATTTTCTGGAAAAGATACCCGCACCATCCGATCTTGGCGATTACAGCTACGAAGTAGTCGACACGAAACTCGCACGCACGGCGCAGCCTAAGCATCTTCTCCAATTGTCGCTCTACAACATGCTTCTCTTCGATATTCAGAAACTCCTGCCACTAAACGCGCATCTCATTCTCGGCGATGGGCGAAAGGAGTCTTTTCGCTCATTAGATTCGAAATACTATACGATTCAAATTCAGAAACGCCTTGAATTATTTATTGACACGTTGCCACCAACAATGCCAGAACCGTGTGGCCATTGCGCGATGTGTCGGTGGGTAACACAGTGCGAAGACGATTGGCACCGCACACGCCATCTGTGCCTAGTTGCGAACATTCGATCAAATCAGATTGCCGCTCTGCGTGCATCTGGAATTTCGACTATCGATGCTCTTGCGAGCGCCGGTCGAGATGCACACATTTCCGGGATGCAGCCGGGTATCATTGAGCGGCTTTGCGCACAAGCTGAGTTGCAGACTTACAAGGAGAACACCGGCAACAACAAATACGAACTCTTGCCCATTGAGCCCGGAAAGGGATTCGATCGGCTGCCTCTTGCCGACGAATGCGATCTGTATTTCGACATGGAAGGAGACCCGCTCGTTTCAGGCGGTCTCGAATACCTTTTTGGAGTCTTTCACGGATTGAGTGCCGCAGGCCGGTTTCTAGCTTTCTGGGGTCATAATCGATCCGAGGAGAAAGCCGCGTTTGAGAGAACCGTCGACTTCTTCACGCAGCATATCGCTACGCATCCAAGTGCCCACATTTATCATTACGCGCCTTACGAGGTGACCGCCATGCGGCGGCTATCCACCCTGCACGGAACAAGGGAAGCGGAAGTCGACGATCTTTTGAGGAACGAGCGTTTTGTCGATCTCTACCGCGTGGTCCGCGAAGGCATCAGAGTCTCCGAACCTCGATACTCCATCAAGAATTTGGAGCATTTCTACGCCGAAAAGCGTGAAGGCGAGGTTACAACTGCCGGTGAGAGTATTGAGGTCTATGAAGAATGGCGTGCCACTCAGGAGCAACGACTACTGGACCAAATAGAGCGTTACAACGAACAGGATTGTCGGTCTACAAAGCGCCTACACGAGTGGTTGCTGGTGCTCAGGCCAGAAGCTTCTACCTGGAGAGAGGATAGCGAGCATCAGCGGGATGAGGAAACCTCGCAACGCCAGACAGATGCCGAAAAGCGAGTGAGCGACTATACTGCGCGCCTTCTCGGAAGCGTTTCTCAGAAAGATATTCCCTATGCGGAACTCGTTTCACAACTGCTGGAGTTTCACCGGCGCGAGGCCAAGCCAAAATACTGGGCGATGTTCGACAGAAGAGACAGTACAACTGAGGAATTAATCGATGACTCGGAATGTATCGGCGGCCTCTTCAAAGATACTTCAATGCTTCCTTATAAGGACAAAAGATCGATTGTTTATAGCTATCGCTTTCCGCCGCAGGACTTCAAGTTTGCTGTTGGGGACGGTTGTCTCTGCTCCTTAACATTGAGACCTGCAGGCACGATCATCTATTTGGATGAAGAGGCAGGTGTTGTTCGTTTGAAAATAGGAGCGAATCAACCACCTTTGCCCGATTCGATGTCGATCATACCGACAGGGCCGATAGATGCTGTTGTCCTGAGGGAAGCGATCTATCGGTTTGCCGATGCAGTTATTACCGGATCTGAGCGGTATCGTGCAGTCATCGCGATGCTAAGGCGCGAGCGACCTCGTCTGACAATACCCTCGAATTGTACTTCGCTAATCAGAGAGGGAGAAAATGAACTCAGCACTTCGATTCGCATAATCTCCTCACTTGATGACAGTGCTCTTATTATTCAAGGACCTCCAGGCTCAGGAAAGACCTATACAGCAGCGCACTCCATTATTCATCTGATCAGCCAAGGCAGGAGAGTCGGGGTCTCTTCGAATTCGCATAAGGCTATCGGAAACCTTCTCGCAGAAATTGTCAGAGTCGGCCGCGAAAAGAGTATTTCTGTTCAGGGCATACAAAAATGTTCGACTGAGGATCAGTTTTTTCTCGCGCCTGAAATCACCAATACACTGAAGAACCCAGATTCATTAGCTTCATTCAATCTAGTGGCTGGTACTGCATGGCTATTTGCTCGGCCTGAATACGACCAGCAATTGGACTACCTCTTCGTCGACGAGGCTGGGCAAATGTCCTTGGCGAATGTTGTCGCAATTGGAACCAGTGCCAACAATCTGGTGCTCGTCGGAGACTCCATGCAACTCGCCCAGCCTACACAAGGGGTGCATCCAGGCGATTCAGGACAGTCAGTTTTAGAGTTTTTGATGCAAGAGCATTCCACTGTTCCAGATGACCGTGGTATTTTTCTTGGAACGAGCAGGCGTATGCATAGCGACGTCTGCGGATTCATCTCAGACGCATTCTATGAATCGCGTCTGCGCGCAGAAACGGGCAATGACCGGCAGCATCTTGTATTGTCGAAATCTGCTGACAAACAACTCAAGCCGACTGGGATCTGCTTTTTAGAAGTAGAGCATGAAGGCTGCGCGCAACGAAGCGAAGCAGAAGCGGATAAAGTAAAGGACATCTTCAATAACTTGCTGACACAGTCATGGGTCAACCGCGATGGAATCGAGGCTGCAATTTCAGAACAGGACATTCTCGTGGTGTCTCCCTACAATATGCAGGTCAATCTCTTGCGAGAAGTTCTTCCCAATGGCGCGCGGGTCGGCACTGTGGACAAATTCCAAGGACAGCAGGCACCGGTGGTTATTGTATCCTTCGCAACGTCCACCTGCGATGACGCTCCGCGCGGTTTAGATTTCTTGTTTAGTCGTAATCGCCTCAATGTCGCAATTTCAAGAGCTCAGTGCCTTGCAATCATCACTGCGAACCCAAAGCTTCTTGACGCTTCGTGCCGAACAGTCGAGCAGGTCAGAATGGTCAATGCGCTCTGTTGGGCGAAGCATTTTTCTGATTCTGAAAAAAATGATTTGGCTAACGGCGATTAGTGCGCATCCATTACGCCGTGTATTGTTTCCGCTCGATTTGCACTGCAGATTCTAACGGATTTCGCTTTGTGCTCTTTTCAAACCGATCCAAGCAACTCCAATTGGAGAGGCATTCGTTGGTTATTATCTTGCCGAGGGGCAGCAAGCGATTTACCGACGGACCACGCTATAGCATGGCCCATCAATGGGGGCACAGCATTTCCGATGAGGGCGTTTCGCGCATCCTGAGAGCTGAATACCAGTTCCCAGTGATCTGGCATCGATTGAAGGCGCATTGCCTCTCTCGGTGTAATCAAACGCGGTTCAGCGTAATGGAAATTGCAACCCACATTAGGCCGCCGGAAATACGTATTGATGGTGTAGGAAGGTTGTTCAGGATGTAGTCTCCCGTAGGTCGTGGTTCGACCGCCAGTTTCTTTAAACTTCATCATCCGGCCTGTAGAAATCGAATCCGGAATGTCTTGGTAATTGCCGCCGGGGGGAATATGCTGGACAATTTGCATATCGGTGGACGACATTCTGGGGCACTCGTGCAGCGAAACGCTGTCGAGTCCAGCCCTCCTCATAATCCGGGCAAATGTCGATGGCTTCACGCTCTTGTAGGTTGCCCGCATACCCTTCGCTACACATGCACCCAAATCGTTCAGTGCAGCCTTTGCCCCTAAGGCAAAGGCATCACGGGAAACCTGGTAGCACTCTTGCGCGAATTCAGCTCCGTCAGGCTTAACAGGACGCGACGTCATACATCCGACGAGTACGAGGCGCTTCCTGCGCTGCGGGACCAGATAGTCAAGTGCGTGCAACTGAAATTTCTCGACGAAGTATCCAAGTTCTGAAAACTTTTCGACCAAAACATCGGGAAGGCGTCTCCCGTTGATCGTGGATGCGGCTATTCCCGGTACGTTTTCCATTACGAACGCCCTTGGTTGCTTCTCTTGAACTATTCTCAAGAATTCGAATACCAGCTTTCCACGCGGATCGTCTTGCTTTCGCTGACCTACCAATGAAAAGGACTGGCAAGGAGGCCCTCCGATGATAACGTCGGCGTTCGGAATGTCAGCAGGGGATAAATCAGAAATATCGCACTGATGCGCAGGCCTGCCAAAGTTTCTTGTATACGAATCCGTGGCATCTTTGTTCAAATCGGATGCCCATAGAATATTGAAGCCTTCCCATTCGAAGCCAAGGTCTAAGCCACCAGCTCCGCTGAAAAGACTTGCTACGGTGAATTCCTTGTTTGTCATGGCCTTCTCGCCTCAATCCACTCGTCGAGTGCCGAATGCACCGTGTTAAGCAGTGATGTCGAATCTTCTATTCCTATCCTTCGGGCGATTTCAACGCTGAATAGACGATCAAGTTCGTTGCGAAGGGGCTGTTCAGCCGAGAGACGATCAGTCGCCACCGGATATGGAAGTTGTCTGAAGGCCACGAGAATTGGCTCTCTGTTCTCGGGCGCAATCCATCGAGGGTCAAATACTCTGATCCTCGAAATTTGTTGCTGCTCTAACGACAAGCATCCTTCTCGATTTACGCCCTCTGCTTCGAACTGAACCTGCCCAAAAGCCGACACTAGAAATGCCGCAATCAGACGAACAGAGGTTGGCCGGTCCAGGTTTGTTGCATCGTCAGTCGCCAGTACGCGTCCATAAGTCAGAAAATTGCTCGACACCCTAACCTGCCGTCCGCCTTCGTTAAAACAAAATGGATTCACATACACACGATGGCCGGAGCGCGTTTTACGCGGCAGTATCAGTTCGCCAGCATATGGCTCTCGCAGGGCGAGCCAACGTTTCTCCCTTTCAAGAACAGTGTCGTTCAGATTCACTGTACCTTCGATAAATTCGATGTAGGGACGAACGCTTGGATCATTCACCATATCTTGAACCGCTGCTTCATGATCTTCGGTCCAAGGTGAACGATTATTGAGAAATAACTCCGGAATCTGCCGCAAGCGAGGTGGTTCCAGTGTTTGTTGACGCTGGACATCAGCCTCCGTCAATTCAAAGCCTGTTGTGTCGTCAGAATTACGAAGTGCCCAGCCTCTGAATTCCTGTGGAATCAGGTCAGCAGATCTTCTGATGTTAGTGTTTTCGTTAGCGGTCAGAGCACGTCCTCGGGCCGTCTTGAAGCCGTTGCCCGCTAAGGCCTCACGCCGTGGCCCATATTGAAGTCTTCCAAAGGGAAACTCTAGGACTCCTATCGACCCCTCTTTCTCCAGGCTGCCTCGCCGCGCGGTTGCGAATAGCTCAGGAACAGTAGGCCAACCGGCTGTGTAATCATCTGTAACCTGCGTTGAAAAATATGATCTCCAGCCTACCGTATCCGTCAGCTCTGACTGAAGCTTCGTTCGGCAAGTCCAATCTGCGGGCCACGATGACTGGCCGCGAAATGCCGAAGCAATCTTAGACAAGTCGGCGCTTCTCGGATCAACCTTGCTGCGGATGAATTGCACAGGCTGATCCCCTGCTGGAGTGTCCGTCCTTCTGGCAATCAAAAGTGACGCAGCGATAATCCAGGTGTCGAAAAATGCGTCATGCGGATATTCAACGATCCCGATAATCTGGAACTTTTCAAGAAGAAACTTCCGCAGGGATTTACCGTAATCATTGTGATACCAGCGGTTGTCCAAAATGAAGCCGACAGTCGTTCCGACTTGAATCGTACGACCAACCAACTCCACATAGTAAGCAAAGAGGTTTGGCTGCCTCTGCAATGTCGTTGTCGTTCCATCAATGCTTTCAATCCGCGTTCTGTAGTAAGCTCGCAACTCCGGAGGTATCGGTCTGGCATCTTGTGCTTCATACCGCTTGAAAGGAGGATTCATCAACACAAAGCGCGCATTCGAAAGTAGTTCGGTAGCAGCAAACATATCGCCTCGAACGATATCGATGGTCATTTCTGGTTGCAAGGAGGCCGGTTCTTTCAGGGCAAGGCGCACTGCAGCAAGCCGGCTGGCTATCGTATCGGCTTCGATGCCGGTAATAAATCCCAGTGCCTGCCCGTTGCTGCATCCCAACCGCTGGAGCTGATCATATGCCGCCGATAACAAAGCACCGTCACCGCAGCACGGATCAATAACCCGGCCTGGATTATCAATGACCAGAGAGGCGAGAATCTGGGCCAACTCAGGGTCTGTCTGAATTCTTCCAGATTCATCTTGTATTTCAACCGGCACTAGTTCGCTGATCAGGTCGTCAATCAGTTCTGGATAATCCACTCTCCCTAGCGCCAAATCAACGATTCTTGTGCCCGGCGAGGTAATGCTCCGCAAGTAGTCCTGTAAATGATCGCGCATTACCGGATCGGCAAGGGTTCTGTAGAGGTCTGGCGCTTCTGCTTCGAAAACTGTGCTGAAATCAATCGCACGCAGTCCAGTTATGGTTCTTGCGAGAGAGTCTGGGGTCTCTCTTACTGGTGTCAGTCCGGCAGCTAATGGATGACCGTAGCGAATAAGTAATCCACGCAAATACTCTGCCATGAGGCAACGGAGCAGAAATACGCGCGCCGAATCCAGTGGAAGTTCGGAACCGAAATAGTCTCTTACGAGATTCCAGTTGGGTGTCGTCGGCTCAATTAGCAGAAGCTGTGCCGTCGGGGTGATCGCGGAAGATCGATTTATGAATTCGCGCAGAATGGCTGGCCAGACACTCTCATAGGAAACTAGAGCAGCCGACAGCCAACGCTCTGTCATGGCTTTGAGGTCATCAATGAACTTTCGCCTATGTGCTACACCTGTTCCAGGTAAGAATCTTCCTGAATCGAAGAACCCACCTTCAATCCGGCATTCACGCGGTGGCCTGCCTCCATTAAGTGCGAAAAGCTGAGTAACCTCAAGGTTCGAAATGGCAAAGAACCTCGGAGAATGGAGAGGGAAGCGATCCTGATTGAGTTCGGCGTAACCCTTCGCCTGAATCTGAAAACGCGTAGAGTAAACCGATTCTCGCGTTCGCTTAAGCTCGAATGCCACAATCCAGCGACCGCTCGTTCGCTCCTGTAGCACGAAGTCGGGAATTACTGTTGTTCCCTGGGTACGGACATGGTGTGTCCAGACATATCTGTTCGCAATGCCAAGCTCATTGAGGGCTGTGAGAGCAGCACTTTCGAATTCCACATGAAACCGAGTTACTTCGTCGTCCGAGTATCGAAGCCATGACATTACGCTGTCACCAAATGTTCACATGCAGGTTTGGGCATACGCGATGCTGCGACTGTATCCTGCAAGGTTTCAATGAGATTCTTGCGCTTCAGCGATGCATATCCGACAATATCGTGAATCGTATTGTCGATTTCAGCAATAACAATTGACGGATCTTCGCAGCCCAAAAGGAGTTTCTCCCCTAATTTTGAGAGAATCCTCTGATCACGAAGACCGAGATCGGAAACATTCAGGATTGCCGCTTGACGATATTCGAAGAGTTGAACCTTCGCCAGACCGGAGCCCTGGTTCCTTGCGCGCGAGAGAATTTCCACACACGCCGCGCTTGAATTCAATACAGCTATCCAGGCCGAGAGTGGTGTAGATTCAGTGACCGGGGTCAGGCCATAGAAGTTGTCGGAAAAAATTCGATTGTTGTTGATATGCTTTGGTCGATTACGCAGGTAGTAGTTAAAGATGATGGGCGCTTTAGGTGGAGTTCCGTGAGTGAACCAAGCAGAGGGCCGCTCTTTGTACCAAGTCAGAATAGACACGTTCTGCTCGGGGTTTTGTTCTGCCAGTTTCAAGCGCCTCTTTAGTTCTCGTAGAAGGGCCGCGTTAGAACCAAACTGCGAGATAAGCAAAGCGCCTTCGCTGTGGTCGCGCGGGATACTGAAGCCCTTATTCCCCTGGAGTTTCTTTACAAAAGGCACAGCGCCTTTGTCCCGAAACTCGGCGAGTTCGCAAAGGAAGAAATCGGCTTGCTTTAGCCGTAAACCTCTGCGAGTCGTAAACAATCGCTCGATAGGCAGGAAGCCTTTAAGTCCCGAGAAAGGGCTTGTGTGTTTGATCTCAATATTGTTTTGATCTCCCTGCTCCATCTCAGATCGCTTGGTGCCGTAGATGACCACGGCGTCGATGAGATGCCCATCGAATGGCTGATGATGTACTGGTTGGAATTCAACATCTTTACAGCTTCTTCCAATGAACGACAGCAGCCACTTGCCATATTGTGTTGATTGCCAGGAATCGTAAACAATGCAGGCGAATCTACCGCCCGGCTTCAGGAGCTGAATGACTTTTGCGAGAAAGTAAACATACAGATTTGATGTTCCGGGAATGTCAATATCCCACAGTTTATTGAACTCGTTTCGGTATAGTTGCTTTTCGGCGATCCATTCCTGCCTAATGTACGGCGGATTAAGAATGGCAAGGTCATAGAGTTGTTCGCTGGGTACTCGGAGAAAATCCTCAGCGAATATCTGCGCGCGAGACGAAATCTTAGACACCTTCATTGCCTGTTCGACCATTGCAGCGTCTACATCAAAGGCTACGAGCTTGTCCGAACGAATGAGTCTTCCCGTACGTTCCAGAGCTGAGAGAAACGTTCCGGGACCCACACAAGGATCAAGGATTGCAAGAGGGGTTGCCGTTCGATCTTCAAGCAGCTTATTGCTCATCTCGTCGGCAATCTGCGAGGGCGTAAAAACCTGGCCCAAGCGGACGGCATTCTCTTTGGGCTTCCGTGCGTCTGATCTCGGATCACCCTTCGAGGGGGTCATTTTGTAGTACGTCTTCGCGCGCATATTTCCACACTTCGTTGCTAGGAACTCAAATTCCAATTGGAAGCTTCAGTTGCCCGTTCTCAAGATCACTGAGAAGACGTTCAACCGCGTAACGAACAAGCGTTGACTTCGGCACTTGCCGACGATCGCTTATGGAACTGAGCGCATTAGCTTGGCTAGCACTCAGGTAGAGCGTGAACGGTACACCGCGTCGCTTGGGCTTCGGGATTGCCTTCTGTTCATTCATGTACACACACGTATTGACACTTAGGTCAACTCGATTCTAGGTCATCGGGCGAAGCCCTGGGAAGCTTTTTCGCGAAATATTCGCCAATTGACTCCAATTTGGCATCATTGTCGATACGAAATATCTTCTTTCCCGAACTATAATTGCGGGCATAGAGCAAAATCGTAGGTTGTAAGCCCCAGATTGAAGCCGCGCTTCCGCAGTTGTTAGCGATCATCTGAAAACGTATTTTTCTGAACAGTGGTCGCTCTGGTTTTAGCTGCCTGTTGGAGCTTGAGGCGCAGATAGTCGAGGTAGTTTGCGGGCGCGGGGGCCTCAGTCAACTCTTCGA
>Ga0255356_1001496_pt1 | contig 14569 bp, 15 predicted proteins | sample HBST100metaG_FD_189944 | JGI IMG/M metagenome (GOLD analysis project Ga0255356, IMG submission 189944) | Peat soil microbial communities from Stordalen Mire, Sweden - H.B.S.T100 | ecosystem: Environmental > Terrestrial > Soil > Wetlands > Peat | place: Sweden: Norrbotten County, Stordalen Mire... | reverse complement strand
GATTCAGTGGACATGGGCTAGCTCCCTCCTATCCAACCATGATACCGCAGTTTTGCTGGACTGGATGGATAGGCCGGGATGCTGTGAAGCCTCAGTGTTCACTCTGAGGAGTCGATTTGAGCGAGCCATGCCGCTTTCGCCTCCGCAGGAAGAAAGCTGGCGCGGATGGAGTGGGCGGCAAGTTGGCGCAGTTCGTCGCGGGTGAAGCCCTGTTCAGTGTGGGCCAACAAATACTCGTTGGCCACGTCTGACCCGAAGAAGGCCGGGTCGTCAGAGTTCAGCGTAACCACAAGACCGTCGTCGAAATACTTTCGCAACGGGTGCTCGGCAAACGACGGACAAACGCCAGTGCGAACGTTCGAAGTCGGATTCAGTTCCAGAGGCGTACCACGATCCTTCAGATCCTGGAGCAAGTAGAAGTCCTTGACGGCCGAGAGCGCGTGGCCGATGCGCTCTGAACCGATGGAGAGCGCTTCGCGGATGGCCTCGGGGCCGGTGGTTTCGCCGGCGTGGTTGGTGAGCCGCAGACCGGCTTGCGCAGCCTGGGCATAGAGGGTGCGAAAGGGCTCGGAACCAGCCTGGCGCTCGTCGCCACCCAAGCCAATGCCAATGATGGAGGGGAAAGCGGGTTTGAGCTCGGCGGCCTTCAGGAAGACCCGCTCGGCCTCCTCGACGGTGAAATGGCGTACGGCGTCGAAGATCCAATAGAGCGTGAGGCCCAGCTCGCGCTCACCGCGCTCGCGGGCACGTTCCAGACCGGCGAAGATGGGTTCAAAGGCGGCCGGGTCGTGATTGCGCCACAGGTAGATGACGCCGACAGAGATGAAGACCTCAGCGTGGACCACGCCCTGTTCGGCCAGATGCTCCATCATGCGCCAGGCGGCTAGCTCATAGTCCTCCGGGCCAATCAGCAGACGGGTGACGGCCTTGAATGCCTCCAGGAAGCCGGTAAAGTCCGAAAAGCGATAGAGAGCCTCGGCATCGGTTAGCGTGATGGGCTGTGCATCGTGGCGTACGCTCAACTCGACCAGCGTCGAGGGCAGGATGGTCCCTTCGAGGTGCAGATGCAGCTCAGCCTTGGGAAGTCGGCGGATGAAGTTCGTGATTTCCGACATTCTTGCCATTTTATCGCGGCGGTGCAAACTCAGACCGGTGGCGGCTATAGAGGAAGTAAATCACCAAGCCGATCACCAGCCAGATCAAGAAGCGGAACCACGTGATGATAGGCAAGCCAGCCATCAGCAGGAAACAGAAGATCACGCTGAGCACCGGAATCACCGGGCCAAAGGGGACACGGAAGCCGCGCCTGCGCTCCGGTTCGCGGATGCGCAGTACGATCACCCCGATAGAGACCAGGACGAAAGCAAAGAGCGTGCCGATGTTGGAGAGATCTGCCAGGGTGCCGATGTCGAAGAGACCGGAGGGGATGGCCACCACGAAGCCCGCTACCCAGGTGGAAAAAGCAGGAGTGCGAAAGACCGGATGCACGTCGCTGAAGACCTTGGGCAGAAGGCCGTCCCTGGACATGGAAAACCAGACGCGCGATTGACCAAGCTGGTAAACCAGGATGGACGAGAGCATTCCCATGATGGCGCCAACCAGAACCACCAGCCTTATCCAGTGGAGCGAATGAGCTCCCGGGAGTAGGGAGAGCTTTTTGAGCGCGTTGACTACCGGTGCGGCATCTCCCACCATCGACTGCCAGGGCACCAGCCCTGTGAGGCAGATGGCAACAGCTACATAGAGCACCGTGCAGACAGCCAGCGTGGCGATAATGCCGATGGGTAGGTCGCGCTGCGGGTTGCGGCACTCCTCGGCCGCGGTCGAGACCGAATCAAAGCCGATGTAGGTGAAGAAGATAATCGATCCGCCAGTCAGGACCCCCGACCAGCCGTTGGGCATGAACGGATGCCAATTTCCGGGGTGAATGAAGCCGATGACCGCAAAGACAAAGATGAGGATAGCGACGAGCTTGATGCTCACCATCGCGTTGTTGGTGCTGGCCGACTCGCGAATGCCGCGTACCAGAACAACGGTCAGCAGCAGAACAATGAGAAACGCAGGAATGTTGAAGCCAAAGTGCCATCCAGGATGGTAAAGCCAGTTGCCAGCCAGATCCTGCAGGCCTTCCGGCAGATAGGCCGGCGAGATCCATATCGGCGAGGGATGCAGGCCAAACCAATCCAGCAGATCCACCACATGGGCGGCAAAACCCACACTGACTGTCATGTTCGAGCCAGCGTATTCGAGAATCAAATCCCAGCCGATAATCCAGGCAATCAGTTCTCCCAGCGTGGCGTAGGTGTAGGTATAAGCCGAACCCGCGATGGGAATCATGGACGCCAGTTCGGCGTAACAGAGGCCGGTCAGCGCGCAGACCACGGCCACCAGAATCAGCGAGACGGCGATGGCTGGACCGGCGCCGGGCCGCCCTGCCATTGCGGTGTGGTGAATGATGAAGTCCGCCAGCGGCGTATTCACCATGCTGGTGGTGTCGAATTTTTCTCCGGAGATGGCCGTGCCAATGACCGTGAAGATGCCCGAGCCGATCACCGCACCTATGCCCAGCGCTGTCAGCGACCACGGCCCAAGGGTCTTCCTCAGCGCGTGCTCGGGTTCTTCCGAGTCCCGGATCAGCTTATCGATCGACTTGCGGGCGCCAAGTTGGCTGAGCAGGGCAGTTCTCCTCGTCCCGCCATCGGCGGGAACTGTCGACGGCGGGATCTGTCAATTCTGGGACTTCCCGGTTCAGAATGCCTTCGCCCGATCACCACTGGGCGAAGGCAAGGGAGAAAAACCGTTGGGAAGAGGAAAATATACAACGGTTCCCGGCCAGACTCCGCCTCGCGGGCAGGCCAGGAACCCTGTTGTTCTTGCGGAACGAGCTCTTAACGCTTCGAAATACCGCGCGCCAGTTTCTTAACCTTCTTCTTCGCCGATCCGCGCGGCTCAGTCCGCTTCGCCTTGGGAGCGGCCTTCTTGCGGGCGGCGCGCTTCAGTTTCTTCCGTTCCTGCGTGTCTTCAATCTTGGTTGTATCTGCCACTTGTAACCTCTTTCACTGCAATCTCTTCAGAGTTTCCCGCAAATCGGGTGGATGTGAACCTTAGAATAACAGGGTTTGCGCGGCGGCGAAAGCGCCAGAGACGCATGAAAAGCGGCGTTGCAACTGTTTCCAGCGTACAATGAAGTTAGGCCTGAATAACCAAACCTGAGTTTGGAAATGGAAAGTGCCTGCTCGGCTCTTGCCGTCCTGTCGCTTCTGACGAGCTCCGCACCGCACGCAACAATCACCTGTTGACCGGAGTGAAGTCATGCGTTCCGACAAAATACACCGTGCGCTTGCGCACGGGATGAACCGCTTTGAAGTCTGCCAATTAGTCGCCAAAGGGGTCAAAGCTACCCATAAAACCGGCTCGCGCTTTGAAGATTCAATTAACGATGTGCTGCAGTATCTAGGCACCCACGAAACACCTAAAGAAAACCTTCACCCTGCCATTCCGCAGGTTAGCGTTAAAAGCCTCAAGCCCGCCGCGTAACCCGAACCAGGGATCAACGGTCAATTGGAGTCTTGAACCCGGTTGGCCCGGTGGCCCCCAAATGCGTGAATTGTTCTGGTCCCGGCAAGAACCTCACCGCTGTGCTGCACGCCGCGCGGAATAAGATATTCCTCTCCGGCCTTCACCGGAATACGTTCTCCGTTCACGATCAACGTGTAGCAGCCCTGCACAACAAACATGTACTCGTCGTAAGCATGGACATGTGCCGCCGATACAGCGGTTTCGTGGCAGGTCCAAAACGCCATCTGGCTTCCGTCCCGACCGTCGAAGACATAACCCTCAACTCCAGGAGTTGCTTGATTGGCTCCCGCGATCCTGTTCGCAGGATGTTTCATGAATTCCGGGAAATCGTCCATGGTTGCAGATACTATCTGCACTTGGCCGGTGAGAAGAAAACCCTCCAGACGCACAGAAAGGGACGGCAGCTTTGCCGTCCCTTTCTGTTGAAATCAGAACTAGTTGGAAGGGGGTAACCCTTAGACAACCTGAACGTTCTCAGCCTGCCAACCCTTGGGTCCCTTGGTCACGTTGAACTGGACCCGCTGGCCCTCTTGCAGTGAACGGAATCCATTCGACTGAATCGCGGTGTGGTGGACGAATACGTCCTCGCCGTTTTCGCGGCTCAAAAATCCAAATCCCTTGGCGTCATTAAACCACTTGACTGTGCCTGTTTCCATTGTGTATTGCTCCTTCGATACTGATTTACCGCGAACGCAATGTGGAAGTTTGCGAGTAGGCGGTAACCGGAACAGGCAAAAACTTCAGATCGAATTCTACGATTGAATAGAGTGTAGCACGGATTTGGCGAGCGCCTAGGAAATTTCTAGCGGAACAGGTTGAAGCTTGCCGGGAGGGTTCCGATTTGGGGCTGGAGCAGTCTGACGCTCCCAATTCGCTCATGCGGCACAAGACAGACAAGGCCAGACTTTGTGAGTCTGGTAATGGTAGACGAATGGCGGGCACGGTAGCTTCGCGTATTGACCAGGACAGCTGGTATAGGAGGTTAGGGACAGACCCGGGAACGGCGAATCTGAGGGCAATTTTGAGCCGAGTCATCAGCAACTCCGCTGTTGCATCCTTCGAAGCGCAGTTGCTCTGGCGTAAATCTCTACTAATTGGGTGTAATTGATGTTGGCGGTAAATTTGTTTAGAAACAAGCTGCGGCAATTGGAGCGCATCCGCTCGTAATCTTCGCCCTCAGGGAAGCGAAGAGCACCGGCTATAAGCGCATCGACATTCCCCGGTTGAAATCGGTAGCCCGTTACGCCTTCCTTCACTAACTCGCGCACGGCACCAAGATCAGCCGCGAGAACGGGCGTACCGCATGAAAACGCCTCAATAACTGTGCGCCCGAAGGTCTCAAAGCACTCCGATGGAAAGACCAGAAACTTTGCTTTTGACATCTCGCGATAGACCGCGTCCGGTGTCTGCAATCCCAAGTACTCCACGCCCGTTCCTGTGGCCGCACACGAGCGCACTTCGCCTGCCATGGAGCCATCTCCGATGATTTTCAGGCGAAGCGGCATTCTGCCCAACTTCCACGAAGAAAGCAATGTCCGGATTCCTTTTTCCGGCGACAACCGCCCCACAAAGAGTGCGGCGTCTTGCGCACCCTTCTCTGCCTTCCAACTCTCCGAACCAACAAAGTTAGGCTTCACAACCACCTTTTCAGCGGGCAAACCACTGCCAACCAGAATCTCGCGCTCGAACTCTGAAACGGCAACAAAGAGATCGACGCGATTCCAGGTATGCACAAGACGATGAAACGCATATGCCGCGGTGACGATCGCGCTGCCGGTTCGACTGCCGCGATAGCATCCATGAACAATGCCATCAAGCGGAAGCCGCTTGCCGACGCACTTTGTGCACACAATTCCATTCCGATAGAGCAGCGCATTCGCACAAAGCATCCTGAAATTATGCAATGTCTGCACAACTGGCACGCCCGACTCGTCGGCTTCCTGGATGATTGACGGAGACAGCATCGGGAACCAGTTGTGAACATGCACCATCTCCGGCCGAAAGTCATGAATCGCTTGTCTCATCCGTGTCCGCGAATCCGCAGAATAGAAGACAGATCTGGAAGCAATGAACTTGTCGCCGATGCCGCGAATCGCGTCGTTATCCCGTTCCAGCATCTCCACGCAGTTGCCATGGAGCCGAAGTAACTCGACCTCATCGCGCACGACTGCATCTTCGCCGCCGCTGAATTGATATCGATTATGAGCTACCAGGATTCTCATGAAGTTATTACAGATCCCACTTTCCCGCAGTAAGATATTTCACCCGGCCCAAGGAATATTCCGGATACGAGAAGCGACCAGCATCCTTGCGGAAATGCTGAGAATCAGCGCAACAATAATGTTCTGCAGATAAAAGGCAGACCTTAGAGGAATAGAAAACTGCGAATCGTCTATCCCCTCCGCAAAGCAAAAGATAAGCAATACCAGTGCGCATCGAATAGCGCAGCGGCCCTTGTCTTCCTGTGCCAAAGCCTCTAAAGTAGTCTTCTTCGCGAAATGCCATCCCAGAGATACAATCTTCGCCATCATGACCAGATAGAGCGCTAAAGCTAGCCAGCCGGCATCCGCGAGAATATCTATAAATGCGTTGTGGCTGCTCCCTATGTGAGTAACATCAACCTGTAAGCCGAGGGCGAAGTACTCTTTGAAGAGAGTTCGAAAACCTGCAATGTACCCCATTCCCTGCGGGTGAGCCATGCAATATTGAATTACGAACTTCCAGATATCTGTTCTTCCGCTGGCACTTTCAATGCCTTCGACGCTCTCGCCCCGGTTGAAGAAATTCCACATTCGCTCACCGCCAACAGTTCCCACCACTGCTCCGAAAAGCAGGATAGAAGCCATGAGAACAGATATGAAGGTATAGGCGGTGCGTTTCTCCGTCTTTGCCCATCCAGCGCCCAGGATCGCAAGAGAGAGAAATAACGCGATCTCACTTCCTCTAGATTGTGTGCTCAACGTTCCCGTTAGTCCCATCAGGAAGAAACAAAAGGATCGAACCCTGGACTCCAGGGAATGCAGAAAGGTGTATGCCGAAATGACAGCGATCATTGGGCAGATTATGGCCACAGACGCCACCGCGCCACCACCAAGCCGTATTCCCGCTCCTGGCTCGATAGCGAGAACAAGGCTTGAATCTATAGCAAGGGTAACAAGAACAAGACCAAAGAGTAGAAGCATGACCAGCCTAAGCTGGAGTAGACATTGCATCCAATCCGGTGGATCCTGATAAACATCAATAACGAAATCCACGACGCATATCATAGTGAGGAAATACAAGATAGAGTAAGCAGCTGATACTGGATGGCTGGTCGAGTAAACCGCTGAAGCCAGGAACAAGAAACCGAGGAGAAAAGACAGCTTGAAAATGGATCGAATTTGCTTTGGAATATGAATTGACTCCGCACTGGCCAGACGCCAGATTGCCCGAATGGCAACTAAGGAGAGCAGGCCAACTTGCAGGAAGGACCATGCGTCCAACTGTCCTTTAGTTGCATCAACCCCCGCGGTCGATCTGAACAGCGGCGGCCCAAACGCAAGTAAAAATATCGGGTATCGCATGAGGAAACTCAGGAAGGTACTCCGCCTAGATGGCTGGCTCACTGGCATCTCATATTTATCATTGCCGATCCATTGCGTAGATAACTTCATGTGATTTTCAGTTCCTCTTTTGGCAACTACCATCTTGGTGCCATAATTGACAGGATTCATTGGTTGGGCGGATATAGTAAGGCGCTCGCGCTGTGTCACAGCTTACTGTATGACAATTGATAACTCAATAAACGCCTGGCGCGGGCGAAAGCAATGTGATCTATTAGCCGAAGCTGTCCTACTGTACAGACATTGTCGACAACACACACAGACGGTCAAGATGTGTAATGAGGATGAGCAGATCGCGCATTGGTGACAGGTACCTTACAACTAGGTGCACTAAGAATGTCTGGCCGGGCGTTTCAGTCTCAGCCTCAGAATCCTCAAGAGAAGTCTCGATTTACGCCCATCGCGACATGCCCTGTCAGGCTATCCCACGAAAGCTCGTTCGCTTTAGCGGTCGCACCGGCAGAGAGTCGCCTCCACACCACGTCGGGCATCGTTCCAAGAGAAATCATGGCATTCGATATGCGGCCTATCGTTTGGGTCTCGTCGGCATTTTCTGTTGGAACCACAATTCCGCAGGACTCATTAACGACAGTGCCAGGTCCGCCGAGATCAAGGCAGACCACAGGAAGCCCCTCTGAAAGTGCCTCAAGAACAACAATCCCGCCTGAGTCATGAAGACTCGGAAAAACGAGCGCTTTATAGCCGCGAAGCAAACCTATGAGTTGCTGCCTTGGTAGATAACCTACGAATTCGACTGCATCTGCCATGCCAACCCTCTTCGCAACGTTTCGCAGCCACAACTCATCTGGTCCGGTACCAATGAGCGTAAGCGTTGCCGCTGGAATCGCCTTCCTCGTTTCAGCCAGCGCCCTGATTGCAAAATGCGCTCCCTTCCAATGAACGAGGCGTCCGACGAACAGAAATCTTGGGACTGTTGCCAGTTGCTGTTCATCCCGCGTGGCGCACGAGTCTGTTGCTACAGCCAAGTGCACAGTTGTCTTGAAGCGCCACTTGCGCGGAACAAGTCGCAGACTTGCTGGCGTAGCAACATAAATGCGTTCTGCGGCGGCAAACGCTGAGCGGCTGAGTGGACTACAACGCTGCAACAGGATTCCTAAGTCGCGCAGCAACTCGGTTGCCTTGCCACGCATTGGAATGCTGCAACGTAGGCGTAAGGGTGCGCGCTCTCCTCCTGCTATGGGCCCAATTACAAATGGAATTCCAAGCCATCCCATAAATGAGCCGAACCGCATGCTCGCAAAGGTTACATGGTAGACCCGATCAAATGGCTTGTCACGATGGTACCTAACAGCTAAGCGGTATGCTCCCCACTGCCAGAGAATAAAGTAGAAAGGAAGAAACCAGGATTGCCTCTTTAGCCTCACCACACACCTTGGAAGATCGTAATAAATAAAGTGTAATCCGGCAGATTTACTCAGGGGGTCAGCTTCAATAACTGGCTGGTTATTGGAGCGCGTAAGTACCCATACTTCATCTGCAAGTGTCAACATATGCAGAGATCTCTGCCAGCCAACCTCTGGTTCCGAACCGCGATTTGGTTCGCATGCGTAGGCAGATAGCAGAACTCTCATGCTTTCTCCATATATCGGCGGTAGCTCAAACCGTAGCAGCCACTTATAAGCTTCCAGGCAATGCGTAAAGCTGACGCAATCTTGCGCCGAAGATAATAGGTCGATGGCTTGACCTGTCCCTCCCAGTAGCGCGATCGAATGAGAGTATCTTCGCGGTCGCTCTGTTCGCGCAGGCGCCGGTTCTTCTGCTCTGGATAGAAGCGCATTCGCGACCACTGTCGAGCCACGTGCTTAATGGTTCCGTTATCGCTGAAGCGAATCCATAGGTCGGCATCGAAGGCTAATTGGAATGCCGGATTAAATCCGCCGACCCGATCATAGATCTTTCGTCTCCAAAACATCGACATACCTGGAATATAGTTATACGTATAAAGCCAGATGAATCGATTGAACGGTATTTCCTTCTGTCGACGAAGGACGTGTCCACCAGCATCAATCCACAGAGAGTCGCCGTACACCGCATCGACATCAGGGTGCTGGCGAAAATATAGACCAACTTCGTGCAGAGTTCGAGGTTCAAAGAGGTCGTCGCTGTTAAGAAAGCAAATGATTTCTCCGGTAGCGTGCAAAAAACCCTTAATGATTCCCTGCGTTTGCCCGCCATCCGGTTCGCTACACCAGAACTTCAGGTGCCGCTCATACTTGCGTATGATGTCGACGCTTCCGTCGGCTGAGCCGCCGTCAATCACGATCAGCTCAAGTTCAAGATAATTCTGGTCAAGAATGGAGCGAAGGGTCTGCTCCAAATAGTCAGCCTGATTGAACGATGGTACAACAACGCTGATTATGGGTAATTTCTCCATTGCGCTTCAACTCCTTTGCGAAAGCTTGTGTTCATACAAGACACAGGTGATCGATGATCATACCGTATCGATCAAGGACTGGATGAGACTTCGTTGCTCCACGGACAGACCATAGATAAAGCGTGCAAAGATTCATCAGGTAAGCCAAAGCTTGCCCTGGCGCTTCATGGCAAGCACTCTCCCCAAACCACTGCCTACATTGCTGTAGCGTCTGGTACGTTTTCAAAATCATCTTGCTTGGTGAAACACGTCTCAACGCCATGGGCATCAGGGCGAAATGAAGCGGATCGAACAAAGGAAGTTGCTCGTGGTCCGCATATTCCCAGTCGAAGACCTTGACGATTCCATGTTCCACTCGAATATTCCACGGGGTGAAGTCGTTGTGCGCAGACACGAACGCATTCGCAGACCCTGAAAAGGCCTGCTCTATTTGTTGCATGCCTGCCTGAAGACGGGCTAACCACATTTCAGAAAGCTGATTCTCGAGGCCCTTCATGCGCGAGCGCAGATTTCGGCATAGTCTGGACTCTTCAAATCGCATTGTCTGGCGCGAGAATTTCTGAAGCTTCTGCAAGAATGCGGTATGCAGATCTGTGAATCGATAGTCAACTTCGCCTGAAAGTAGGCATTCCGCCACGAAGGAGAGATCCGATCCAGAGTAATGTGTAACAAGTTCTGGAACGCTGTCAACGAGCGATATCTGATCTCGCAAGGTCCTTAGCCAGTTAGCCTCATTCCTGAGAAGAGACTCGACAGCTTCTCCAGTTCCCGCCTTCACGATATATTGGGGCTTAGTCGTCTTTTTGTTCAAAAGAAGAATCGTCTCCTTTGACCAAGGTCCCGGAGTTCCAGCACGACGACAGGATAGCCAAGACTCCATTCCAATCGTTTCTTTGATTGAAGTAAGTTTTTTAGTTTCTACGCAACTCACTGAACCTAGAAAACGAGGCAACAGAGCCATTGCGCGCAATGGGAACTCCAACCGCCCAGGCCGAAAGACTCTCCAACATTCCTGCTGGGCGGTAACCTCTCGCGGAACTATAAAGCGGATTCGGCCATTCCACGGCAGCGCAAAATGCGTACTCATGGCTCGGTCCTGCTCTTCGTATAAACAACCCAGATCACTCACGGCAGCCTTCGTTTCCGATCACTGTTCTTGTGATGGCGTACTCTACATCCGCTATCACGCTGTCCAATGATTGCGAGGCTTCAACAATCACATGCTCCCGTTGCTTGCGAACAAACTTTAAGTATGCTTGGCGTTGCCGCGCGGTCTCCTTCGCAGGGACCTCTTGCTTGCGAGCTTGCAGCACCTCTGCCGGAGCGTCCAACAGCACCCACAGCTTAGGCTGTGGCATAAGTTTGCCGACTAGCCAGGCCACCCACATTGGCCCCCCGTAACGATACCGCTTCGGGTCAACCAGTAGGTCATGATAGTAGCGGTCACAGATGAGCAACTGTTCGTTACTGTCCTTAAACAAGCTTGCGTACCACTCCTCCATAAGCCAGACTAGTATCTTTGCCAAGGAAAGCACGGCCGAACGGGGCGGTTTGCCATGAGGATTGATGACAATGGCCACCGATCCGCCTCGCCTCCGCATCACGATTTGCGGCTTTAGGTGGCGCATTTTCGCGACGACCCCCTCCTGATCCAGTTTCTCCATTAAACCCTGAATGACAGAGCTCTTACCCGCGCCATCAGGACCAAGCATGACTATTTTCAGTTGATTGTTATCCTTTGCTCGGAAATTGTGAAAGTTTGTTCAAGCTTTCGCCTGTTGAGCACGTTGCAGCTTACTCAGATGAGTGAATCAGGCACTGTCTGCAAAGGCGTCGAATCTTCTTCTCAGTTGCTTCGCCGCGCGTTGAGCAAGAATGTCGATGATCGCGAGATAGGTATCCTCAGTAACACTAGTAAGCGGCTTGCTTGCATTCAGAATGATATAGCTCTTTCTCGTCTTCACGAAAGAACGGTAGGCGTCAACCTGCACGTCTATTTTCGCTGTTGAAAGTTCATGGTTCTTCGATGCCGCTCCATCTCCTGCCGGGTCCAGCAATATCCATAGATCCGGAGTAGGTAGCAACTCTCCGACGAACCGCGCAAACCATTTTGGGCCACGATACCAGTAATTCTTGGGGTCGATTAATAGGTTGTGGTAGCAATCCTCACAGATGCGGAGCGTGAGATTCTTCTTCCCGACGAACTGGCCCCACCACTCTTTCAGTAGCCAACGTAAGACTTTCACTATGGAGACGAAGAAGTCACTCCGAGTTAGCCGATTGAAACCGTCGGCCTGTGCTTCTTCGCGCAATGCGCGCTCGAAAAGTGCAAGTTGATCTGTATTACTTCTCTCTATAGTCTTCGCCGAAGCATAGAGCATTGGCAGCAGGTCCTCAATTATTGCTTCTCCGCGGCCGTCCGAAGCCAAGATGCGCACCGTTTCCACGCTTCCTGGCGAGAAGCGAACCGTGATCTCCCGTGCAAGATATTGCGTAACAGCCCAAGCACTACGAAGCGGTTTGCGCAGCAGACTGCGCATGGTCAGGGAAATGCGGAGCGGCTTTATGCAACCCAGTATCTCTCCTCGGTCGCCATCAATCACCGATTCCACCAACCTCATAGAGATCTTCGGGCCAAACTGCGGCGACAGCGCAGCAATCGTTCCAGACTTATCATTCGCAAATGTTCGTTGTACTTCGGGAAAGTACTTCTCCTTTAGCCACCCGCCGACAAGCAGGCTGGCAAACAACGATATTGCTGCCTCGTGAACCGGCAATGGGACGCGGAAGCTCAGGTCCTCGGCCTGACGCAGGATCGACGCGTCCAATATGGTCTCTGTCGGTAGATAGGCGTTCCCCTTCCAACTCAGAAGCCATAAGAAATCGACCTGAAGTGCGTGGATGTTCGGTTCCGGAGAGACACCTTCCACAAAGGCGTGTGCAACCCAGGATCGCTCCGAGTAGCCGGTGATGCGTATTCCTTGAATGGAGCGGAGTGCGCGGATGGCGTACGGAAGATCGGATGGTGCAATGAGCAGATCCAGATCGCCACCAAGGTTGATGGCGGGAAATCCCTCATAGTTCCTCAACACGCAGAAGCGGACTCCTGCTTCGTCAAGTGCATAAAACAGTCCGGTAATGAATTCTCTAAACGCCAGAACCTGAGGCTGCAATGGCGTCGACAAATCGCTTTGCACTTTTCTCCCATCTAAACTCGGACTCAACGAGAAGGCGAGAATTCTCACCTATCTTCTGAAGCTGGCTATTCTCGTATAGCTGTTGGAGGCGTTCAAGTGCACGCACAACACCTGCGGCCGACGTCTCGTCTAAAACCAGACCAGCTCCACCCTGTTCGACATACTCGCCAAGATTAGTTTCACGGCTGACCAGAAGAGGCTTTCCGAGTGCCGCGGCCTCCAGGCAGGCCGTTGGGAGCACATCCCAGCGCGAACAGTGAACAAATGCGTCCAGACTGGCAATTAGGTTAAGCTTCTCCTCGCCATGCTTGATACCGAGGAATCGCACATGCGCCATCGCCCCGCTCTCTAACGCTCGCCTCTCAAGCCAGGCTCGGTCTTCGCCATCTCCTATGAGCCACAACTCACCTGCTCCACCCTCTGCCTTATATGTTGCAAAGCCATCAATAAGGTAATCAAGCCCTTTGTGTTGCGTAGCGAGCCGACCACAATATCCGATCAGAGGACGCTTGGCATTCGCGGGCACTGGAACAGTGCGAGCAAAGAATGGCTCCTGACAGTTAGGTATCAGAATGACATCAGCTCGAGGAGCGAGCCTTAGAATATCCTGGATTTCACTTGCGCCGATTGCTTGAATCCAAGTCGCATCCCGCAAGTATCTCGCTTCGCGGATGGCAACATAGAAGCGCTTCCGCAAACGGTTCTTTCTGAATAACCCACGAGCATACCCGCCGTGCGGCGTGATGCCGAAGCAAAATCCATGCTTCTTCAGAAACTGAGAGATCGCAGGAAACTCCGGGATGAAAGCTGAATGAAAGTGAACCCATGTGTCAGGCTCAAGACGACTGAGCGCAGCCTTGATTTCCTGCCCGAGAGTAACGCGCAACCGCGTCATCGGAAATAATCGAAGAGTGTACTCACGAGGATGTGGGGGCGGGGTCATTGAAGCAGCCAGCCCCCATACTTCGACATCGTGCCCTTGGCGCACCTGATAAGTTGCCATCCAATGAACGACTTTATTCACTCCGTTAAGGGTCTCGGGGTTCGCTTTTCCTTGTAGGATGTGAACAATTCGCATCAACGCGCTCCCGCTGAGAATCGTTCTGTAGAAACTCGGAGGTTCAAGGCACCGCAGCCAGCGCTCTCTGATTTATGACCTAAAGGCCGCATGACTATCCTCACTCTGCTCTGGCGACGGATTTGGATGCGCAAAACGCAACTTGCGCGACACGGTTTGATCTCAGCAATAGAGAGGCGCCGACGATGCCTTGAAAGAGAATCTGTGTTCCAAGGAGTCCGAGCAATGAACCACTCAATCCCAGCCACTTTGCCATGGGAACTGCAAAGGAGAACGCGAAAGCAGTCATTGCCAGATAAGACCAGAAGATTGGAACGGTAAACTCCAGAGCCTGTAAGCCGGCGCGCAATGGACCGCCAAGAAAGACAAAGACGTATAGCAAAGCATAAAGTCGCAGGATGTAGCCGTACTGAGCCATCTCCGGCCCATACATCAAGCGCAACCAAAGGGTGGGAGAAGCTGCCATGAGGATTGCAAATAGCAAGGTCATCCCACCCCACTTCAGAAGAATTGACCGAGTATAAGTGAGCATGGAGTGTACGCCACCTTCGCGAAGCCGGCGAGCTGTTTCAACGGGAACCACGTTGTCCAAGCCTTGAAACCAGACGTGGGTTACACCCATCAGGTTCTGCGAGGCTTTCAGAACGCCGGCAGCGGCCGCTCCGTAATAGACCGGGGCCGCTATCAGAAAGAGATTACCGGAAGTCCACTGTAAGAG
>Ga0255356_1001491_pt1 | contig 14612 bp, 15 predicted proteins | sample HBST100metaG_FD_189944 | JGI IMG/M metagenome (GOLD analysis project Ga0255356, IMG submission 189944) | Peat soil microbial communities from Stordalen Mire, Sweden - H.B.S.T100 | ecosystem: Environmental > Terrestrial > Soil > Wetlands > Peat | place: Sweden: Norrbotten County, Stordalen Mire... | reverse complement strand
GCTACTCACCGCGATAATCCCGGTCATGGTAGCCTGGCGAGGCAGCTCGAAGTCCGGCCTCCTCATATCGGTCGTGTCTTTAGTGCCAATCGTCCTGGCCATGATAATCGGCCTGGCCTTCGTGTCGCGGCGGATGAACTCCACGGCGCTCGACCACACGCTCAAACGCCCCTGAAAAATCAGTGTTTTTCAGGGGCGTTCGACTGTGTTGGATTTTGCAACCGGTCACTCGCTCTTAACGGTGGCCTCTAAAACAGACTCCGCGATATAGATCGGCGCCTTTACACGTAACGACAGTGCGATGGCATCGCTGGGGCGGGCATCGATCTCAACAGTGCCGCCGTCCGGTTTGACCATGCTGATCTTTGCGTAGAATGTCTCTCGCCACAGATCGTCGATTATCACACGTTCGACTGTCGCGCCCAAGCGCTCGAGAATTGTGCGCATAAGGTCGTGTGTGAGCGGTCGGTCTGGAAACTCGTTCGCGTACGAAATGGCCAACGCTTCAAACTGACCCACCCATATCGGCACTTTGCGGCCTTTGTTGTCGCGCAGAAGAACAAAGTGCTGCGGATGCATCCCCGGTTCCTGATGCATGTACACGCCAAGGACTTTGACTTCCTTCTCATTCAGAAATCTGCGCTTGCGGTTCTCTTGCTCAGACGTGAAACCCGAAGATGCAAGTCGGGAATCGTTCGGCCCGATGCCGTCTTCCTCAGCCGAGAACTCAGGGAACGGTGCGTTGTCGCCATCGCCCGTGCCTTTGCCCTCTGGCTGTCCAAATTCCCTCGGCTTCCAATCGTCACCGAAAAGGTCTTTGAAATCGCTAGCCACGATAATACCCTTCTGCACGTGTAGCTCTTCGCGCCCACATAGTGCGCGAAATCAACGGAAACAAACACAGACGGCCCGCTGCAACTTATCCCCCAGTCTTGCTGGCCATCTGCAGAAACTCGCGATTCGTCTTCGTCTTGCTCAACCGCTCAATCAAAAAGTCTGTTGCCTCAGACGTTTGCAGGCCGGCCAGCGCTCGGTGCAGGAGCCAAACAGCCTTAAGGCTGTCCTGGTCGTACAGCAACTCGTCCTTGCGCGTACCTGACGCCTTGATATCGATTGCGGGATATATCCGTCGCTCTGCCAGACCGCGATCCAGCTTAAGCTCCATGTTTCCCGTGCCCTTGAATTCCTCAAAGATGATATCGTCCATGCGACTTCCCGTTTCCACAAGCGCCGACGCCACAATGGTCAGGCTTCCGCCGCTCTCTATATTACGAGCGGCCCCGAAAAATCGTTTCGGCCGGTAGATTGCCGCCGGATCAAGCCCCCCTTGTAGTGTACGACCACTTGGGGTAACTGTCAAGTTGGACGCGCGGGAAAGTCGGGTCAAACTATCCAAAAGAACAACGACGTCCTTGCCCGTTTCCACGAGCCTCTTGGCTTTTTCCAGCACCATGTCGGCGACCCGCATGTGGTTCTCAGGCTGCTCATCAAACGTCGACGAAAACACCTCGCCCACGGGTTTGCCCATCTCGGCACGGTCTGCGTAGGCACGCTGGACGAATCGGCGGATATCAGTGACCTCTTCCGGCCTCTCGTCGATCAACAGCGCGATGAGAAAGACGTCGGGGTGATTCACCGCAATTGAGAGCGCCACGGTTTTCAATATCGTGGTCTTGCCCGCTTTTGGCGGCGAAACGATAATTGCACGCTGTCCTTTGCCGACCGGAGCCACCAAATCGATGAACCGCGCTGTCAGCCCCTGGGGATCAGGGTTCTCGCGGGCAGGCTGCAGCACCAGCGGAATGTTCTTCGGATCGACTTCCAGCATGAGCCGCTCGTCGGGGTAGATGGGCACCAACTCATCGAAATTCGCTCGGTTCCGCGCAATTTCGGGGTCGACTCCGTTTACCTTGTCGACTCGCAAAAGGCTGTAGTACTTTTCCGAATCCTTTGGCGGGCGCACCTGCCCATAGACTGTGTCGCCAGTCCGCAGATTGAACCGCTTGATTTGAGCCTGCGCCACATAGATGTCCTGACCGTTCTGGTCAAAATTGCCATGTCGCAGAAACCCCATTCCCTCGGAGAGAATCTCCAGAACGCCGTGGGCGAATTGCGGAACAGCGGGCGCCCCGTTGTTGGCGTGGTGATCCTTCGCGCCGTGCTCGCCTCGCGGCTCGCGGTCGCCACGATCGCTGCGGTCGCCGCGGTCGCGATCACGTTCACGTGTTCGGACGTGAGGCGGGGGCGGATCGGAATGATGTTCGGACGGAGTACGTTCCATTTCTTGTTGTGCCATGGAGATCCTGACTTACCTGCGCTGATCGATTCGTAATTGAAACCTAAAGACCTGAGCAAACAGCTCAATTTGCGATTTGGGGATCGACGGTCTAGGATAGCCTAAAAATCGGACGACTTACGGAGGAGAATTGCAAGCGCTCGAGTGCGCCTACACTCCAATCATACCATAATTCAGAGCAATTTATGCCAAAAGTGCCTAGCGGTGCGGAACGAGCGGCTTACCCGCCCCCGTACACCTCAGGCTTGAGTATCCCAATATAGGGCAGGCTACGATACTTTCCCTGATAATCCATCCCGTAGCCAACGACGAATTGGTCTTCAACCGTGAAGCCTCGGTAGTCAACCGGAACATCCACGCGTCGACGTGACGGCTTGTCGAGCAGGCTGCAAACCTTGACGCTCGCCGCACGGCGTGAGCGCAGGTTTTCCAGCAGGTACGACAACCTCAACGTCAACCCTGTGTCGACAATGTCTTCGACAACCAAGACATGCCGGCTCTCAACGCTTTCGTCGAGATCCTTAAGTATCCGCACAACTCCAGAAGATTTTGTGTCGGCACCATACGACGAGACAGCCACGAAATCGAATGCGAGCGGAACGGAGATGTTTCGCACGAGATCCGCCAAAAAGATCGCGCAGCCCTTCAAGATCCCGACAAGAATCAAATCCTTGCCAGCATAGTCGATTGAGATCTGTTTTCCTAGTTCGACAACGCGGTTTGAGATTTGCTCACGTGTCAACAGGACTTGTGCGATATCTTCATCAAGCTTCATAAACGATAACGACGCTGCGCCAACAGGCATCCGGAAGCATCCATCCGGGCCTTTGCCTTCCTAACCATCAACGATCTGTGGAACAATAAAGTTTCCGTCCCTTGTCTCGGGCGCATTTGACGTGGCCACATCGCGTGGGAGCGAAGGCAGCGCGACGTCGTCGCGTAGAACGTTGCGCATTGCGACTGGGTGCGATGTAGGCTCGATTCCTTCCGTGTTCACGTCCTGCAGTCTTTCGAAGTGGGCCATGAGGCCGTTCAACTGCCCCACCAACCCCTCCATTTCGCTGTCGCTCAAGGCCAAGCGGCCGAGAAGGCCAACTCGCGCGACATCTTCTTTAGTTAACTGGATTGACATGCCTTACGCTGACACTACCGAGCATTATCGGTCGGACGATGACTTTTGCTTAACCTTTTTAGTGGTCTGTGCAGAGGAATCTAAATTGGTCAAATCCTTGGCACTTTCAAGCTCAAAGTGAAAATTGATCACTTCGTTGATACCGATCGGCCCGAGCGATTCGAACCGCTCGCGATCATCGATCTCAACTTCGTCTGCCCGATCCTTGAGAATGCCCGCTTCCCATTCCTCTTGCTTGATAAACTGCTCGCCCATTTTCTTACATCGCGAGCAGCGATATTTGACGTAGACATAGCTCGGGCCAAACAACCTAACATAGTAGCCAGTCTGCATTACGTCCTTCGCCACCACGCGCTGGCCGCAGTGACATTTGATGGATGTACGGTTACTGCTCATACTGCCCACCTCCCGAGCTGTGCTGTTATTATACCGCCTAAAGACTCCGCCGTTAACTGACAACACCCCTCTCGATAAATTGCCTTATGAGGAACAAGCGAGGCAAATTGCCTTCGGGGGAAAACGTAAGCTCGCACTGAAACGGCGACTTTTATCATTACGGTCATTATAGCACAGTTGACCAAAATCGTATCCCCCCTCTCACGTTCTCAAGGTTATTTACGAAAATTGATGGTCGAATCTCTCACGAATCAACCGATGACGTCGCGCAATACCGACAGGTCAACCAGGCTTCCGCCGCCCTGGTAGGAGCTCAAAAACTTGTGGTACGCTTCCACACGGTCGGCGGGCAACACACGCTCGCCGGCTTCGCCATATCGCCCGCCGACCAAGAAAACTTCCGCCGCGCCGTATTGCCCCAGCCTGTTGCACCTGCCGATACGCCGCAAGAGCGCTTCCGGCGGACAGGAGTCTGTAACCAGCATCTCGCAGTCGAAGTCCGCAGCCTCAATTGCGTTTCCGTCGCCAACGATCGCCACACCTTCCGCATGATCGGCGTTGAGCGCCTTGAGACGCACATACCGCGCATAGCGCTCGTGCGTCGGACTGTTCGATAGATACGTTTCAACGTTCACGCTGTCACGCAGCTTCTGCTCAAGCGCTTCTGCGCGTTCGGGCGAGCTCACTGCGGCGACCACGGCCCGGCCGGCCGCAACACCTTCGACCACCTTATCCTTGATCGTGTCCAGCACGCTGTGCTGGTCGACGTCAACGACGTTCAGCGTGCGCTGCTTCGGCGCTGATCTCACGTCGATCTGAATGAGCTCCAGGAATGACAGCGCTTCCACCACTCCGTTTCCTATCGACGGCCCGCCCACCAGGACGTCGAGATCGCGTGCGTAGAGGTAATCGACGAGGCGGATAAATTCCGCATATTCCTGCTGGTCGTATCCGATCACATCGTCGAAGAAGAACAGGTCTCTGGGAACCATGTCCTCTTCGTCCGCAAGCGTAAGCGCCTCGGGCAAAGCATGGACGCCGCCCGCTCCGAAAAAGTCGTTGCGAAACTCGGAAAGGGAGCTGATCGCCAGATCGACTTTTCGATCCAGCGGGTGACCGCCGACCTGGTCGACAAAGAGGCCGTCGGGGGTGTACTTTCTGCTGACCCCAGGCGCGATATTGTCGCCGTCGACATACAACGTCCGCGAGGTTTCATCGGTCGCCGCCACTAGTCGCAGATAGGGCACCAAGCGGTAAAGGTAATCGTCAAGCGGTGCGTCGTTTCTGGCGATGATGAAGAGCCTGTGCCGCCGGCCCGGCGCCCTTTCCAAAAGCGTCGGCACAAACACCGCCTCCAAGAGGCCGTCGCCAGGATCGGTGCGCACGAGCAGCCCCGTGTCGCGCGTTACCAGCCTTGGAAACAAGGCAGCCTGCAACAAATTCGGTCGACTGACCCCGCCGCGGGTCGCCCTCTCGAACGCGTTCGTAAGAGCAGCATCGATTGGGTCGTCTTCGGAAACAATTGGCACATCAAGTGGGGGTAGCATGGCTTGAATCATTATATCACGGTTATCGCAGACGAACCACGCGCACTTTAGTTCGTTGCGCCCTGCGGTGAATTTTGGCGTGCGGGCGCGAAGACGCGCTGTATCGCAATCACGCTGTTGCATGATGTCGCACGATCAGAATCATTGGCGCAACGTGCGGCCCACTTGGCCCCGGGCAAACTCGGACGGCAATGGCGTTCTGGTATAATCCTTCACCATGGATCGTCCCGACTACATCCGGTGGCCAGCGCTTGTCGTCGCCAGCCTTGTCATGCCCCTCTTTTTGTCCGCTTGCGGCACTCGGCACGGATATACAGGGTCTCACGACAACATCTTGCGCACGCCAATGCTCGCCGAGCCCACGACGTTCGACCCTGCCATGGTGCAGGACGGCACCACAATCGACGTCCTGCAGCAGATCTACGAGGGCCTGGTGCAATGGACTCCGCAGAACACCCTGGCACCCGCGCTTGCGAAGAGCTGGACGGTAAGCCCCGACGGGAAGAACTACACGTTCCACCTGCGCCCAAATGTCCATTTTCACAGCGGCGCCACCGTCACCGCGCAGGACGTCGTCTTTTCCATCACGCGGTCTCTTGACCCGAAGCTCGCTTCGCCTGTAGGGATGACCTATCTGGGCGATATCCTCGGTGCGCCGGATTTCGCGGACGGCAAGGCGAAAACATTGGCAGGAATCAAGGCAGTCGGCAGCCAGACGGTGCAGATCACGATCAGCAAGCCAAAAGCGTATTGGCTGAACGTCCTCACTTATCCCACGGCCTATGTTGTGAACCCGGCGTCCGTCGCCAAAGACCCGCAGGGAAACATCACCGAGAAAAACACAGACGGCACCGGGCCGTTCCAGCTTACAAGCTATGCCCATGGCAGCTCGGTGACCCTGACCGCATTTCAAAACTATTGGGACGGCGCGCCGCACATTGCAGGACAGTACCGCCCCATCTTGACGGATGCGAACGCACGGCACGACCTGTTCATGTCCGGCAAGCTCGACATTGTCGACGAGACAGAGGGCTCTCTCCAAGCCGACGAGGCCGATCCCCAGATCAAGCCAATGGTCAAGCTCTTCCCTCGCGCTGCGACCTACTATATCGGGCTTGGTGAATCGGCGTTTCCTCTCTTCAAGAACAAGCTGGTTCGACAGGCATTCGCGTATGCGACGGACAAGAAGAAGATAAGCTCGGAAGTGTTTGGCGGCCAGCGGGACGTGGCCGAGGACATATTGCCCGAGGGCGTTCCCGGGTACGACACGAACTTCAGGGGAATTCCGTACGATCCCGCAAAGGCACGGCAATTGCTGGCTCAGGCCGGGTATCCAAACGGAAAGGGCTTTCCCCCGGTGCCCATGTCGTACCGCGAGTCGTATCCAGATCTCCAAAAGACTGTGGACCTGCTTCGCATCATGTATATGCAGAACCTGGGTGTCACTGTAGAGCCGAGGCAAACCGAGTGGGCGACGTTGCTTACCGAGGAAGACAACAGCACATTGCCGATGTACCATATACGCTGGTCTGCCGATTATCTCGATCCGCAGGACTACTACACGATCCTGTTGCGCACAGGCAGCCCCGAAGACCATATCGGATACTCGAACCCGGTCTATGACGCGCTGTGCGACAAGGCGGACGTCGATCAGAATCCAGCAGAGCGCATGGCCCTTTACCGGAAGGCTGCGGCGATGGCCGCAGACGAGGTGCCTCTTATCCCTCTCTATTACCAGAAGGACGTCGAGCTGGTCAACCCAAGGCTGCGCGGTCTGGACGACGGCTTGATGGGGCACCTTCCTTACAAACATGTCTCTTTTGTCCCGGCGGGGCAATAACAAAACGTCTGGCCGTCTAAATTATGTGGGCTTTTCTCGGAAAACGTCTTGCGTTCTCGCTCGTGTCCATCTGGGCGATCGCGACAATTACATTCTTCATGGCTTACCTGGCGCCAGGTGACCCGGCGGCAGTGCGATTCGGGGATCACAGCAACCCGCAGACGGTAGCGGCATGGAAGCACGCCCACGGCCTGGACATGCCGGCCGTGCCCAGATATGTCCGTTACCTTTCGAACGTCTGCCATGGCGACCTTGGAACGTCCCTGTATGACGACGAGAAGATCTCGGATATCCTCAAAGAACGGTTTCCGGTAACAGCCCTCCTTGCCGTTGTCTCAATAGTGATCGCGTTGCTCGTTGGCGTCACCGTGGGCATCATCGCTGCCTTGGTGCCTGGGACATGGCTTGACAGGAGCCTCATGGCGTTCATGATCACATGCGTCAGCCTGCCGAACTTCGTGATAGCCCCGTTGCTTGTTTTGGTTTTTACTCTGAGGATGGGCGCCCTGCCGTCGTCGGGATGGGGCGGCATCGCGTACATGATCATGCCGGTGATGGTGCTCGCAGCGCGGCCGGCAGCAAACATCGCGCGGATGACACGTGGGTCGCTGTTGGAAGTGCTGAGGCAGGAGTATATCCGCACGGCACGTGCAAAGGGTCTCAGTCCGTACCGCATCATCCTCGTTCATGCGCTCAAGCCCGCGCTGCTTCCCGTCATCACCACGGCGGGGGTCTCGTTCGGCTACCTCCTCGCCGGCAGCTTCGTTGTGGAAAACATCTTCTCGATCCCGGGCGTCGGCAATTACTCAGTGATCTCATTTTCCCGTCGCGATTACGCTCTGATTCAGGGAGTGACCGTGCTGCTTGCGATTATCTTCGTAGCCATCAATACCGTGATCGATGTCCTTTACCGAGTGCTCGACCCGCGTGCGCGCGCTGCAGGCACCGAGGCAGGAGCCGCGTCGTGAGCGCCATCGAGAAAACATCCGACGTTCCCGAGCCCTCGGTTGGCTCCGCCCCCGCTACGGTGGCCTTTGCGACGCGTCCCACTGGCGTCGTCCGGCAACTGCTGAAACACCCGGCCGCGGTCATCAGCATTTTGGTCCTTCTGACAACTGTGGTGCTGGCAATCGTCGTTCCGATCATAAGCCCGTTTCAATATGACATACCAACCGACCTGCTGCTGCAAAAGCCGTCGGCACTGCATCTTTTGGGAACGGATGACACTGGTTACGATATCGGAGTGCGTCTCGCGGTGGGCGCACGTCTCTCGCTTTTCGTGGGCATTGGCGTCGAACTGATCGTCGTTGTGGTAGGGACGCTGGTTGGGCTTCTCGCCGGCTATTACGGCGGATGGGCAGACACCCTGCTCATGCGTTTCACCGACATGATGTTCGCCTTCCCCGATATCCTCTTGGCAATTTTGATCATGGCCGTGCGCGGCCCTGGCCTCGCCAACGTGTTTGCAGCGCTCGCGGTGACCGGCTGGCCCGGCCTAGCAAGGCTTGTGCGCGCTCAAACACTGTCGCTGCGCGACCGCGAGTTTATCGAAGCCAGCCGTGTGGTCGGCGCATCGGACGCGTCGATCATCAGACGCCATATCCTGCCGAATTTGCTGACTGTGATCGTGGTGGCTTCCACGCTTGATATCGCGGGCGTGATAATTTCCGAAGCCACGCTCTCTTTCCTGGGTATCGGCGAACAGCCCCCCATGCCATCGTGGGGACTTATGATTTCCAACGCCTACGAGTCTGGATACTGGCGAGACAACCCGCAACTGGTGTTCTATCCCGCAATATGCTTGGTGCTCACCGTGCTGGCGTTCAACTTCCTTGGTGACGCCCTGCGCGACGTGCTCGATCCGCGCGGCAACAAGAGCCGCTGAGACAAGTCGCCGCCAACTCGCCTAATCTCCCGGTATACATAACAGTATCTCTCGATCTCGGACCTGCCGACAATAGGCATATGCTGCGGATTTCAGATCGAATTCAGCGCGTGCCCATACGAGAAGAAGACAACGCAATGGCAGACTACACAGGGTATCAACAACTGCTCGCTCTTTCGCGAGAGCAGGTAATTGCTATTACGCGAGGCGACTTTGGGGCCCTTCGCGCAATCCTCAGCGCAAAGTCACGCATTATAGCCAAGCTGACAGGCCCCGACGATCCGGACCAAATACCTGGGCCGGTGCTTGCAATCATCGAATCCATCAAAGACACCGATCGTCAAACCCGGTCTCTGCTCGCCCGGCAGAGCTCGTCCGCGATCGCGTCCGTTCCCGACCAGCATGAAGAGCGGTGGCACCGTATCACTCCCGAAGACACCCCGCTGCCTCAAGAAGAGCGCAACTGACGGCGAATCTGCGGCACCTGCGCCATGGTTTCGCCACCACTCGTTGCTTAAGCCCGCTAGCACCGCCTTAACATTGAGCTAGCTCGTGCCAGCAATGCCTAATCTCTGTTAACCCAACGCGCTTTTCTCAACGCAAGAGCCCACTAATCGCACTATTCCAAGCTTAGACGCGGTAAAATACGTCGAGATGCGATTCTTGTGACATAATCAGAAAGCATCCGACAATATACATGAACGCGAGACACACAGACTTGCGCCATCGTCGTTGACATATGGGCATGTCCATCGCGTTGAAGCAGACATAATATGAACTTTTAATCTCATAAAAACGTACGACTACCATAGTCTGCTCCAGTAGACTGCTCAAAAAGCCTACCTGGCTATCAGCCGGGTACACTTTTTCTTATTGATGAACGAAACTCAATTGATACAACTTAACTCCATCCTTGACACTAGAGATCGACCGCTGCACGACCTGCGCATCTCGATCACCGACAAATGTAATTTTCGTTGCCGCTACTGTATGCCGCGCGAAGTTTTCGGGCCAGACTTTCAGTTCATGGACAGGGACGACTGGCTGACGTTCGATGAAATCGAGCGGCTCGCCCGTATGTTCTGCAACCTGGGAGTACGAAAAGTTCGGTTGACTGGCGGTGAGCCGACGTTACGGTCAGGCGTCAACGACCTCATCAAGAGGATCCGCAAGATCCCTGGGGCCGATGACATTTCCCTCACCACCAATGGCAGCGGGTTGGTTCGTCTCGCTCCGCGCCTGGCGAATGCGGGGCTCGAGAGAATCACGGTTAGCCTTGACACGCTTGATCCCACTATCTTCACCGCATACAACGACACGACCACGCCACTCGATGAAGTGCTTGCTGGAATAAACGCCGCAGTATCGGCGGGCATCGCCGTACGGCTCAATTGCGTTGTCAAGCGCGGTGTGAACGAGGGCGACGTCATTCGCATTGTGCGACGGTACAAGCATTCCCACGTCATCCCACGGTTTATCGAATATATGGACGTCGGTTCGACCAACGGATGGCGATTGGCCGACGTCGTTCCTGAAACCGAAATTTTGCAAATGATCGCCAGCGAGTTCCCATTCGAGCGCCTCGACCCGGTGTATCCCGGCGAAGTGGCGCGACGTTATCGGTATCTTGACGGCGAGGGCCAGTTCGGGGTCGTGGCATCCATAACGCAGCCGTTTTGCGGCGCATGCTCACGGGCGCGACTGACTGCCGACGGTACATTTTACACGTGCCTTTTCGCGTCCACTGGGACGCCATTGCGCGAGTTGCTGCGCCACGGTGCGAGCGACGACCAGCTCATGGAAGCAATCGCCGGCGTGTGGCGAAAGCGAACGGACAACTATTCCGAGCGCCGCCTCGAAATGGCCACCACCAGCCCGCACGTTGAAATGCACGTCATCGGCGGCTGAACTCCCTGTTTACCTCGCAAACTTGGCAACCGACATGGTTCACTTGCCAAGTTTGCGTAGGATCTGCACGCCGCGTGGCTCGATTTCGAATTGGTTGGAAAGCTCTCTGCCTGTCAGCAAGTCGGCATATCGTCCCTCCGGCAATCGACCGGACAGCGTCGCCGTTGCGTGGTTCAACAGGTAAAGCAGCGATTGACCATCGGACGTAACGCGTCTCACCGCCTCCAAACCAACCGGAATCCGATCAGGCAACGCCGGCTCGACACCTTGCTCCTCGCAAATCGCATGTAGCGCCGATGCCATCACGTCGTTTCCAACAGATGTCGCGACATAGTACGCCTTTCCGGCGCCAAAACGATTGACGGTGAGCGCGGGCATCCCGGCATAAAAGTCCTCGCCGTACACGGCCAAACTCTCTGCGGTTTCAAGATGCACCAGGTCGCAGAGCATTCCGCAAGAATACGATCCCTTCAGATCCCCGAAGGCGGTGTCGAAGACGACCGTGTTGCTTTCGGCAGGCGAAAGGACATCGATCTCTTCAGCCCACACGCCAACCAGTTTTCGCAGCTCGCCGGGATATCCCTCCAACGTCACAAGGTCGGCGTCATCCACGATGCCGCTGAAGAACGTGGTCATGAACGTTCCTCCAGCGGCCGTAAAGGCCTCTAGGCTTTTTGCAACGCCCGGCTTGACCATGTAGAGCAAGGGCGCGATGACGACCCTGTAGCCCGAAAGATCGGTGGATGGCGAAACGACGTCGGTCTCAATGCCCAACGAGTGCAACGCAGTGTGCCAAGCCTGACATTGCTGGACATACTTCAGGTCGACACTGGGGCCGCTCGAATACTCGACAGCCCACCAGTTGTTCCAGTCGAAGAGAATCGCCACTTTGGACGGCGATTTGCCACCCAATGTATGATTGCCCAGTGCGCTCAGCTCTCGGCCCAGTTGCGCCACTTCGCGAAACACGCGCGGCTCGCTTGTGCCCACATGCTCGACAACTGCCCCATGATACTTCTCGCATCCCCCGCGTGACCGGCGCCACTGAAAGTACATCACGGTATCGGCACCGTGGGCCATCGCCTGATAGGACCAGAGCCGCATGATTCCCGGTCGCTTCAGGCTGTTGTACGCCTGCCAATTCTGCTGTGACGGCGTCTGTTCCATCAGCATGAACGATGGCCCGCCGTCCTTCAGACCCCGCATCAAGTCGTGGTTGAACGCGATGGATGCAGGATCGGCGCCGCGCCGTGGATACGAGTCCCACGAGACGATGTCCATCTCCTTTGCCCATTCATGGTAATCCAAGCCTTTGAACGGCCCCATGAGATTGGTGGTTATCGGAATGCCAGGAGCGATCTCGCGCAACACCGCAGCTTCCGCCTTAAAGCACTGCAGAAGGCTCCACGACTGAAAGCGGTCATAATCAATGAGGAGTCCCTGCACGGATCTCTCGCCGTTACTGGTCGGCGTTTCAATCTGGGACCAATCTGTGAAAGTGTGCCCCCAAAAAGACGTGTTCCAGCGCCGGTTCACCTCGGCCAATGATCCGTATCGATCGTCGAGCCACACCCGAAACGCCGCCGCACACGAGTCGCAATAGCAATGGTTTCCGTACTCGTTTGACACATGCCAAACCTTGAGCGCCGGATGATCCTTGTAGCGCTCGGCAAGACGCCTGACCAAACCGGTGGAAAGCCTGCGGAAGTTTGCTGAATGCGGGCAGAAAACATGCCGGCCACCGTGCTTTCTTTTACGCCCGTCGATTCCCACCGTGAGCACGTCCGGATACTTCTGATCGACCCACGCCGGCACGGATGCGGTTGCGGTGGCAACACAGGCCGCCACCCCACCGTCATGCAGCGTGTCGAGCACACGGTCCAGCCATTCAAAACAGAAAGTGTCCTCGTCCGGCTGCAACGCAACCCAACCAAACACGGGGACCGTCGCGATGTTGACATGCGCTTCGTTCATCAGCCGCACGTCGTCCGCCCATACGGCTTCGGGCCATTGCTCAGGGTTGTAGTCGCCGCCATGGTACACCACGGGAAACAGCACGTCTTTATTGTTCATAGTTTTCTATCAACCACAGGTCTGTTGTCAACGTCCCACGCCGCAAGTGCGCAGAATCATAATCCGCGCAGGATTCCTTCGAGTTCGCCGATTTGATCCAGCACCAAATCGGGCTTGGCGAGGTCTGGCGTGTCGGGCCATGGCAATCCGCGGCACACCCAAGCAGTTTGCATCCCCGCCCGGCTGGCACCGAAGATATCGTTTATCGGATGATCTCCTACAAAGAGGATCTCGGATTCAGGCAGCGCCAGACATCTTGCGGCGGCATGAAAAATCGCTGGGGCGGGTTTTTCCTCGCCAAAGGTCGAGCTCACGAAAAGGCAAGACGACCGGTCGGAAACCCCAAGCTGCACGAGCTTGTCCCATTGTCGCGGCGTCCCATTTGTCACAACGCCAAATGGCATGCCGATCTCGGCAAGAAACTGGAGCAGGCGCACAGATGTCGGTGGCAGGGATATGCGGGCGACAAGGCTTTCATATATCCGCGTCCCCGCCTCTTCAGGCGTTTCCGATGCGCCGGCTGGCGGGAACATGCGAGACACTTCTACCAGTGCGGCCTTTTGCGACCCGTATCCGGTGGTATCGAGGGCGAGTATCTTTTTTAGAATACGCTCGCGCTCCGCGGTGTCTGCAATGTCCAGCGCGCCGGAAATGTACTCCTTCGCCCAGTCATGGAACACAAGCTCCCGATCATACAGTGTATCGTCCAAATCAAAAAGTAACGCCGAAGGTTTTCTGCCTAAAATCCCGCTAATTGCCATGCGTGTCCATTTCACTCATATCGTTGCCGGTTGCCTCTTAGCTCTCGTGCGCATTGTGCGCGAGATGGCGTACCATCATGTCACGAACAGTAGAGTATGGCGCCTCGGCGCACTGTTCGCCGCGAAAGCGAAAAGTCGGCACGTAAAAGACGTTCTTGGCATAGGCCGGATCGTCGTACGGCACCACCTTGGCCTTGTAAGCCTTCGCGAGCACCTTGTCTGCAAAATCACCAGGGGCGACGCCGGCGCTTTCAGCAATGCCGGCAAGAATGTCGATCTCCGAGATGTCCTGCGACTTCTCCCAGAACGCCCGGTACACAGCCTCGTTGTAAACGTCAAATTGTTCGGGCGCATGCTCCTTGAAATACTCGGCGCCTTCCAGCGGATTGTGCGTCCGAACAATTCCAATTGACCGCGCAATCAGCGGCACCCCCTCGGTTTGAGCCAGCAGTTGCATGCGGCTGAGAGGCGCGGTTGGGTTTGGAGGAGCAGACCCGTAGTCTGGCAACGGGCCAAGCTCCTCGGGCAGCAGCTCATAGCCGTGCCAGTCGAGCTGCACCTGCGGAAACTCCTTCAGCAGTCTCTGTGCCTGAAAGAAACCGATCCAGCACCACGGGCAGAGGTAATCATGCGCGACAAACAACGTCACTGTTTTTTCTTCGTTCATTTGACCTGCACCTCACACGATTTCCCCCTGTGTTCAAGCCAACCGTGCCGCTCCAGCCGATCTTCGCACAGCACAGGGCGGAACGAGCTTGGTTTGAACAATATGGC
>Ga0255356_1001482_pt1 | contig 14681 bp, 13 predicted proteins | sample HBST100metaG_FD_189944 | JGI IMG/M metagenome (GOLD analysis project Ga0255356, IMG submission 189944) | Peat soil microbial communities from Stordalen Mire, Sweden - H.B.S.T100 | ecosystem: Environmental > Terrestrial > Soil > Wetlands > Peat | place: Sweden: Norrbotten County, Stordalen Mire... | reverse complement strand
GTCGGCGACCCCATGCAGTCTATCTATTTTTTTCGCGACGCCGACGCTGAGCTCTTCCCGCGGGTCAAGGCAATCGGTCTGGAGATCCCACACGACGAGCTGCTGCTCTTCGACTTTGTCCCGCTCAAGGCCAACTTCCGCACTGCTCCTGGGTTGGTGGAGCAACTCAATAAAGCCTTCGCGCAAATCTTCGCGGTAGACGACGGCAGCGGCGTTACCTTCTCCTCTGCTCAACCGGCGCGGGAGGAAACAGCCAACGGAGAACCGTCCTTCTCGCTGCACCTGAAGTTCGTTCCTCAGGCAGGTCGCGGCAGATATGTGGAACCAGAGAATGAAAAAGAGGCAACCCGCGCAGAACAGATTGAAGAAATTGTCGCTTTGATCCGGAGTTACATGAGCCGCATCGAGGAGGCGAGGACAAGCGGAGAAAGGTTCCGCATTGCTGTTCTCGGCCGTGCACGAAGCCATCTCGCACCCATCGCCGCAGCTTTGCGCGAGGCACAGATTCCCTTTCGCGCTGTTGAACTCGAAAAGCTCGCAGCTCGCCCCGAGGTGCTGGATGCCCTTGCGCTGGCCCGCTCACTGCTCAACCCTGAGGACCGTGTGGCTTGGCTGGGAGTTTTGCGCGCGCCCTGGTGCGGCCTCTCGCTCGAAGACCTGTACACACTCACAGGCGATCCGGAGTTGCTCGCACGGCCCGTGCCGGAGCTGCTGGCCGAGCGGCTCTCGCTGATCAGTGAAGGCAGCCGCCCAAATGCAGCTCGGGTGCTCCAAGCGCTGGCCGCGGCAGCCGATCTTCGCGCCGCGCAGCCTACTGCTTCACTGGGATGCTGGCTGGAGCAGGTTTGGCTGCTGCTGGGCGGCGAAGCTTGCGTAGACTCAACCGCCCGCGCCAACCTTAACTTGCTCTGGAGTTGCCTGGACGGCCTGCCCAACGGCGAAGAGGATCTGCTTGGCTCGGGCCTCCAAGCGGTGCTCGACAAGCTCACTGCGCTGCCCGATCCCGAGGTCAGCAGCGAGTGCGGCGTGCAGTTGATGACGATCCACAAGTCCAAGGGCCTGGAGTTCGAGGTGGTTATCATTCCCGAGTTGCAAGCCAGTGGCGGACGCGGCCGGACCAAACTGCTCTCCTGGCTGGAACGAGGGTTGGCAGATGCCGACAGCTCCGGCGAGGTGACCGAATTCCTGATTGCCCCTTTGCAGCCCAAGGGCGCGGACCGGGGAAGTGCAAAAGCCTGGGTCGATCGCGTCTTTCGCGAGCGCGAGTCGCAAGAAACCCGGCGCATTCTCTATGTCGCCGCCACACGCGCCCGCGAAGAACTGCACCTCTTTGCTCGTCCCGATTGCAAAGAAGAAGACGAAAGCTACACGCTGGCAGAGCCCACAAACAGTCTGCTGGCCACAGCGTGGCCCGCGCTGGAAGACGAAGTGCGAAGGAGCTTTGAAGACTGGAAGGCCGGTCGAAAGAATTCGGAGAGTCAAGAGATCGAATCCATCGCTGCCTCCGGTGAAAGCAATCTGTTGGTCATGCCTTCCCCAATCCGGCCCACACTGCTGCGCCGCTTGCCAGCGGATTACTCGGCGTCTCCACATATCTCAGATGCGAGACACGTAGCGCCCGACGACAGGGAGTCAACTGAGCCCGGAATCGTAAGCGGCCGACTCTACAATCGCCACGAGGGCGGCTTGCTCTCGCGCGCTCTGGGTACAGCCGTTCACTCATTGCTCGAGGAACTGGCACAGCTTCGCACAAGGCTCGATTGGGAATCTGCCCGCTCGGCTCTCCAGCGTTTTGAGCCGCAAGTTGCCGCTCAAGTGCGCACTGTCGGCGTGGATCAGAGCCAGGCGGCGCAGATCGCCGCACAAGCGCTCCAGCTTGCACTCGGCGCCTCCCATGATCCGATTGGGGCATGGATTCTTTCGCCCCGAGCCAATGCAGTTAGCGAGGCTGGGTGGGCCGGAGTCATTGGCGGCAGCCTGCGCGCGGTGCGCGTGGACCGCGTCTTCAAGACCGGTCCCACACCCGGCTCCGAGGGGGAAGATTGCTGGTGGGTTATTGACTATAAGACTGCCCACGGCGACCATCTTGAGCCAGCCGAAGCCCTGCCAGCGCTACATGGGCTTTTCGCGCCCCAGGTCGAAGCCTATGGCGAACTACTGCGTAACTTGCATGGCAAGGAGGCTACTATCTTCGCCGGCCTTTACTATCCGCGTATGTTGCTGCTGGATTGGTGGGAGCTATAGTTATCCTCACCCAGATAGGATCTGCCTACACTTAGAACTGCTTTTTGGAGCTACTTTTTATTATTCAAAAGAATCCTTGCACACAAAGACACTTTGGGCTGTACAATCTCCACGAGGAGACCCATGGCCGGAGATATTCAACTTACGTGCAGCGATTGCGGGCAGGACTTTACCTTCACCGCTGCTGATCAGACGTTCTTTCAGGAACGTGGTTACTCGACCCCAAAGCGTTGCAAGAATTGCCGTCAGGCAAAGAAGAACGACCAAGGGGGGTCTGGCTACCGTTCGGCTCCGGCACAGGGAACACCTGTGATTTGTTCGGGTTGCGGACAGCCTACAACAGTGCCTTTTGAGCCGCGTGGCGATCGTCCGGTATTTTGCCGGGATTGCTATCAGGCGCGCAAGGGCAGCGGCGGTGGCGGCGGCAGTTCGCGCGGCCGTGGCCGGTAATTGATTCAAGAAGGCCCGAAGGTCTACTGCACATCGGGCCTTCTCTAATTCAAGCGAGTTCAACCAAAGCTTCCCCGCGACGGCTGATTCGGCTATAGTTGTTTGCGATGAATCTTGGCTGTTCTAGGTATGTCTAAATTTCGTCTGGTTTATTCTGTCTCGTAGTCCACAAAAGAGTAGTGCTGGCTCTGGCTGCCAACGCTACGACGGACGCTATTCTATCTTTGGATCAAAGAGTTACCCAGAAGCTCTGAAGAGAAGTGGAAGATGTCTAAGAATTTCTTTGGGGCCAACAGGCTGAGACAAAAAGCTCAAGCAATCTCGGCACAAGTCTTGTTGCTGTGCAAGCACTCCACCAGGGGCTGACCTACATATTTATTTTGCCAGGTATATGTAATTCGATAAATAAAGCCTGTACCCTTCCTCTCGCATGAAATCTTTTAAGTGGTTAGGCAGTGTCTGACGAATCGAAGAGACGGGGGAAAAGAGGAAATAGCACATGCTTGAGGAGCTAAAAACCTGATGATCTTGCAATTCAGGATGTCAGGGCTAAAATTCTGACCTTTTAAATTGCCCGTCACTCGGATTCATCAGACACTGCTGGAATCAGACGAATTTGCTCTGCAGCTATTCGCGCCGCATTGAGCGGAATCATTGAATCTCAGGCGGCCTGAGCGGTAAACAGGAGCAAATTCGACTCCTCAACTTCTTTTTTGCGGTCAAGCACGCTCGCAAGCCCCATCAGTACCTCTGACGCGCACGCCGGGCACTGCATTGAGTTGTTGCCAACCGAATCGCAGTCCTGGCACAGATAGGCTTTGGTAAGGGGAATGTATTGCCGGGCTTCTGATCTCATCGTTTTACTCTCCTTCTCTGGCTCTGGCACTTGCCGGTTCCTTCCCTGCCCTCCATCAGGGCTGAAGGCTCGGAGATGCCGGTTACTTTGAAAAGAGTTGACTGTTATCGTTGTCGAATTGCTGCACGGTTTTTGTGGATTTCTCCGCAGCTTTCTCGGCCACACGTTCGATTTTCTTCTCAGTTGATGTATCCAAAGGCGTCTTGTCTTCCGATTTCGCCGCATTCGGATTCTCAAATTGCTGGGGCATTTTTTGACCTCCTGAATTGCCACTATGGACTCTCAAAAGCGTGCAATTCTGGTCACTTTTGCACTATTACTGATCGTAGGCAGGATCGCACATAACCTCCGGTGCCTTCCCACTGCCCCCTGTCACTGGTGAACACCAGTAAACTATTGATGAGGTATTTCGTGCTTCGATTCTCCATTTTTGTTCTGCTGTTCTTGTCGGCTGCCGGCTTCGCTCATAGCTCAGCGCAAGAGACAGAAAAACAGGCTCTTACACCGACACCGGCGGCTGCGGCTCCTCAGCCGGTCTCCGAAGAGGTGATGGCGGCCGAGGCAGCAATCGTCAAGTCCGACTGGAAGGCAGCCGAGAGCAAGCTGGGCCCTTGGCTTGCGGCTCACCCCGGCGATGCGAGGGCGCTGTTTGATGCGGGCTACGTGGCAGATGCGCAGAATCGGCTGGATGATGCGGTTGGGCTCTATCGGCGGGCCGTGGAGGCGAATTCTCTTTCGTTCGAGGCACATGTTGAACTTGGACTGCTGCTGGCACGGCAAGGCAAGCCCTCTGAGGCGAGACCGGAGTTGGCGGCAGCCACGCAACTAGACCCCGGCGTGGCTGGACCCGCTGCCAAGGCTCAAGCGTGGCGGGCGCTAGCAAAGATTGACCGTACGGACGACCCGACTGCGGCATCTGAGGATTTATTGGAGGCGCTGAAGCTCTCGCCCGAAAGTACGGACGACACTCTGCTTGCAGCGAGCCTGGCCGACCAGGCCGGCCAGTTCGAGGCCGCCGAGGCCGCCTACCGCCGCGTTCTGGCCAAGGAACCAAAGTCCGCGCCAGCCAATGCCGGACTGGCCCACCTTTTAATTGCGCGCAAACAATATCCCGAAGCAGAGACTATGTTGCGGGCGGCGCTCGAGCAGTCTCCCGACGACCTGGCACTGACCGCGCAACTCGCGACGGTGCTGGCCGAACAGGACAAGGCCGAGGCGCTGCCGCTCTTTCAGAAGCTGCATAGTGCCTACCCCGACAACACCAACGTTACCCGCATGTTGGCAGAGGTGCTGGCCGATGCTGGAGACGCCGCCGGTTCAGACAAACTGTACACCGTGCTGCTGGCAGCCACCCCTGAGGACGCGGAGCTGCTGGTAGCGCACGGGCAGAACCTGCTCCACCAGCTCAAGTACGCCGAGGCGTTGGCGGCCTTCGACAAAGCCACCCGGCTGGACGCGGCCAATGCCGACGGATGGAGCGGTTTGGCCTTTGCCGCATCGAAGACCGGCGACACCTCGGTCACGCTCCACGCTCTTACGATGCGATCAAAGTATCTTCCTGAAGTGCCGTCCACCTACTTCCTCTGGGCGACAGCCTACGATACGCTTCTCGACAAGGCAGCGGCAGCGACGTATTACCATCACTTTTTGGAATCGTCCGCCGGAAAGTTTCCAAATCAGGAGTGGCAGGCGCGACAGCGTCTCCTTTTGCTCGAAAACAAAAAGTGAAGTGTGGGATTATGCGATATTGCAAGCGGTGCTTGCTCTGACACGTGTCGTGCATTCGATTTGGAGGGTGCATAGGATTTTTCTGTTGCACAATCCAGCAAGACGCTCCCATAATCACGGCCAAGGGTAAGTCCGCAGCAGGGGAGGTCCTCATGCGGTCTGTGATTCCGTCCACTCTCGCCATCCTCGTCCTGTGCGCGGTACCAACATGCGCCTCAGGATTCGCCGACAAGGTCTACGATGAACGGAGCATTGACGCGCTGGTCGCCAAGGCCAGTCAGGCCCCACAGCGTGAGCAATGCTTTCTCTACGCCGAGCTGGTGCACCAGATGACCGAGCTCAGTATGCGGCAGTACGCCGCCGACGACGTAGAGAAGGCAACAAAGTTGCTCAAGCAGGTTCAGGAGCTAACCCTCAAGATCCACCTCTCTGTAGCCGACAACAACAAGCGGCTGAAAAACACTGAGATGCTTTTGCATGACACTGCCTACCGGCTGACCGGGCTGCTGCACTCCAGCCGCTTCGAGGATCGGCCACTTGTGGAGCAAACACTGGCACAAGTCAACCAAGTCCAGAGCGAAACCATGATGCAGGTCTTTCGCAAATGAGTGGGTGAGCCCGCTCTCTGAGGCGATTCCAGGCTGGTGTTCTGTCTTTGCGGTAGATGTCTGACTCTTTCGCTGGGATGAGTGCCTGTGGTTGAATGAGAGCGCTGGGGTAATGCAATGCGTCCGAAGCGCTGTTTTGCTGTGATGGTGGCCGGTCTTCTGTTCGCCGCACCTTTGTGCGGGCAGAAGGAGAAGCGCGAGCCGCTGACCGAGGCTCAGATCGAGCAGATCCGCGAGGCCGGGATCGATCCGAATGCGCGAGTGGCCCTCTACATCAAGTTTCTGGACGAGCACGCGGAGACGATCAAAGGGTTGAGCGGTCGTGTTCGCTCAACCGAACGCAGCCGACGGCTGCAGGATGAGCTAGAGAATTTTACCGCGCTGATGGACGAACTAGGCTCGAACCTGGACGTCTACTCCGAGCGCAAGGCCGACATTCGCAAAGCTTTGAAGCCATTAAGCACGGCGACTGAACGCTGGTTGACGGTTCTGCGTGCGCTGCCCGAGGACCCGGCTAGCGAGTTGGCCCACAAGGAGGCCATCGAAAGCGGAGAGGATCTTGCTGAGCAAGCCAAACAGTTGGAAGACGAACAGACTGCGTACTTCAAGCTGCACAAGGACGAGCAGGGGCAGGATCGGGCGGAGCCGAAGTAGGGCTAGCTGAAAGCTGTAAGCTATATGGAGTGGCTGCTGACTTTGTTTCGATTTTCCAGGAAGAATACCGGGCGTTGCGCCCCAGGGCACCGATGCCGCCCATCGTGGTCCGTTTTCGCCGGTTTACTTCGCTGAATACACGGATTAGGCTGCGCGAAGGGCAGCTTTTGGTGAGTCTTTCCGATCTTCTGGAGGGCGCGCCGGAGTCCGTGATCCACGCAATCGCGCACATTCTGCTGGCCAAGCTTTACAGGAAGCCCATCGACGCGGCACAGAATCTGCGCTACAAGCGGTTTTCGTCCAGCGCCGCCGTCACACGGCAGACGGAGTTGATTCGGGGTGCGCGCGGCAGCAAACGGTTCTTCGGTCCCGAGGGGCGCTTCTACAATCTGGAAGAGGTTTTCGACTCGCTAAATACGCGGTTCTTCGGGGGAATGCTAGGCCGCCCGGAGTTGACCTGGAGCGAGGGCGTGGCCAAGCGGTCGCTGGGCCACTATGATGCCGCCCACAATACCATCGTCGTGAGCCGAGTCTTTGATCGTCCGTCAAGCCCGCGTTACGCTATCGAATACCTGCTCTACCACGAGATGCTGCACCTGAAGCACCCGGTGAAAATGCGCGGGCTGCGGCGGTGTGTGCACTCCAGAGAGTTCAAGGCCGAGGAGTCACTCTTCCCGCAACTGAAAGAAGCTGAGGCGTTCATCAAGCGGCTGTAGGCGAAATTAGACCTAGAGCCCGTTATAAACTTTCGCATGGGCGGGAAAGTTCATAACAGGCTCTAGCTGGCACAGCGGACATCATGCAGTTTGAGGTTCGTGCGTCCGCGACCGATGGCCTACCAGTTAACCGCAAGAATTCGGAAACATATTGGAGGGGCTAAGGCTGTGGTTGGTGAACGATTCATCGTCCACCAACTGCGAGCAGACTTACGCTGCATCCTCGACCGTCTCGACGACTTCATCCGGCGCAGTGCCTGGGCGACTAGCTGCCCAGGCGATTAGGGAGATTCCTGCGACCATGGAGCCAGCGCTGGCCAGTTGGGCGTTCGACAAGTTCAACAAGAGCTTTGGATTGCGGCGGATGAACTCAACCATGAAGCGGGCGGCGCCGGTCAATAGAAGGTACTGTCCGAGGATGGCTCCCGTGCGGTGAGACTTGCCGAGCCTCCACCACAGCCAGCAGCCAATAAGCAGGCCAGCAGTCAACTCATAGAGCGGAGTGGGATAGACGCGGGCAAGGGTGGGCTCAATGCCGTTGGGAAAGCTCATGCCCCATGGCGTGAATGAAAAGGAGAGAAAATGAACAGGTTGGATGGGAATGCCATAGCAGCCGTCCCCGGAGAGGAAGCAGCCGATGCGACCAACACCATAGCCGATAGCGGCGGCAGGAGCAGCCAAGTCAAGGGTCCGGATAGCACCAATCTTCTCTCGCCACCCCTGAATGAGCAGCGCGGAGATGCCGAAGACCAGCCCACCAAACCAGGCGAATCCATCCGTATCCCAGAGCACGCTCCAGCCCATCTCATGAAACTCGAGGGGCGTATCGATGACATGCCACAGCTTGGCGCCCACGAGGCCAGCCACAACGGCCACGGCCACCATACCAACTGCGTCTGCCGAGATGCGTGCGCGGCGGAAACTGCGATCCATGATGAATGCAGCTATAACCGCTGCAAGCCACATCATCAACCCGAAAGTTGGCTGATCACGGTGCCAGAAGTACAAATTAAGGTGAATAAAAGGCAACATACTCTTCAAGTATAGACGGGCGCCGTGGCAAAAGAGCCTCTGAGCCTTGTCCGACGGATGGAGGCAGGATTTTACACAGGGGGCTTGCGCTCCAGCCCCGGCTACAGGCGATACTGTGAGTATGGCTACCGTCATCTACCAGGATCTTGAGGTCCTTTATACCCGCCAACAGATTGCCGAACGCGTCGCCGAGATGGGCGCACAGATTACCCACGACCTGAAAGGTGAGAAGCTGGTGATGGTGGGCGTCCTGAAGGGCGCAGCGCCGTTTCTGGCCGACCTGGCGAGAACTGTGCAAGTGGACGCGACCTTCGACTTTGTGGCCACCTCCAGCTACGGCAAGGGAATGCGCTCCTCGGGCGCGGTAAAGCTGATCAAGGATCTGGATCAACCGATCGAGGGCAAGAATGTGTTGGTGGTCGAGGATATTCTGGACACCGGCCTCACACTGTCGTACCTGCGCAAGTTCTTCTTGCAGCAGCGCCCCAAGACGCTGCGCATCGCCACACTGCTCGACAAGCCGTCGCGGCGAATCGAAAAGATCGAGGCGGACTACGTGGGCTTTTCCATTCCCAACCTGTTTGTCATCGGCTACGGAATGGATTACGCCGAGCGGTACCGGAACCTGCCCGACATCTGCCTGATGACACCGGAGCACCCGGAGTAAGCGACGCGAGAGCTCAGGGCCGGATTGCCCATTCTGGGACGGCTTTGCAACGGATCAATCCGGCGTTCGTCTATCCACTTGGTTGAGTCTCCGGCAGGAACTATACTCAACTCCGACAGGATGTCCCAGGAGCCGCCGACTGAGAGCGGTATCGGGTCAGAACATTAACACTTCTAGGACAGCGGCCACGTTATAAGTATTGACAGATCCTAGTAAGGAGCAACACTTCATGGCAGCGACCACCTCGATTCAGGACGTGGATCTGGACTTCGACAATGGAACCTTCGATTCAGCCGCATTTGCCGCAGAAACCTTAGCGAACTGGCAAATGCTAGCCTCGGTAATTGACCACACGCTGCTAAAGCCTGACGCCACCCGCGACCAAGTGGAGAACCTATGCGACGAGGCGCTGCGTTACCGCTTTGCCTGCGCGATGGTGAACCCGGTGTGGGCTTCGACAGCAGTCAGCGTGCTCTCCGGCACCGGTGTTCCGGTGGGCGTGGTGATTGGCTTTCCGCTTGGAGCTTCGCTGATGTCCACGCTGCGACAGGAGGCGTCGACGCTGATCCGGCTGGGAGTGCGCGAGTTGGACATGGTGATTCCCATCGGCCTTCTGAAGAGCGGCAATCATCAGGCGGTCCAAGCTACGATCACCACGGTGGCAACCATTGCCCATGATCGCGGAGTGCTGCTCAAGGTGATTCTGGAGACTGCGCTTTTGAATGTGGCAGAGAAGCTGCGCGGGTCAGAGCTGGCCATCCAGGCGGGAGCGGATTTCATCAAGACTTCAACGGGTTTTGCCTCAGGCGGTGCGACCGCGGCCGACGTGGCGCTGATGCGCGGGGTGGCCGGGGGACGATGCGGCGTAAAGGCCTCGGGCGGCATTCGTACGCTGGCCGACGTGAAGGCACTGCTCGAAGCCGGCGCCAGTCGCATCGGGGCTTCAGCTTCGGTGGCGATTGTGCGGGAGTTGGGTGCGGAGTGAGATCAATGCATGGCGCAAAACAAAGCAAAGAACTGGTCCTGAGGCCAGCTTCACAGGGCCGTCAGACAGCTTGGTGCGGCCGATCTTCACGGATCATGCACTTGCTGCCTAATTGAGGAAGATGATAAAAACTGCCATTTAGGCTGCAGAACAGATTGTAGCGAAGTATGTAATATACCGCCGCTACTCCGTCCCATCCAGTTATCTTCTTCCCTTCTTCATAAGTGCGGCCATAGTAGCTGATTGGCGTCTCGTAGATAGCGCACTTTAGCTTGGTGACTTTGGCGGTAACCTCGATCTCAAAGCCAAATCCGCTTGAATTGATCTTCATCTGCCGAATAATATCGCCACGAAAAGCCTTGTAACACGTTTCCACATCAGTAAGATTGACGTTAGTCGCAAGGTTCGACAAAAAAGTTAGAAACTTGTTGCCGAGGTAATGATAAAAATATAAGACCCGCGTGGCCTTTCTCACCAGGAAACGCGATCCAAATACAACATCCGCATGCCCCATAAGAATCGGAGCAATCACGTCAGAAATCTCTTGAGGGTCGTATTCGAGATCGGCATCCTGAACGATAACAACGTCGCCTCGCGTTAGGCGAAAGCCAGTCTTGAGCGCCTCCGTCTTCCCCAGGTTTTTGTCGTGCCGCACAGCCCGAATCTCGCCATGTATTGCGCTCAGTCGCTCAAGAATCTGAGATGTCTTGTCGGTGGAACAATCATCGACGATTACGATCTCAAGCAACTGCAGCAGCACAGGCAGTTTACCCGCGATTGCAGAAAGTGTATCTTCCTAGTTATAAGCGGGAACGACTACGGGTAAGCATTTCTCTTGCATAAGCTCTGCTCCGTTCACGCGGATGGGGAGATGTTGTTCAGAAGGTTGTACGCTTGTTGCCACTCGATCAATGAGCCGCTCACCCTGTGAAATGCACAAACGTACTATCTTATCCGGCGCACATAATGAGCATTAACTGAAGACCATATCATTGGCAGACCGTTTTTGTCCAAGAAGACTAGACGGCCACAAAAGTCGAGTTGAATAGTTAAATACCTGGCTGTCGGCCTGTGTCACGGCCTCGTGTATGATCTTTATCGTGAAAGATTCTGATGAGCGGTTAGACCATCGAACCGCTTCGAGAAAAGGCAGAACGAGACTCAATATGACAAGAGCGCGACTCGATGGGCTAACTTTTCTGCTTATGGGAAGCTTGGCGTTCATTTTGCTGGGCGGCGCCTTGGAGTACGTATCTCCTGCCGCGATGATGGATTTCAAGGGACTTTACTACCCCGCACGATGCCTGATTCAACATTGTGACCCGTATAAGAGAACTGAAGTATTGCGTATGTATCAAGCAGAGGGTGGCGACCACGCTCTGGATAACACGGAGATTCGCCTAGTTGCAACGCAAAATCCGTACCCTCCAACCACGTTTTCTTTCACTGTTCCATTTGCGATTCTGCCTTGGGGCCTAGCTCACACGCTGTGGATGGCGCTTGTTTTTGGTACCCTCCTCTTTGCCTCGTTTTTGACTTGGGACCTCGCAGCAGATTACGCACCAATTCTTTCTGGGGTTCTGATCGGCTTCCTTCTGGCTAACACCGAATTGCTCGTTATTACCGGCAATATGGCGGGAATTGCGATCAGTCTTAGCGTGGGAGCCGTCTGGTGCTTTCTTCGGAAACGGTTTATCCCGGTTGGCATTCTGTGTCTTGCAATCAGCCTCGCCGTCAAGCCGCATGATACTGGCTTTGTCTGGCTCTATTTCTTTCTGGCTGGCGGAGTTTACCGCAAACGCGCCTTGCAAACCCTCCTCGTAACGACTGTGATCAGTCTGCCGATGGTTCTGTGGGCTTGGCATGTTGCGCCAAACTGGGTGCAGGAGTTGCACTCCAACATCTTAGCGTATTCAGCACACGGCGGTATCGCCGCCCCTGGCTCCGCTTCAACGGGCGCCCGCGGTCTTGGTATGATGGTGAATCTGCAAACAGTCTTTAGCGTCTTCTGGGATGATCCGCGCATCTACAATCCGGCTAGTTATCTTGTATTTGCGCCACTCCTGCTTCTATGGGCGTTCTTAACTTTGCGATCCCGCCCTTCGCTAAAGAATGCGTGGCTGGCACTCGCTGCAATCTCGGCTCTTACCATGCTGCCTGTCTATCACGAGCTAATGGACACCAAGCTTCTGCTTCTCACGATTCCCGCTTGCGCGATGCTTTGGGCTGAAGGGGGGCGCATCGGGCGGCTTGCGCTCCTGGTAATAACTGCAGGATTCGTATTGACCGGAGATATTCCATGGGCAATTCTCCTCCGCCTCATCAGCATCCTGTACCTGCCCGCGACAGGGCTGTCTGGGCAAATTCTGATGGCCTTGCATATCTTTCCAGTTCCGCTCATTTTGCTGGTTGTGGGAATTTTCTATCTATGGGTTTATGTGCGAGCCTGTTCTGACCTCGCCCCTCAAAGTGCTACAGAGCCATACAACGGCCTCCAAGCCTTTTGATTTGATAGAGAATTGGGAATTCCGTTGATTTATCTCTGCTTGGATCGTAGTGTCACCATCGAGCGCTGTCATGCGCTATGATTTTCCTCGATACGTATGGCCTCGACTCCACCATCTCCGCGAGAAGAACCTGAGTTTGAGGGCGACTACCGCCCGGCCGATTCGGCAAACCAGGGGGGGCATCTTGCCCCGGCGAATATCCGTGTGGAACCGGCGGATGTTGCCTACTTGATGCAGCTTACCGACGCATTGAACACCACTCTGGATCTGGAGACACTGCTTCGCCGCACTGCGGATTTGGTGCGGGCCGTGATCCCTTACAGTATCTTCGCCATTTTGCTGGAGAATGACCGCACACACGAACTGCGGGTAAGACTACAGATCGGCCACACTTCGCATGTGGAACGGCTACGCATTCCGATGGGCAAGGGCGTGGTGGGGCAGGTGGCAATCACCCGTCAGCCGGTGCTGCTGAACGACGTGACCACATCTGATGCCTACGTCGAGGTGAATCCCGAGGTGCGCTCCGAACTGGCCGTGCCGCTGATCGCCAAGAACCGGCTGATCGGGGTAATGGACATCGAAAGCGAGCATGCCGACTACTTCAGGCCCGAGCACCTGCGCTTGTTGACGCTGACTGCCTCGCGGATCGCCCAAGCGATTGAAAACGCACGGCTTTACGCCCGCATCTCCCGTCAGGCACAGACGCTGACGGTGCTGAACGAGATTGCCACGGAGCTAACGTCAATTCTGGACCTGGACCCGCTGCTGGAGCGAGTGGGACAGCTTCTGCGGCGACTGATCGACTACCAGATGTTTACCATCATGCTGCTGGACGAGAAGGGCGAGACTCTGATTACGCGCTATGCCTGGCGGTTCGGCTACGCGCACGCGCCGCTGCGCAGCGTTCCGACAACCAGTGGACTGGTGGGGGCAGCGGTACGCGAATGGCGGCTGGTGAACGTGCCAGATGTGCGCAAGGACCAGCGCTACGTGACGATGAATCCCGAAACACGCTCGGAGCTGGTGGTGCCGCTGTTTCACAAAGGACATATCATCGGCGTACTGGATTTGGAACACACGCGCACAGGCTTCTTCAACGAAGAGCACGAACGCATGCTGACCACACTGGCCGCACAGGTAGCCATCGCCATTGAGAATGCTCGGCTCTACCAGGCCGTGCGCACGCAGGAGCGCCAACTGGAGCGGGACATCGCCATGGCGCGCGAGGTGCAACTGCGTCTGCTGCCAGCCTCGGCACCGGAGATGTCCAACGCCGATCTGGCAGTGCGCTTCCTGCCTGCGCGCGCGATTGGCGGCGACCTTTACGATTTTGTGGACTACGGGCCGGGCCGCACCGCCATCATGCTAGGCGACGTGAGCGGTAAAGCAGCGCCAGCGGCTCTTTTTGCGGCGCTGGTGAGCGGCATTATGCGTTCTGCGGCACAGCAGCAGCCGGAACCAGCCCAGATGCTTGCGCTGCTAAACGACGGGCTGCAGGAACGGAAGCTGGAATCGCAGTACGTGACTATGCTGTTTGCCCTGTGGAACGACGAGAGTCGCACTTTGCAAGTGGCCAATTCAGGCGCAGTGCAGCCCATCATATGCCGCTCCTGCGAGACGACGACAGTGCGGGCCGAGGGTTTTCCGCTGGGTATGTTTCCCGATATCACCTACGATGAGCTCGCGGTTGTCACTGAGCCGGGGGATGTCCTCGTCTTTGTGTCGGACGGGATTCTGGATGCAGAGAACGCAGAGGGCGAAATGTATGGCCAGGAAAGGCTTACCGGGTTGTTGTGCAACCAACGCGAGCACTCCTCGCAAAAGATTGCCAATGCCATTCTTGCCGACGTCAGCCGCTTCCTGGCTGAGCAAGACCACTTCGACGACGAGACGGTCATCGTTCTGAAGGTGCGATGAAAAAGAGCGGGAAGACGGAGAGGGGATAGAGCATTCGTTTGTTCCCTGCCTGTCAGTTGGTAGACTTGAGATAGAGTCCATACCACGGAGCCGCCTTGCACACTGCGACAGAAGAACGCATCATCCGCCCGGCACAAAACGTCCTTGGAAGCCTGCGCCTGCCCGGCGACAAGTCCATCAGTCACCGCTACGGAATGCTAGCCGCGTTTGCCGAAGGCACTTCACGCTTTACCAATTTTTCTACCGGGGCCGATTGCGCGTCAACGCTTGCGTGCATGGAAGCGCTGGGGGCTAAAGTTCGCAAGCTCGATGAC
>Ga0255356_1001478_pt1 | contig 14704 bp, 19 predicted proteins | sample HBST100metaG_FD_189944 | JGI IMG/M metagenome (GOLD analysis project Ga0255356, IMG submission 189944) | Peat soil microbial communities from Stordalen Mire, Sweden - H.B.S.T100 | ecosystem: Environmental > Terrestrial > Soil > Wetlands > Peat | place: Sweden: Norrbotten County, Stordalen Mire... | reverse complement strand
TGGCTTCAAGCACGGGGTCCGACTCGCCCATGTTGCGGGCCATGCGCATCTCTTCAAGCTGCAGGTTCAGATCGAAGACCTCTTCCAGCAGGTCGGCGGGAACGCGGGAAGGATCCTTGCGGCCCTTGCCGCTGAACTCCTCGCCAATCTCCGCGCCTTCAAGCTTCAACAGGTACTCGGTGCGGCGCAGAGGATCCTTCAGAGTGCGATAGGCGTCGTTGAGCAGAGCGGTGTCCGCCAGACTCCATTGTTTTTCAATATCTTCAGCGCGGGCAAAACGGTCGGGGTGCAGCCTGCGGCTCAGGCGGTGGAACTCCTGCTCCAGGGCCGGCAAATCCAGATTGAGCTTTGGCTCCAAACTGAATACGGAAAAATAATCACCTCCGGGCGGAGGCTGAATCTTGCTGCAATGCGGACAGAAAAGTGTGGAGTCATTGTGGCCGATGGAACAGGACCAACAAGCAATCGGTACCGCGGAATCTATCACCTTGAACATAAGCGACCCTTGCGATTTGCCCAAAAAGCGAATCTTGAAGGGGACGGGATTCAGTCCGTCCGTGAACAAAAAATCTCAACTCGCGGCTCCAGCCGCCGAGGGAATGCAAGGACCAGCGCAACAACCCAAATCGGCTGAACGGGCTGCGTGAAGCGGCTTGAACCCAGGCGAAGCGCCCGAGAGAACTAGCCGCAGGGGCTAAAGCCTTCGTTATTTCTTCAGCTACTTGCGGCACGATTCAAGTCGCGCCCTAACACAAGAATCCCGCCATGAAAGCTCTGCCACAGCCTACGACGAGAAAGAGGAACCGCAGCCGCAGGAACGCGTCGAGTTGGGATTGATGAAATTGAAACCCTGCCGCATCAGCGTCTCTTCGTAGTCCAGCGTCATGCCATGCAAATAGAGGAACGACTTGGGATCGACAAAGACACGCACGCCGTCGAACTCGTAAATGCGGTCGCGCTCGCGGGGGCGCGTATCGAACTTGATGGAGTAGGAAAGGCCCGAACAGCCGCCGCCCATCACGCCCAGCCGCAGTCCGCCCTCTTCGGGCGAAATGCCTTCCTTGGCCATCGCAATGCGAATGCGCTTGACCGCCCGCTCCGTCACCTGCAAGCCCTGCACAGGAGCCGCAGGTGCGGGTGCCTGCGGGGGCGCCGCAAAGGGGGCTTGCGAAGGCTTGGTTTCGATCGTCACCATGTTCGACATACTTGCTCCATGAATCTGTCGCGTGTTTTGAAAGGGCCGAACTCAAGCCGCGCCCTTTCAAAACATCGCGATAAACCTACTTACTTTGCTACTGCTGCGGCTTCCACGGTTTCCGGAGCGCCGTTCTTCTTTTTCCAGTCGCCAATCGCCGCGCGAATCGCGTCCTCAGCCAGCACCGAACAGTGAATCTTCACCGGAGGAAGCGAAAGCTCCTTCACGATGTCGGTGTTCTTGATGGCCAGGGCGTCGTCGACCGTGCGGCCCTTGATCCACTCGGTGGCCAGCGATGAGCTGGCAATTGCGGAGCCGCAGCCGAAGGTTTTGAACTTGGCTTCTTCGATAACCTGCGTCTCGGGGTTTACGCGAATCTGCAGCCGCATCACGTCGCCACACTCTGGCGCGCCTACCAGACCGGTGCCGACTTCCGTCGAGCTCTTGTCCAGTTGGCCCACGTTGCGGGGGTTGTTGTAGTGGTCGATGACCTTGTCGCTGTATGCCATTGTTCGAATCCTTCTGCGGGGGAAGCCGCGGTATTTGTTGTTGGATTCGGCAACCGTGCCCGCCGAGTCAAAAAACTTGCGATCGCTCACGCCCAGAGGGACAATCAGCCCCTAGTGCGCGGCCCACTGAATCTTGGTCAAGTCGATGCCTTCCTGCACCATCTCGTAGAGCGGCGAAAGCTGACGCAGCTTCTTGACCACGTCGATCACTTTGGCGGCCACATAGTCCACTTCGCCCTGGGTGTTGAAGCGGCCCAATCCGAAGCGAATGGAACTGTGCGCCACATCGTCGCCGAGTCCCAAGGCCTTCAATACATACGATGGTTCCAGCGTGGCAGAGGTGCAGGCCGAACCGCTGGAAACTGCAATGTCGTTGATGCCCATCAGCAGCGACTCGCCTTCAACGTAGACAAAGCTCATGTTCAGATTGCCGGGCAACCGGTGTTCCATGGAGCCGTTAACGTGGACATAGTCGAGTTCCGCTTCGAGCTTGGCCTTGAGGCTGTCACGCAGTCCGCGCAGGTAAGCCGCTTCGCTGTCCATTTCTTCCATGGCGATCTCGCAGGCCTTGCCCAGGCCCACAATGCCGGGGACATTCAAGGTGCCGGAACGCATGCCGCGCTCGTGGCCGCCGCCGTCAATCTGCGCAGCGATCTGCACGCGCGGGTTACGCCGGCGCACATAGAGCGCGCCCACGCCCTTGGGCCCGTAAATCTTGTGTCCGGAGAGCGAGAGCACATCGATGTTGTCATCGATCACGTTCACCGGAATCTTGCCCACGGCCTGCACCGCATCGGTATGGAAGATGATGCCCTTTTCATGACAGAGCTTGCCGATTTCGCGGATGGGCTGCAGGACGCCGATTTCGTTGTTGGCCGCCATGATGGAGACCAGGATGGTCTTGTCGTCCATGGCCCGCTTCAGGTCGTCCATGTCGATCAGGCCATCGGCTTTCACCGGGAGATAGGTGACGCGATAGCCGTATTTCTCCAGGCGCTTGCAGGTGTCCAGAATCGCCTTGTGCTCGGTGACCTGGGTGATGATGTGGTTGCCGCGCTCGCGATACATCTCCGCGATGCCCTTGATGGCCAGATTGTTGCTCTCCGTGGCGCCAGAGGTGAAGATGATCTCCTTGGCGGTGGCTCCAATGAGCTTTGCAATCTGCTCGCGCGCCGTCTCCACGGCCTTTTCCGCCTCCCACCCGAAAGAGTGGTTGCGGCTGGCCGCATTGCCGAACTTGGTGGTGAAGTACGGCATCATCGCTTCCAGTACGCGCTCGTCCAGCGGGCTGGTGGCGTGATTGTCCATATAAATCGGCAGATGTACGCCTGCCGGCACTTCAACATGGCTGTCAACTGTGTTCATCCTGAGTCTCCATCCTCAACGCTCGGCCGCTTGCCGCGGCGCCAAAACATCCGTTACAGAGTCAATGCAACCAACGCTTGCGCCTCGCGTACCCGGGCCGGGTGTTCGTGCTCCGCAAGGTCCTGAATGCTGATGCTTTTCAAAACGCCGGCGATGGTCTCGTTGACCCGCGCCAGCGGCTCCTTGATGGTGCAGCTCGGGGTCAGTTCGCAGCCCGTCTTGCCCTTGGTGCAGGAGGTGATGAAAAACGGCCCGTCGATGGCCAGAATCACCTCGAAGGCCGAAATCTCGCGCGCGTCCTTGGCCAGTACATAGCCACCGTTCATCCCGGCTTGGGAGCGCAAGAGGCCGGATTTGGTCAACTGCTGCAGGATTTTGGCCAGCAATTGCGCCGGAATGCCATAGGCGTCTGCGACGTCTTTGGCGCTCAACGCAGGCTTCTCGGGGTGCTCGGCAAGGAACTTGAGCGCCATCAATCCGTAATCCGCTTTTTTGGTCAGCTTGAGCATTGAATATCCGACTTCTTCGGTCCGTGTTCAGTATACGACCGTTTCTGTCGGAATTTCAAGAGACGCGCCCGAAACCGTTTCGGGACCCGTCCCGGAAGCGGCTGGCCAAGCACTTGAAATTTGTATGGATTGCAACGATTGAACAAATATCGGTTTGAAAATGCCGGAAAGACAGTTACAATCTGGCGGAAAGAGTACTTAAATTCACCGAAACCACGAGCGATGGCAACCGCCTGCAGACACCCAAGGGTCCGAATCGTCTCCCGCCACGACGACACTGAATATGTCGAGTGCCTGGAGTGTGGCGAGGTCTTTGACTCCGAAGAATTCCGCGATATGGAGATCGAAGACACCGCTGAGCCTGAAACCAGCTTGGAAGAATCCTGAAGATAACCAGCCCTGCGCACCCTCTCGACTCACCCATGCGATGAGCGAAGGAGTGTGTTTTCCAGTCTCGCTTCGTGAGAGGCAAGGTACGTGGCGCTCAACTACTTTGCGCGTTGTCCGCTGGCCGGCGCAGTGCCGAGTCTGCGCGAAGCCGCCCAGGCATAATGGAGGCCGGAAATCACGGTCAGCGCCATGGTGGCGTAGAGCGCCCATGTCTCGGAAACCACGATCCAGTGGGCCGCGATCAACTGGTGGAGCAGCACCACTGCTACGGCAGAGACCTGGGCCACGGTGTTGGCCTTGCCGAAGAAGCTGGGGTTGAACTCCCGCCGGCCGACCGCCGCATAGAGGATGGCAGCCACGACGAGGATTCCCACGTCCCTGCCGAAGACCAGCACTGTCACCCGCGCCGGAATCAGCCCCTTGTGCATGAGTACCAGAAACAGCGTGCTCAGCAGCAGTTTGTCGGCAACCGGATCAAGATATTGGCCCAGCATGGTGCGCTGCTTGAGGAGGCGAGCCAACATGCCGTCCAGCGCGTCGGTCAGTCCTGCCGCTACAAACAGGACAAAGCTCAGCCCGTAGCGATTCTCGAGGATGGCGGCCACGAGAAATGGCGCCAGACAGATACGCGAGAGCGTGAGCAGGTTAGGTGCGGTGCGGAATCGGTTCAGTGACGTGCTTCGAGCGTCGTCCATAGTGGCATCGGGAGGCAAGACTTCCTGCCGGCCTCTTCGATCGGGAAACCTCCCGGTCTGAGGGGGCGTTTGCCAGAGAATGATGGTACAGCATGAAAGTTGGAGTCGCCCACCTTTCCTCGCAGCGCCGATCCTGCTAAACTGAATTTGATCAGTTGCAGGCGCGTAGCTCAGTTGGTTAGAGCGCTTCCTTGACACGGAAGAGGTCGCTGGTTCGAGTCCAGTCGTGCCTACCATATTTTTGAATAACTTATGGTATTTTCACCTTGAAACCTCAACCCACAACCCAGCCCACAATCCATCATGCCGCAGTGCGCGTTCCCATAGCCTTCAAATACGCGCCCTGCGCTGCCCGTGTTTCATCCCCGTCATCCTGCGTATAAAGGTCGAGCGTCGTCTGAATCCGGCTATGACGCAGTATCCCCTGGACCGTCTTGGGTTCCACCTTCGCCTTGTTCACCATCCAGTTGGACAGCGAATGGCGGAGGTTGTGGAGTCCAAAGCGGTGGCCCTCCGGAATCGGAACACCGGCGGTTTTGGCCGCCGCGCGCAGATGATCGCCCGCGAAGATGCCCGCGCTCAAGGGCACCTTGCCTCCCTCCTTGAAGGAAGGGAACACGAAATCCGTGTCCCTCCCGAAAGGTGTTCTGGTACGCCAGGCATTCAGGTGACGTGCCAAGCGGGGGTGCAGCGGCACATAGCCGTCTGAGCCCACCGTCTTGGTCGCGCCGTCTTTCCCGCGTGACCAGCGTTTGGAAACCCGTATCCGTCCCTCATCGAATATGAGATCCGCCCACCTAAGAGCAATCAGCTCCGACGCCCTGAGTGCGGTCGCGGCGCAGGTGAAGACCAGGATGCGGTGAAGCGGGCAGGGGAGGGAGCGCAAAATCGCCCGTGTTTGCTGCGGGGTGATGACGATGGCCCGGTAGTCCGACTTGCTCCGGGTCTCGACCGGCTGCGCCGGATTCTTCGTCACCAACTCGTGCAGGATGCCGGTCTTGAAAGCCCGGAGCATGACGCCCCTGATCTTGGAGACCGATGTCCATGCCAGTTTCCTGTCCGTATGCAGGGATTTGAGCCAGCGTTGGATGTCTAGGGGTTTGATATCCTCCGCTATTTCCGCCCCGAACCGGGGTATGAGATAGTCGCGGATAATATGTTGAACGGTAAGGGCGGTGTTTTCGGACTTGGGACGTGCGGCGTCCGGCCCGAAATCCGCCTTCAGGTAATGCTCGGCAAGGGCGTCAAACCGAATGCGTCCGGCGGCAGGGATGTCACTGTTGACGCGGACAAGCAGGCCGAGCCGGTCCACCTCGCGCCATGCGGCCTTCTCGGTCGGGAAATCCCGAACCAAGCCCACGGGCAAGGTGTTTTCGACCCGCCTTCCATCCGCAGTGGCTACCCTGTACCTAAGCACCCAGGTGTCTCCTTCCTTGCGCGGCACTTTCTTCATTGATCCTCGCTGATAAGCCACAAAAGCTCCTCTCAGCGGGGACTGCCATGGATCAAATGATACCGCTTCGAGTCGATAGCATCTGCGAGTTCTGAGAGCCGAAATACCCAAATCTTGCGGATACCGCCTGTACCGAGCGCATACGCTCCAGCGATACCCCTGCGTGCCAGGGAAAGCAGGAAGCGGCGCTTAATGCCAAGAAACTTGGCAGCTTCATCTGCGGATACAAAGGGCTCTTGGCTCAAGGTTATTTTCTCCTTCCGCTGTTCATCATATACTGCAATGTACATCGCGTTTAGTGTGCCATATCCGCCTGCGGCAGGCAAATTGGCCATTGGGTAGAAACGGAGGAAGGAATCTGAATACTGCGACGTGCATGGCAGTTGTGGCGTGTCATCATAGATGAGGGTGCCCACTTGAAGGGTATTCGGAGAACCTGTGATTGGGTGCCGACAGATTACTCGTCTGTGTGATACAAAGCGGAAAATCCGACAAGAACGCAGGAGTTTCGTTCGTGGCAGAGAAGAAGAAAACCCGGACTGCGATCAAGAAAGTCCAAGAGACGGCAGACGACAAGCCAGGAATGACGCTCCGGCTTCCGATTGATTTGCGCGAAGCAATCACGGAGGAATCGCGCGTGAAGGGTGATCTGGCGCGGATTGTGCTCTTCGCCCTGAGCCAGATTGATCGGGAAAAAGTGGAGATTCAGCAAACACGCAAGGCGGGTCTGGGGCTTTCCAATCCGCAACTAATCCATGTCGGCGCAGAGGCCAGGATCGCGCTTAAGGAGTGGGCCGAAGTGGAAGGCGTCAGCATTAACGCGATTGTCGTGAGTGTCCTCGAAGAGTTCTTCAGGCGCCTTAAGAAGAGTAAGGGGCTCCGGGAAGAACTGAGGCTTGAGCTTCGTGCTCATCGGAGTTTCGCTTCGCAGTAGGTTTCTATAAATCAAGCGTTCTTGCGAAAATACGCCCCGAATGCCATCCCGGCTCAGCGAGTATCGGCCTGGCCAGCTCCGCGTCAAGGCTAAACCGCAAAGTACGCGGCGCTACGCGGCCTTGACCCGGAGCTTCAACCCAGGCCGAATTTCCAACTATCCGGGTATGAGCATGGAAAGACAAAAGCAAAAGCCAAAACCAAGCCCTTCCGCTTTCATTGTCGGGGTCCGCGTTAGCAGATCAGCAAGGGCGGCGAAGTAGGCCGCACTCAATCCTCGCTCCGTCCCACAAAGACGCTCGGCGTGAATACCTTCTTAACTTGCAACCGCGCCTCACGCTGGCGATTCAGTTCCGCCTCGCTATCTAGCCGCGCTAATTGCTCCTCTCTCCGTATTTGCCATTCCGGTTTTCCATGGTTCCCTGTGCTAACACCACTCGCTTGGACCGTCGGATGCTGAATCTCTTTCCCAACCACAGGGGGCGGGAGGTTCTTGGCCGTTTGAAGTTTGCGATCATATGTGCCTGTCAGTCGCACGGCCATCCGCCAGAACTGTCGATAGCTTCCCTCGTATCCGCATTGCGCCAGCGCGCGCCAAATATCAATCCACGGCAGCCCAGTTCCATAGGCCGCCGCCAATTCAGTTGCCAGGCCCTTCAGGACCCGCGCCTTGAGCGGCATCAGTCCCCGCCGTTCTCGAAACCTGTCCAACAGCGTATCAAGCTCGGGGATGTCGCCAGGTATCGCAATGCGCATTGCACTAGAGTATGCCAAGAATGGACCGAACTGGCAAGCCTAGCAGGCAGATTATCACTCATTTATGCTCAGAAAGGCTCATCAAAGCTCAACAAGCCTCATTTTTGTATTCCACTTAAGACCATGAGGCTGAATGAGCCTTTATCTGTCTTTATGAGCCTTTTCTCGCAGCCTCAGGCTGCGCTTTCCAACGGTCGAGGAACGCCCGGAGGAAGGCTGTTTGGCAGCGGTCTGCATGGGGTAATGCAGTAGTGGAACATAAAGCGCAGACGCACTTTGATGGTTTTCTCCATGCATCTCGTTTTCTATCAATGGAAATGTGTGACGCACCGATGTACTTTAGAGAGGGCCGTGTGCGTCACCTTGCTACCGCAATGTACAGTGCTTTATAGTGCTGTCATGCCGAGACCAAAACCGCCTCATATTGTCCGCTATACGATTCGTCTCAATCGCGCTCAGGGTGAGCGCGTTGCCGCCTTAAAAGCCCAACTCCAGGCCAGAAGCGACAACGAGGTTTTCGACTACCTTGTCACGGTGGGAGCCAATCAGCGCGACGATCTCGAGCAGCTCGTCTACTCGCTGTTTGGGAATCTTGCGGACAGTCTCGCCCAGAGGTTCCAGAGCTTGGAGACGGTTAGCCAGCTTCATCTAGCCTTGACCGACACATTCATCAAGTACGCGCTCACGGCACTGCCCGAAGTGCCCACTTCGCTCATGGCGGGCGCCAGGGCGCGGGCGAGCAAAATCTATGAGCAGGTGAACCTCACCGCCGCCCGCGAGTTCCAGCGCCGGCGAGAATCGGACGCTTATTCCGCCGCAGAGCTTGGACTTGAGGAAGAGTGAGGTTGCCGCCATGATCTGGAAGAACCAGGCGGCAGGGGGCCGACAGTTTGAGCGGGTCAGATACCTCTCCGTTCGCACTGAGAACACCGTGGCCTGTCAATTCTATAAGCGGTACGGGATGGAGATTGCTGAAAAAAGTGGCTTGGTCGGGCGGAGCCATCCCCGGCATCATCTTCCGCAAGAAGCTGGAATACGGATGGGGAAGAGGGTTCACAACGGGCTATAGCGCGGTCAAAACTGAGCGGCTTTTCGTTCTTTGAAAACGCTTGCCTCCGGGTCGTCGATGGCCTATACAGCAAGCGACGGAAGAGGCCATATTTGCCAGTGTGGAGCATGGCCGTTGAAAATTGCAGAGCATACGAGGAAAAGCGATGACGAACGACCTTCAAATGTGGGGAATACATGGCGGACGCACTGGGGACGCCGACACGCTTTTTTTGCAAGCAGGGTATGTCGCTATCGGTTGGCACATCTTGGGGGATTTAAGCAAGCTTCCTGCCAATCGCGAGGGCTTCAAGAGTAAAGTAGCGGCAGCATTCCCGACCATGAAGCAGGGTGCGGTACCCGTGTGCGCAGGGCAGCTTTATCGGTTCGTGTATGAGGCCAAGATTGGCGATGTTGTTGTCTATCCCTCCAAGAGCGACAGGCACATTCATATTGGCCGAATTGAAGGCAACTATGAATTCAGTCCCAAGGAAGAAAGTTCCTACCCCAACCACCGAAAGGTGAAATGGCTCAAGAGTCTCCCCCGAACTCATTTTTCGCAAGGTGCATTGCATGAGATAGGGTCTGCGATGAGTTTCTTCGCCGTCAAGACATATACCGATGAGTTCCTAGCCGCCATTGAGGGCAAGAACGTATCGGTGCCCGTGGCACAAGATGAAACGGTAGTGCTCGTCGCGAACGACATCGAAGACCAAACAAGCGATTACGTTCTGAAAAAGCTTGCACAAGAATTGAAGGGCGGTTCGTTCGAAGACTTTGTAGCCCATCTCCTACAGGCGATGGGCTACAAGACCCAACAGCCGAAGCGGGGCAAGGGTTCTGACGGCGGGGTTGACATAATCGCGCATAAAGACGAACTCGGCTTTGAGCCACCCATAATCAAAGTGCAGGTTAAGAGTACAGACGGGAAAAGCGGAGACCCCGAGGTCACCGCTCTGTATGGCAAATGCAACCCTGATGAAAAGGCTCTCTTCGTCACGCTCGGGGAGTTTACAAATCAGGCACTGAATTTTGCGCGAAACAAGCCAAATCTTCGCCTAGTTGGCGGAGATGAACTGGTGGGCCTTATTTTTCTGCATTACGAGAAATTCGACAGCCGCTATAAGGGACTTCTCCCCCTCAAGAGGGTTTACATTCCCGACCCCGAAGAGACAGAAGAATAACCTTACAGGGTTTCAGAAGTCACATCGCCGGAGGGACTGAACTCCTTGCCCGTACCCTTCTGCCAATCGAGGTTGACGAAGTTCAACTCCTCCAACCCGTCGAAGGTGAACTGCTCAAAGTCCGTATCCGACATCTCATTGAATGTCAGCCGATGTTTGGATGGTTTCATGGTTGGAAGGTTACAGGGGTCGTCAAGTTGTGGGGAAACAATGCCGGGGGGAAGCCTCAGCCGGGGCTGGTGACTCGTAGACGCGCTGAACTCGCACCGTGGGAATGTTCATCGTAGCAATCATAGCTTCTGATAAAAGTCCAAGACATACTCCTTCAACGTTCCTTTGCTCGGGTCGAAGTCCGCGAAGTAGAGGACTGCCCCGCCATGCTCGGCAGCAAAGCGAAGGGGACCGTTTACTTTTCGACTTTCACATGTGAGCACAATTGAGGAGAAGGATTGTGCAGCCACAGCGGCGTCCGCTTCATTGGCTGTAAGTCCGCTTCCCTTTTCACGTCTCCCAACGAGGAATCGTTCACTTATCGCCGCGTAGAATTCGCGTTCGATTTGGGACTGAAACGTGCCTTGGTCAAATCCCCCGCGTCTTTGCGGCCCGGAACCATCCCCGGCAAACCCAAAAACCGAGGTTGTCTTGACGCCACAGTCGGCTATCGCCCGGTCGATATAGCCCCTGACATCAACCGGGGTCTTTTCTGTCTCTATCTCAACCTCGCGAGTAATAAAGATTGCGAACTGTTCAGGTGGAAGTTGCTCCGCAAGATTTAGCCTCTTGTCGAAGAGGAAGTGCCACACATTGTTATCGAGAGTGATAGCTATTTTTCTGTCAGGCCGCTTTGTGTATTGCCAGAGCATTCTTAGAACCACTATATAGACCCATGCTGCGTGTCGCATTCACAACGGTGTAACACGAGGCGCTCCGCCCTCACAAATCTGCCAAAAGGTAGATACAATCACAACCCCAACCGCGAGGCAAAACTGGCGCTCTACCCAATTCGTATGCCACCTTGCCTGAAGACCGCTTACACGCATAGCAAGCAGCCGAGTCTATCTTTACCTTGCGAAAACCTAGATTCTTGTAGTTGCCTAGTTCAGCTTCCGCCCTCGACCTACCGATGACGAAGTTCACGTAGACCTCCAAGGCTTCGCTGCCCTCTTCAATCTCGTTCTCTCTGGCATATTTGACCAGCGAGTCGGGCATCTTCAGCACGTCAATCTTGAGATTTATTGACTCCAAGTAGTTCGCGATTTGCTCTATGCAACTGGCATTCCCACGAGAGTTGTAGTTGACTGCGCGTGCTGCGACGAACGACGCTATGTTCCTCCGAACCTCCTCGGATAGGTTGAAGTCTTCAAAACCGTGTCGCATGACGAACTGTATGGTCTCGTAAAACGTGTCTTCCGTACCCCAGTGTTCATTTGTGTTCGGATACATCTTCCTCTTGAATGTCTCAAGTTGACCTCGCCGGATAAGGTCAATATCCGCTCTGTATTCTGCCTGAGCCTTGGCTCTTTCTTCCTGCAATAAATCCGTGGCCTTAGAAGTGAATGCCCAATAAGATTCCTTGAAATGAGCTAGGCACCTATCCTTATCTATGTTCTCCACGATTCTATTTACGAGTTCACCCTTCTTGCCCTTCGTCGGCAGATTATGTTCCCGTAAGAACTCCTCGAGTGCCGGACTCTTCGCTTTTTCCAAATTGAATTTGTAGTCAGCAAGTTTCAGGTAGCCGCTGCTATGTAGTTTGTTGATTACCCGGCTCCCATCAATATTGTTCTGGGCGCACCACCAACTCATAACGGATGTATCCCCTGAACGCTTTCCTTCAAGCATTGACAAGAATGTGACCTCGGCTTCGCTTAAACGCGATTCGTGAGCGGTGGAATGACTGGACTCAGGGGTCACACTGTGACTGTGCGTTTTCTTGGTTATGCGGTTAATAGAGGAGAAGAAGCCTTTGAGCATAGCAAACCGTCCAAAGCAATCAGTTCTTGTGACCCCAAAAATACTAGGAGGCGTTCACTACCGCACCGCAAACATCGCATTGAAGAACGCGCTTCTTCATCACGAGGAGCCAGCCGAGCAAACCTCCGACGAAACATGCGATGCCACAGACAATGGCAAACGTACTGCCAAAGATACGGGCTCCAACATCAAGTGAACTAGGGGGCGAGGAACTTGTTGAATACAACACATCTACGTCGTGACTGGCAGGTTCAAGCGTCCCCTCTCTGGCTCTCTGCATACATGTTTGAGCCGCTGTTATCTCAGAGCCAGTCTCTTTAACTGTCGAGAGGGCGCATTCACAATACTGTTCGATTAGCTGCTGCGATGCGTAGTACCCTGCCGCTTGGCTGCGCTGCTTAGTGCTCTTCGCACAGCTTCTCCGGAAGCCAGCATCGTAGTCACTCTGATACGACCCTCCCGACCGGCTTGCGGACCCTGTGGGTGTGATGAATCCAAGAAGCAACAGTCCGCTGAAAAGTATCCCGGCAATCGACGGAACCAAGAGAATCCAGCCGATGACAACAACTGGGGCGCTCATGCGAAATATTGACTTTGAACTCAGTGCTCCCCGGTCGCAGATTTTGCAGGTCAGGTAGGAACTTCTAGGCGTGTGAGCGGGTTGCTGCGGATAGACCGGCCTCTGTTGAGAGTCCTGACGGGGTGGGTCTACCCACCCACCTTCGGGCATTATGGACATTTAAAGTGCCCCTTTCGATGCTCTTGGATTTCGAACAATTCTACGCTGAATGGTTGAAATGGGTTCAACATAGGGGTTGGCCGTAGAGTTCCAAGAGCTGGCAACTGGCGCAGACCCAAAGGTTCACAGGCTGACTCCGGCTCCTTAACCCAGTCGAGTGAAATGTTTCCGGGATGGTGCGACGAGCGTACCAAAAACGGTTGACGCTCACGCGGTAAGTGACCACTGAAAATCAACAACTTGCAGTCCGCATTTTCTTCGGCACAAAAGCGTCCGTTTTATAGCCACAATTCGATGCTGCTAGGTATACCAACAGTATGAGGATTTGCTTGTACGGAAGGGTATGCTCATCGTCTAGAAACTTGACTGCCTGGGCCGCAGCTTGCGCGACCTGATCGCCATGCTCGACGACCTCCGGGAGCGCGGCGTCAAATTCTGGATCTCACCGAGCAGATCGACACCGAGACGCCGACGGGCCGGGCCATTTGGCGGATGATCGGCGTACCGACCGAGATTGAGCCCAGCCTAATCAGTGAACGGCCCGGCGCCGGAGCGAAGGCCGCGAACGCTGGGGGGGGCAAATCCAGCCGCAATCCGAAATTGACCCCGCAGCAGATTGCCCACGTTCAAAAACTGATCGAACAGGGCGAGGACCGGCAGACGGCTGCCGTCCACTTCAAAGTCGAGTGGAAGACCTTATACCGGGCGCTCGCGGCGTAAGATACCGGCATCTACGACCGGCGCAGCGACGAGCAGAAAAAGCAACAGCCCCGCATTGCGGCGGGGCTGACGTTACACGATCCCGACTGAGCGGGTGACAAATCCAACCCAAAAGAATAGGGGGAAGGTTGCCCTTCCCCCTATTCATCGTCCTTAGCCCTGGTCATGTGCCTTTCGGCAGGGATGGCTCCAGCAGCTTTCATTACAATGATAGCGCAGATCAATTTCATGTCAACCACAAAGTTCACATACACCGCTGAGTTCGTTGCCTGTATCGATCGGGTTATTTCGCAAGAGAGGCTGTCTCGCTATCTCGCTGCAACCAAAGGCGATATTGGCGAAGCATTGGAATTGTACGAGCACAATATCGCCATTTCAGAGGCGCTTTTCGGCTTTCTTCATGGGCTTGAAGTGGCCGTAAGGAACAGCATCCACTACACTCTTCGCCGCGATCTTGGGACGCCAACCTGGTATGACGGCGGAGTTGCGCTTCCGTGGTCTACTTCCGGCGAGGCGCTTTCGTTGACCGCTGTAATGGCCGACATGGTTACGGAGGCAAAAGAGAAGCTCCCGCCTACGGCGTTGCCCGGAAAGGTGATTGCCGAGTTGACCTTTGGATTCTGGCCGAACACCCTCACCAAAAGGTTTCACTCGACACTTTGGCTGCCCAGCCTACACAAGGCTTTCCCACACGCGACCGCTCCCCGGAGCATCATCCACTTACGGCTGGAAGTGATACGCCGTTTGCGGAATCGAATCGCGCATCACGAGCCGATCTTAACTTCGCACAATGAGGTATATACAGGGTTCAAAGATCAACCTTACATCGCTCTTTCGAGCATTCTGGAATGCGTCGAGTGGGTTTCCGAAGATGCCGCTCTATGGCTCAAAGCGCAATCCCGTTATCAGTGGGCCGAGGAGTTGCTTCTTGCCGTGAGCAAGAAGGGCGTCGCTCTCTAAGGAGCCGCTGCATATGAAGCAGTGGGAGTGGGTATGCGTAATTCCAACCCACAGTCCAACCCACAACTACTGCGGTCTTACACGACTTCCGCGTACTTTGGCAGTCCCCGCGGTGTTGTAAGTCGTTGAAAAACATAATCTGGCTAGATTGACACGGAAGAGGTCGCTGGTTCGAATCCAGTCGTGCCTACCATTTAATTCTTTTAGAATCAATGGTATTGATTGCATCCTCCCCTCCCTGCTCCACTCCATTTCACCCAAGAATTACCCAAAGC
>Ga0255356_1001477_pt1 | contig 14713 bp, 11 predicted proteins | sample HBST100metaG_FD_189944 | JGI IMG/M metagenome (GOLD analysis project Ga0255356, IMG submission 189944) | Peat soil microbial communities from Stordalen Mire, Sweden - H.B.S.T100 | ecosystem: Environmental > Terrestrial > Soil > Wetlands > Peat | place: Sweden: Norrbotten County, Stordalen Mire... | reverse complement strand
CTTTCACGTTTATCGGTCAGGGAAGCATCTCTGGCATTCCCATTCCCGCGATTGTATTCGCGGTGATCTTCGTTGGCGCAGCCCTTGTGCTCGCATTGACGCCGCTTGGGATATGGCTCTCCGCCTCCGGCTACAACGAAGTTGCGGCGAGATACTCTCGGATACCCGTGGACAAGATAAAGCTATGGCTCTACACGCTGTCGGGCACCGTCTCCGCTCTAGCGGCCGTGCTCTTTGTTGCCCGCCGTAACACGGCTAAGGCCGACCTTGGCCTTGGGATGGAGCTTGCGGTGGTCACTGCGGTCGTGCTCGGCGGCGCCAGCATATTTGGCGGGCGTGGTCGCCTTGTCGGCACTCTGCTGGGCGTCATTCTCATTCACGAGACACGAGAATTCGTCACCTGGCAGTGGAACAGGGAAGAGCTGAACTTCATCGTGATCGGCACCCTCCTACTGCTTGCGGTGTTGGCTGAAGCGCTTTTCAGCAGAAAATCGCGACAAGCATAGACTCAAGCATTGGGGCAGTTGGTCATTTTACCAATGTGACTTCGACCAAGCTGATCGAATCCATGTCTTTTCCAGCAAGCGGTGCCAGATCCGCGTCCGCTGGCGCGTTGCCGTCAGATGAAAAAGTCGCCCACATGGTCAATCCGTCTTTGCTTGTCCAGGCGTTGATAAAGTGTATTCCCAGCGAGTCGCCGTGGCCCACAGTGAATGCGCTTGACCCTAGATTTCCCCATCCGCCCGTGTTGTCCGCGTTCGAATTGTAGTACGCGATGGTCTTCCACGGCCCCCACGGATTCGGTGCCTCGTAAAACGCGGCCTGGTTCACATAGACGCCCTGCGCGACACCGATGTAGCGGTGAATGCCAGCGTTGTAAAAAGCCTCGCCAATCGACATCGGCTTCGCATTTTGATCGGTAAATATCGGCTTCCTATGGGACAGGTCCGAATCCCACAGTGGTTTTCCAGCCGTGTCAAACCCAGCCACGCATTGGTACGCAGACAACGTGGTCACCTGATTGCCTGGAACCCTCAGCAAATAGGTGTATGCGGGGCCAGTCGCGTTTGTCCCGACCCAATAGTTCTTCGAATTGTCCGTGCCGTACAGGTAAACGAAATTATCGGGAGCGCCTGCGTTCCCTCTGCCAAAATTGACAAAGCCCCCTGGACAAAACACTCCGCTGGTCGGATTGCCTTTGGAATCCGCGCTGCAAAACGTGCAGTGGGCATCTTGCCATGAATATGCGTCGCCAATCGAGTACACGATCTCGGAGTGATTCGGCGCGCCCGACGGTCCTTTGGGATCGCCCGGCCTGTAGATGCCACCGACACCATAGAAGTTGGACCCTACCGCAATAAGAGAGCCAATTTTGCCATTGATTGTAGACCGGTGAGCGGCGTGGAGGCCACCGAAAATATTGGATGCGTTGTCAGCCGTTATAACAGGATCGGAACCGGTGATCATGCCGATTCCAAAGCTGGTTCGGCCAAGGGAATCGCTCCCCAAAAACCCACCGCCATCGCCAAATGCCACATAGACGTTCCCATCGGCGCCCCAAGTCGCCGGCCACAAGTCGCTGCCATTTTGCTGGTTGAATCCTGTGGGCCAGTGCCAGACCATCGACTTGATCAGCGAGCTATGCGGGGCCGACGGTGACGCAAATGCGGGCGCGGTGCTCATGGCGAGTAACGATGTGACGAGACAAAGCAGCTTTATTTGCAAACTATACATGACATGTGCATGATTTCACATGCGAGCCGCTTCTTCCTGCGCAATTCTAGTCCAATTAGTGACGCGCTTGGGATCGTTGCAAATCGTATTGCAGTCTTTCATGATTACTTCGACCCTGCAACTGCGGGTGATCTCCAGAGCTTCCCGAAGCTGGCGGCGAATGCGGTCTTCATCGAACGACCCCATTGCGAGATCCGCGGGATTGGGCTTCATCGAGTAGATGTACTTGTCTTGTAGGTTTGCCGCCATAACAGCCCTGTCAGACCATGGCGACACCGAAACCCGACGCAGGTTTGGTATAGTCTTGACATGCGTCCATCTCTTGTCGAGCGGCTCGCAACAACCGTAGCAGGTGAGGCCAAACCGCGATATGATCGGCAGTTGATAGGGAAGGACAAACTCGGCGAACATGGCGGGCGACACTCCCACTGTTTCCTGGCTTTCTGCCAGGCACCAAAGATCGCGCAGTCGCGCATGGCCTTCAAATCCGGCGGCCGGCAGTGCGTGGCTCCAACCGAATCCGCCCGATCCCACATAGCTGCCATCGTTGTTAAGCGATAGAAGGCCGTTTTGTTCGAGGTATTCCAGCCTTGCCAGCGTCCCGTCACGCAAAAACGCCATCAACCGATGTAGATTTTCGGGCTGGTCGACCATGTCCAGCATGATCTGCTCTAATCCCCGGAGATTGGCAAGCTGCCATGTCAACCCTACGGTCCAGAACCACGTGTGCTTCAAACGAACGGGAAGTACGCCGCTGAAGCACTCGCTCGCCTCATCCAACAGGCTGTTTGTCGCGTTCCAATCGACCGTCAGCTCAGGAAACCGCAGTTGGTTCATTTGGTCATACTGCTTGAGTGGCGCCTCCCAGGTGTAAGCCCCTCCAATACCACCGTCAATGCGCCGCTCAGCCAGCCCCCATCCGGAATCGCTCGCCACATGCCCAACTGTAAACCAGGGTTCGATAACCCGGTCATCGCCCATCCTAGTTCCCCAAAATATCTCCCGCCGCAAAGACCACTCCCAACTGCGTGCCAGGGCGGACGAGCACTTGAGATCGTCTCCGCGTATGATCTCGTTCCATCCGTTTTCCGGATCGCAAAAGATCAGCGGCCTGGTCGGTTCGAGGGCGTTATGCCTGAACCAAAGCTGCCGCTTATCATCTTCCACCTCTCGCGCGGCAAGCGCCGCTACTTGCTCGGCCGCGTCGCGCAGGATCAGGCGGTCCCGTTGTTCTATTGCCACTTTCCTACCCTACTGCCTTTCGGGAATTGCTCTTGTCACAGATTCACCCCATACGTCATCAACGGTTCTCGCCATAAGCCGCAAATCCTCCGTGTTGCTTGCAGTAGCGCCATGGTCAGCCGCATTTTCAATTACGCCTGCCAACTAACGGTTGCGCGGCAATGAAAGCAAGGATTCGGCAAGCTAAGCACGGAACCAACTATGAGCGCCGCGTTGAGCGGACGAAAGGAGGCATCGCATTATGGTCATAACTAGAATACATTCCGGACTCGGCAATCAGATGTTTCAATATGCGGTCGCCCGAGCCCTTGCCGACAGGCACCATACGTTTGTAAAGCTGGAACTGCCGTGGTCAGCGCACACTGAAACCAGGCCGTACGGGCTCGATTGCTTCGTCCTTGATGCACCGTTCGCCAATATAATGGACCGACTGCTGGTTCTGGGGTTTCAAGTGCATGACCGCATTTGGCCCTGCACAGACCTGGCGCATCAAAAGCATGTCACTTATGGCAGTCGTGTTTTCAACCCCGCGATCACAGAGCTCCCAGACAACGTCCACCTTTGCGGTTACTTTCAAAGCGAGAAGTACTTCCTGAGCGCGCGGCAATCCATTCGGCGGGACTTTGCGTTCCGACATGCGTTGCCAGACAACCTCATGGCTTTGAAGCGGCAAATGGCGGAAGCACAGTCCGTCTCATTGCACGTCCGCCGGACAGATTACCTGTCACCTGACAACGAAATGTATCCGCTGCCGCTCGACTACTACGCCGCCGCCATAGACTACGTCGACAAAAAGCTCAGAAACCCGGTCTTCTATGTCTTCTCCGACGATCCGAGGTGGGTGAAAGCGAACGTCCATTTCAACCATGACCATGTTGCCGTTACGGAGTTTGGCGGAAGCGACTGTCAGGAACTGGAACTCATGAGCGCTTGCAAACACCATGTCATCGCAAACAGCAGCTTTAGCTGGTGGGGCGCGTGGCTAAATCCAAGCGCGGACAAGATAGTGGTTGCGCCGCGAGTGTGGTTCAACAATGAAAACGAACCGAACTGCTCCTCCCGCGATTTGGTACCGGCAAGCTGGGTGAGGATCTGACGGCAGCGAATACGGCATGCTGTTTTCAAATCCGCTGCAGCGCCGAACCTTTGGCCGTTTAGGGAACTGTGACAAACGGAAAGCTCGTCAATCCTTTACAATCTCCATCATTCTCTCCTTCATGACACACATCTTAGAATGTGACAGTTAAATCGAACGGTTTTTCCGAACTAACGGTTGCGAACAAGGGCCGGCTCGGGTCGAAAAACACACCAAGCTGGCATCTGGGTGGACCGACAACGGCTGTCGTCGAAAATGAGCTGGTATCCGTGACAAATACCTCGCGCACCATCCATGGCCTCGACAATTCCTTGCTTGCTTGAAGACCGAGCAATGAGGGATCGCCATGCTGGCTTGGCGCATAGAACACGAGTGACTGGCCGTCAGCGAGAGCGTGACTTGTAGGCTTTTCTCCTGGCGTGTATTTCACAGCCCCACATTTCGAGAGAATTTCAGCGGTTTCGACGTCCTTGATTTCGCCAAACCGAGCTGAAAATCCCGCAATATCGTCGGTAGCATCGGGGCTGGCTGGCAGCACCTTTACGAGCAGCTTTGCGCACTCCATGTCCGTCACCGCTTGGGACATTCGCCCCAATGTGAGGTCAATTTTCGCGCGGGTCAGCCACGTCTCCGGTAAGCTCGGCGAAGCGCCATAAACCGAAGCCTCGGCAGATTTCAAGCTCGCCGCGTCCAACGGCGACGAACCGCGAGAAAGCGCCTCTTGGTGGGCAAGGTCCTTGAGCAAAGGGGTTGTAATCTGAGCAACCATGTCCGAAGCCAGTCGATCGTCCGCTGAGCCCCATGTGCCAACACCGGCCAGGCTTGCCTGATAAGACAAATTCTCGATCCAATCGAATCCGGAAGACATGTCTACGGCACGCTGCGGTTTCAGCCGCTGCCCTTGCACCACGGCAGTCGATGCGGAAACGTCCACCGTGGCGTCATATGTCTGGTAAACCACGGCATACATACGGCTTTCGCGACGTATGCCGACAACAATCGCAAGGTCCGGTGCAAGTGATTTCGATTTTGGGACCATCCCTGTCGGATAATAATCCACAGCCTTTGCATCGCTGTGTTTCGCAAGATCGTTTACCAGGCCAATGCAAATCGTTTTGGTCCGTTGATCAGGGCTGCCGGGCAGCACGGCGACTCGGTCAAGACGAAAATGGGCGTTACCTGCCGAGACAGACGTCGTCATTGTCCCGCAGGTGCTCTTTGCGCTGTAGGCACTGGCGTGAAACGAAACAAGCGACGGTCGCGGCCAAAGATCGCCGTTTGGTGTCCTCATTGCCCCCTGCTTGTCGCGAGTGAGACAAATCGGTTGCGAGCCCGATTCCGGCGAGACGAGAGAGCTATAGATTGAAACAGATACGATCAAAATCGCCGCGACAACCAATGCGCGCAGCGCAAACGTCCGAGCCGTAACAAAACTGTGTCCTGACTGTGTTGCTTCCATGATTACTCACCATTCCAAACACAGGTCGCCATATCCTGCCGACCATAAAAATATATCGCGGCGGAAGATTCAAGCCGCCGCGTGCCGCAACTTCAAAATTGCCAGCCCATCACCCGTGATGGCCTTGCTGCAAAGGTGCCAAGACTAGGATTCCTGGTTGCTCGAGGAGTCGGGCAATCGCCAAAGTATAATATCGTGGTTTAGTAAACGACACCAGGTTTTCATTTGGGCTATGCTCATGCCACTAGAACGTTCATTGTCCACACTAAGAGTTTTCGCAGCCGTTTTTCTTGCTGCATTGCTAACTGGCGCATTTGGGATTTCGAGTGCCTCTCACGCGGAAACCGGGTTATGGCAGTACTCGGTTCCGGCACCTACGATCCCTGATCGGCGGGCGTTCCTGTGGGTGCCACCAGACTGCGCGCGCATTCGCGGCGTGATCGTGGCATGCGACAACATGATCGAGAAGCCCCTCTTCGAACGTCCTGCCTTTCGCGCTGCGGCCGCGGCAAACGACCTCGCCATCGTGATGATCTTCTCCGGACATGATCGTGTCGGCAGCGACGACAAAGACCAAAATCATCCGAAACGAAGTGCGCTCGACATCTTTCTCAATCCCAATTACCCGAACGGCCCGGAAGATCCGCAAGGGGCTGGAGAAGACCTGCAAAGGGTGCTTGATTTGCTTGCGGACGAGTCTGGCTATACTGAGATCAAGAACGCCCCTATTATGCCCGTGGGCCACTCATCGGCCGGAAGCTTCGTCTGGCACCTTTACCAATGGGATTCGTCGCGGATTTTCGCCATGCTGCCCTTCAAAACCGGCCCGAAGAGCGATGGCCCTGTCGGGATACCGATTTTGGAGATCAACTCGCAATGGTTTGATTACGGCAACACGGCCAACGACTGCTGGTCGACGCCTGGCGCGATTGCCGCCAGGCTGGATGCCCGGGCCGGAGGCAAGCTGTTCGGCTATTATGCCGATATTGGATCTGGCCATTGCAACGCGAGCGACGACTCGATCAAGACGATTGCGCTCTTCATTACGAAAGCTGTTGCGGCGCGGATTCCCGCGAACGCACCCGTTGGCTCGCCGGTTTCTCTCAAGTCGATCAAGCCCGAATCGGGATGGCTGCTAGATCCGGCGACGCTCGGCAAGCCTCAGGGCCGGCCGATCGCGTATGCCGATTGGAAAGGCGATCCCAACAAGGCATTTTGGTACATTGACAGGGCAATGGCCCAGGAAGTGCAGCGCCACATGGAAGAGCAACTCGCCAAAAAGCCAGAGCGAATCGGTTTTGTCGACAATCACGGAGCAGTTTCTGTCAGCGGCGGCTCATTCAGCTTCTCGCCGCAGTTCGAGGCTGACGGTGCGACGTTCACAGTCAACGCGGTGTATATCGACCATGAGACTCAAACCGATGTCTACCCGCCCCACACGACCTACGGCATCAGCGACACGCCTATTCTCTATCGCGTCAGCAGCGGCGCGTTGGTGCAAGTTGGGCCAAACAGCTTTCGCGTTTGCCCTCACGGTGGCCCGATCGTACCGCAAGGAAATCCCTGGGAGCCGACAATTGTTGCCTACACCCTTGGTAACAACGACTATCAGCCTACAGAGCATCCGGCGCATGTCAACGTCAATATCGTCAACATGGCAGGACAACCTCAGACGTTGGATTTTTCCGCCATTCCAGATCAACCTGTTAAGAGCCTGAAATCGCTTACCCTTCGTGCAAAGGCGTCAAGCGGCCTCCCCGTCGAATTCTACGTCGTCTCCGGTCCCGCGCACGTCAACGGCAACACGCTGATATTTGATAAAATCCCTAGACGCTCAAAGTACCCAGTGCGCGTCTTGGTCGACGCATTTCAATGGGGGCGTCAAACTGCTCCACAGGTTCAGTCTGCCGGCCCGGCAATGCAGCAATTCTGGATCGACAAATGACGGCTCTACCGTCGCCACGTCCTACTTCGCCTTGCTATCGTCCTGATCCAAGATCGGGTCCATTAAGTCGGCCCGCCAGACGCCAGCTTCGGGCATCGCGATCAGTCGCTCCTCCGTCTTCTGGCTGTTGACGATCAGTACCTTACTGGGAGATAGCACGGTATATACATAATCTGCAGGAATACCGCTTACGAATTGCATAGGTTCTGCATCAGGAGAACCGCTGAACTGCGTGAATACGGCGATGGCACCGCGCAAGTAGTCTCGGCCATGCACCGCAAGGCTCTTATCCGCCTCGCTTTTTGACTTGTCAACACCATATTTTACATCCAACTGTTGGAGCTCGGTGTACATTTTCTTCGCCCTTGCCAGCGCAGCCGGATCTGGTTTGACCGGCTTTCCCTTCAGCTTGCCCGTTTTCGCGGGTTTTGGGTGGCCGATACTTGCCGCAACATTTTCAGCATCGCCAACCATCATCAAGCCAAGAGAGCCCGCAGTTCGATTGGTCATCATCCCGGCGACGTCGGCCATGTTCTTCGAGCCTAGGATCTTGTTCATCAAGTCTTTGGCGCTCGACACCGCCTCTTCCCACTGCGCTGGCGTGCCGTACGCAGGCTTGGCATCGGTGTGCTTTGGCGACGTCTTCTGATCCGCCGATCCCGCAGCACCCACAGCGATCAACACCGCAACAGCCGTAAGGCAGCACAAGGAGAGAAAAGAGCGACGATAACTTTGGAGTTTCAACATACGATAAACACTTACCTGCAATGGTTGGGTCTTTCAGATGACCGACAGAGATTTGCCGGTTTTTTCAAATGCGGACAAGGCTTGGTCGAGATCATGTTTCTCATGCCCCGCCGTAACAATGGTCCGAACGCGGGCGCGGCCGCGAGCAACGGTAGGAAACACGATTGCGGTTGCGAACACGCCGTTGGCGAAAAGGGCGTCTGAAAACTGTATGGCCTTCGCTTCGTCGCCGATAATCACCGGCGTTATCGGCGTCTTGGAAATGCCAGTGTCAAACCCGAGCGCCGTGAGGCCGGCTTTGAAGTAGCGCGTGTTCTCCCACATCTTGTCTATAAGAACCTGTCCCTCATCTGAATCCATCAGGTCGATCGCCGCAATCGCCGCAGCCGTGACCGCCGGTGGATGGGACGTCGAAAACAGGAACGGACGGGCGTCATGCTCCATAACCGTGCGCAGATCGGACGACGACGCGACATACCCGCCCAATACGCCGACAGCTTTGGACAATGTTCCCATGGTGATGTCCCACTGATCATGTGGAATGCCGAAATGCGACACTGTTCCACGGCCATGGTCTCCAAGCACGCCGCTCCCATGCGCATCGTCCACCATGGTAGCCGCGTCAAATTCCTTCGCGAGCCTGAGTATGTCTGGCAACGGTGCAATGTCGCCGTCCATGCTAAACACACCATCGGTGACGATCAGCGCCTTGGCATGCCCGGCCCGTTTTTCCTTCAGAACCCTTTGCAGATCGTCCATGTCACAATGTTTATAGACTGCCCTGTCCGCCTTTGTCAGCCGGATGCCGTCAATAATGGACGCATGGTTGAGCTGGTCGGAAATAACGAGGTCTCCCTCGGCAAGGATGACTCCGAGGACTCCCGCGTTTGCGGTGAATCCGCTTTGAAACACGAGAGTGGCTTCCGATCCCTTGAACCGTGCCAGCCGCCTTTCAAGCTCCTCGTGCAGCTCCATCGTTCCAATAATGGTCCGGACGGCACCGCTCCCGGCCCCAAACTTCTGCAAAGCGTCAATTGCGGCTTGAACCAATTTGGGATGCGTCGCAATACCGAGGTAGTTGTTGGATGCGAGGTTGACCACCGAATTGCCGTTGATCACAGCCTTTGCTCCCTGCGCTCCCGTGAGCAGAGGCAAGTGCGGGCGCAACGTTCCAGCGTCTCGCAGAGAATCGATCCTCGCCTTTAGAAAGGCATCTAGTTCATGGTTAGACATCAGCGTCTCCTTGTTCTATCCAATTGCGTGTCCGAGCACTACTTCCGTCGCCGGCCCATGCGCGGCGCTACGGGCTCTTTTTATCAAAAGATCGGCAATAAGCGGCGATTCGCCAAGATATCCGGTCATCGCAAACTCAACATCTGGATAGCGATCCCGCGCTTGTGCGGTCAAGTTGGGCAAATCGTCAGCCACATGGGTGCCCATATGGAGAAAGTACGGAATTGCCACAACGCGCTTTGCACCGGCAGCAACGCAATGCGCAACCCCCATCGGAATTGTGGGCTCGTTGCACTCCATAAATCCCGCTTCGATTGTGAGATAGGGTGAAATAGCACGCGCCATTCCAACGACACTGTACATGGTATTGTTGGCATCGGCCTGTGGCGAGCCGTGAACCATGACCAGCAACGCGGTTTGGGAAGCATCGACAGGCGGAAACGTGTCGGTTACCGGGGTGGTCGCCGATGGACAAGGCTCACTTGATCGCGCAGCGGGCGTAGCCGGGCAACGAAAAGTGCCGTACAACGGGCAGCTCTTGCGCAATCGGCAACTTTCACCAGCGCCGTCTACTCCGCGGCGCCAGAAGCTCTCCTCAGTACACGCGGCACTGGCAGAATCGAGAAGCGCGGCTGCAAGAAGACTGTCTGTGCCGAGCGGCTCTGCCACTACGAATTCGATGTTTGGAAACGAAGGGCGAACGGCGGCGATTGCCTTGGGCAGGCTGGAAGAGACGAAGTATCCGGGAACAAGAAAGAAAGGCGTCACAATTATGCGATCGACGCCGAGCGCGGAGAGACGACACACGGCATCGTTGAATGTCGGCGAAGAATAGTTTAGATATCCCACTTCGACAGGGCCGATATCCGGTGCGTTGCGCATCTTGGCCGCATGCGCGTTGAGAGCGTCGCCTGCGCCACAGAGAAGAGAGCCATGTGAGAACAGGATTACGCCGTTCATAGCTGGTTCAACCGAGCCCGCCCCGGCTCGAGCGGGTCGCGATTGATGAGAAAAGTCGCCGCATCCTCAAAATAGCGACGCAAAGTGCCCCGAACTGCCGTAAACTCGGGCACGACGTCCACAGCAGCGAGCATGTGCTTCACCCAAGCATCGCGCATTGCGGGGTCGATGGCAAACTCTCTGTGGCGCATACGAAGCATCGGCGCCCCGCGCCGCTGGCTAAACAGATCGGGCCCCCCGAAGCGTTGAATGAGAAACCAGGCAAGGTGTTGCTTCCCCGGCCCAAGATCGGCAGGGTACAAGGCGCGCAGCTTCGCATCGCCTTCGACACCAGCATAAAACGCGTCCACCAAAGCAACGAAGGGGGCATCTCCCCCAACCGCTTCATAGATCTCAACGTCTTCCGTCATCAGAGCGATTATACCTGCGGCACCACGCGCGAATCCGCCTTGTCCCATGCAAGCGCCAACCGACGAGCATCTCTACCAAAGAATCTTTCTACCTCAAGATGGGGCCCCCTCTCTGCTACGCTGAGAGACTCAGGAAAGACAAGAACCCCTTTTATAACCAAAATGGGGACACTTTTTCCCCCACAAGAAAAGACTCAGGAGGGCGGCCAGAGGCGTTGGTCGTACCAGCGCTTGCATGGAAAGAGTGATGCGAAAAAATGACTTGTAGGACAAGGTTTCGTCGTTTCGGGGGGGAACAAGGGCGAGCTGAATAGCGCCGGAGACGCCGTTATGAAACCGTGGCGGGCAGAAAGGAACATTTACTTGCAGTATACTTAGAGTGAACGGACTTATCAATGGATAGTTAACGTTCTTTTTCCGCGCATGGCGATTGCAACGGGCAGATGGCGGCAGGGGGCGAGACAAGGAACATGCCAGTCCGAAGCCGCCGGCTTGCGGCCCGGAACGTGGGGTGTAAGGCGGCGGGCTATGGAATCGAGGCAGGCGATGGGTGGCATGCTGGGTCAGATGGAAGGAGGAATGCTTGACGCTTGCTGTCCGGCGTTCAAGGTTGCCGCTCGGCCTGCTGTGTTACCGGGCTATACGGACTGCCTTGCGAAGCGGGCGGAAATGGCGGAAAAGACGAGGGAGAGGATGCAGGCGACGACAACGAACAGCAGCACCGAACGCGTGTCTCCATATTCCAGCGCATCGACCACGGCCAGTGGCATGGTGCGCGTCGCCCCTGGAGTGTCGCCCGCAAACATGAGCGTCGCCCCGAAGTCTCCGAGAGCCCGCGCAAACGCAAGGCTGAGGCCGGCGATGACTCCTGGGCGGGCGAGCGGAAGAGTGATCCTGAAGAACACCGCCGCTTCCGTAGCGCCGCACATACGCGCGGAATCTTGCACTTCACGCTCCACAGACGCGAATGCAAGGCGGGCGTGGCTGACCAGCAAAGGCACGGAAGCTACCGATGCCGCAACAGCCGCCCCCTGCCATGTGAATGACAACTGCGCGTGAAACAGATGATTGTACAGTTGCCCAAACGAGCTGCGAACACCGAGCAGCACAAGGAGAAAGTAACCCAGCACGGTTGGCGGCATGACGAGCGGAAAATTGATAATCGTTTCCGCAGCGATCAGAGATTTTCCGGAGCATCGGCTAAACCAATAGGCGGTCGGCAAACCGATGACTGCGCCCAGCACCGTGGCAACCGCCGAAACCCGCAACGACAGTTCTATCGGCGACAGATTCAACGGTAGTATGCTCGTCAGGCAACCGGGTGCCGAGAGGCAAGTGGCATCAAAGCAGGAGAAATCCAGCGCGCCTTTGCCCGTGCGATTCGTCGGTTCGCATCGTCAATGCGATCCTCGGAGATTCGACCGGAAAGGACAGCCGAGAGCAATGCATCCCGTATTTCATGTTGCACCTCAAACGTGTGGCTTGAAATCACCATGTCCACTCCCGCTTGGACGGCAAGGATGGCCGCCTCCGAAGATCCCCAGCGCTGTGCAACACTCTTCATTTCGAGGCAGTCGGCAACAACCAGGCCGTCGTAGCCCATTTCCTTGCGCAAAATGCCTGAGATGATTGTAGGAGAAAGAGTGGCCGGAAAGCTCGGGTCGATCTCAGGGAACAGGATGTGGCCGGTCATGATGGAGCCTACCCCAGCCTTGACCGCTGCGGCAAATGGCATCAGCTCGAACTCCCTGAGGCGGGCCAGACCATGTGTCACCGTGGGCAATTCGAAGTGGGAATCAACCGATGTGTCTCCATGCCCTGGGAAATGTTTCGCGCACGCCAGCAAATCGGCGCCAACTTGAAGGCCGTTGATCGCGGCCACACCAAGATCGGAAACCGTTTCGGCATCGGCTCCGAAAGATCGGTCTCCGATGACTGGGTTGTTCGGGTTGCTGTCGATATCCATAACCGGTGCGAGCACCCAGTTGACGCCAACCTTGCGGATATCCGAGCCCATCCGATCAAACATCGACCGGACGGCAACAGCGTCGTGCTTTTCGCCAAGCTCTCGCGGCGTCGGATACGTCGAGAAGTAGGGTGGACCAAATCTGCAAACCCTTCCACCCTCCTGGTCGGCAGCTACGAGGAGGGGCGGATGGCCGGTAGCAAGTGACATTGATTGAAACTCATCTATCACGATTCGCAGGCCATCAGGCGTTGCGCCTTCCACATTGCGCCCCATGATCAGCAAACCGCCGATAGAGAGGACGTCGACCAACGCGCGAGCATGCTCGTTTATTGACCGGCTTTCACCGGGCGCTACCCCCTTCCATCCATAGAGAAGCATCTGCCCGATTTTTTCGCTGAGTTTCATAGTGCGTGGCTCCGGGCAAAACAAAGAGTTGTGTTTAACGACTGGAAAGTCACAACCACATTCAGCCCAACTGGAATACTAATGTAAGTTGGACACGCGCGCACATTATTCCTGCAATACTTTCGTTGTTCGGGCTGAGGAAGATCAGGACGCGTTGACGAGGGTAACGCCGGTTTCGAGGAGGGCCTTTACCTGAGCCTTTGAGTGCGACTCGGCGTAGATGCGCACAACGGGCTCGGTGCCAGAGGGGCGGAGGAGAAGCCAGGAGCCATCGACCAAGTTGATCTTCGTGCCGTCAATGCGGGAAATAGATTCCACTCGTATCTCGGCAACGTCACCGGGAGCGCAGGATTTGAGCGATTCCGCAATCGGCTGCATTGCTTCTCGGCCGGGGTGCATGTCTATACGGTCATATTCGTGAACGCCCACTTCCGACATCACCTCGTCGATAAGTTGGTCGAGCCGCATATCGCGACACGCCACAGCTTCGAGCAAAAGGAGGCCCATTAGCACACCATCACGTTCGGGAATGTGGTTCTTGACGCCGATTCCGCCGCTTTCTTCTCCGCCAATCAGAATATCGCCTGCGATCATAAGGTCGCAGACATGCTTGAATCCAATCGGCGTCTCGTAGAGCCTGAGGCCGTACTTCGCCGCAAGCTTGTCGATCATTCGGGTTGTAGACAAAGTCTTGACCACATCGCCCGTCCAGCCGCGCGTCTCTACGAGATGTTTCAGGAGAACAGTGAAAATCCGATGGCAATCGACAAATCTGCCCTGGCTGTCTGCGGCACCCACTCTGTCGGCATCGCCGTCAAGGGCTATTCCGATGCTTGCGCCGGTCGCCAAAACGGCATCGTACAGCGCTTGCATGTTCTGGGTGACCGGTTCGGGGTTGATGCCGCCAAACACAGGGTTGTGCTCAGAGCGTATCTCGATAACGTCGCCACAGCCGGCAGCACCTAAAATCGCAGGCAGATAACCGCTGCCGCTGCCGTGCATCGGATCGATCACCACTGTAAGCCCCGCGCGGCGAATCCGATCAAGGTCTATTAGGGAGCTGAGGTGCGCAAAATAGCGAGGACGAAAATCGCGTTTCTCAATGCCATCAACCGATTTGCTCACGCGTGGCTGATCGCCGGTGTCCCGCAGTCGCCGCAGGTTTCGCTCGATGGCGGCCATGATGGCAGGGCTGGCAGAGCCGCCGTAGTGCGCCTTGATCTTAACGCCGTTAAATTCAGGCGGGTTGTGCGACGCCGTGATCATAATCCCGCCACGGGCGTTCAAATCCCGTACCATGAACGACACGGCTGGCGACGAGCACGCCTGCGCTGACAATATGGTGTGCAACGAATTGGCGGCAAGAACGCGTGCGGCCTGTTCGGCGAAAAGATCGCTGAGGGAGCGACGGTCATAGCCAACCACCACAGTCGGATTACCGGGCGTTGACGGATCGTTAAAATAGTCCGCTGCAGCTTGGGTGACGAGGCGGACGTTCTCAAACGTGAAGTCG
>Ga0255356_1001475_pt1 | contig 14739 bp, 12 predicted proteins | sample HBST100metaG_FD_189944 | JGI IMG/M metagenome (GOLD analysis project Ga0255356, IMG submission 189944) | Peat soil microbial communities from Stordalen Mire, Sweden - H.B.S.T100 | ecosystem: Environmental > Terrestrial > Soil > Wetlands > Peat | place: Sweden: Norrbotten County, Stordalen Mire... | reverse complement strand
TGAAACATATGGTCGAAGATCAGCGTGTGGAACATGGAAACGAGAATAGCTTGCTTCAGTACCGCCTTTCCAGCCGCAGCACCACATCGACCGTGTGGGTATCGTCATTCAAGGTCAGCACGTATTTCAGATTGGCGGAAGCAACGGTCCGTTCGAGCGCGGGATTGACGCCATGCGTGGCATAGAAACCGAGAATCGAACCTTCGTTGAAGACCGCGCCGGCGGGCATCTTCCAGGCAGCCAGCATCGCGGCCCTAAGATCGTCGGCAGTGTTTCCAATGGTCAGCTTGCCCATGGTATAAACCGGGCCGGGTTCCGCGGTGACGGTATAGCTGACCGTGCCCTGAGCGCGATCGAAGCTGGCGGTCGGATGAACGGCAGCTTTCATAAAGCCTTTGTTGTGGTACTGGCGTTCGATGAACTGCCAGTTTTCGCGCACATACTGCGAGGTAGCAATGGCTCCGGGATGTATATGAGATTGTTTGTCGAAATCCGCCTGCGTGACCAGCAGGCCGGGCGCGAGTTGGACACTCGCCAGCTTGTACAAAGCTCCTGGCAAAACCGAGACCTGAAACGGAACATGAACCGCTTCCGCCCCGATGATTGGATCGTTCAGCCGGGTGGCATGAACAACGGCTTCCAGGTAACCTTTGTCGCGATAATAGTTCGCCAAAAAGGTCTCGATCGAGATGGGACTTCCTTCCATGTCATAGGCTGAGCCGGTCAGTTTGGCCAGGATCTCCATGGCTTTGGGATCAAGCGCCTCCGACGCGCCATCGACGCGAATCTCACCCACTCGCACCGGCGGCGCGGTGACGGCAAAGCTCATGGCCGTCACTTCGTGCAGCTTGAAGTCGGTGTAGGGCATGGCCTCCACCGTGGCTTTGATGCCTTTGGCCGCCAGCATCTCTTCCAGTGCGCCGCGCACACTTTCGAGCAGCCCGTTCTCGGTTGGAACCTTTCCGTGATAAAGCGGAAAACGGTCGTGCAGCGCGGCGTCCAGTTCCTTGCCCGGCGTGAGCGGCAAGTTCTCCAGGCGCACGGGATAGAGCGTGGTGGAAGGAACCAGGGTATAGACGAGGTCCACCCCATCGAACTTGAAGCTGAGAGTGTCGAATACGCCGGTGTCCATCAGCTTTTGGGAGTGGTCCTTCATATCGGCAAAGGCCAGGACCGTGCCCATTTTCAGCCCTGCGGCGGCCAGCAGTTCCTGGTCGGAGTACTCCGGTGCTCCCTTGAACTGGATGGTTTTAGGCTGAAACTTCTGTGCGGCGGCGGGCAGACTGGCGAAAAGAAGGACAAGGACGGTAAGGAACAGAAAAAATGTGCGCTTCATGGTAGGGAAAGAGTAGCAAAACGGCGGCTTGCGCGGAAAGAGAATTAGCGTTCATTGCTCTGACACTGACAAATGTACCGCGGTCTCCTGCCCTTTCCGCCAGATGTCAAAACGTGGAGTGTTGCCGAAAATCGATTTACCAGCCTGCGGCAACTTTGCTCCTGAAAAACTCCAGCGACTTTTGCAGCCCATCCTTGAGAGTGATCCGCGGCTCCCAGCCGAGCAAGGCGCGGGCCTTGGAAATGTCAGGGCAACGGCGGGAAGGGTCGTCGACGGGCAGTGCTCTCAAGCACATCTCGCTCGATGAGCCAGTCACCTCCAGGATTGCCTGCGCCGCTTCGAGGATGGTGAACTCAGCGGGGTTGCCGATGTTGACCGGCAGGTGTTCGTCAGAGCGCGAGAGGCGCAGGATGCCTTCGAGCAGGTCGTCCACGTAGCAGAAGCTGCGCGTCTGGCTGCCGTCGCCGTAGATGGTCAGCGGCTCGCCGCGCAGGGCCTGCATCATGAAGTTGGAGATGACCCGGCCGTCAACGGGGCGCAGGCGGGGGCCGTAGGTGTTGAAGATGCGGACCAGGTGGGTGTTCACGCCGCGCGAGCAGTGGTAGGCCATCACCATCGCCTCGGCAAAGCGCTTGGCCTCATCGTAGACCGAGCGCGGGCCAACCGGATTCACGTTGCCCCAGTAACTCTCCCGCTGCGGATGCTCCAGCGGGTCGCCGTAGCACTCTGAAGTGGAAGCTTGCAGATAGCCGGCGTTGTAGCGGGCCGCGATTCCCAGAGTGTTTTCGACGCCGGCGGAGCCGACGCGCAGGGTTTCAATAGCCAGGCGAAGATACTCTGGCGGGCTGGCCGGAGAGGCAAAGTTGAAGACGTAATCGACCGGGCCTAAGTCGAAAGGCTGGCAGATGTCCCGCTCCTCAAACTGGAAGCGCGGCTCATTGCCCAGGTGAGCGATGTTTTCCCGGTCGCCTGTGCAGAAATTATCGACGCCGATCACGGTGTGGCCGTCGCCCAGCAGGCGATCAGTGAGATGAGATCCAAGGAATCCGGCGACGCCGGTGACAAGTACGCGCATGGTCAAAAGTATATGCTCCAAAAACTCAGAGAATCCGAGCAGAACCAGAGTGAATAAGACCTTCTTGAGAGTTTGTGAGGTGGCTTTTTCTTGTAGAAAAAGCCACGTGAGGACTTTGCCTCGGGATATAGCAACTCTGGTCTTGTTCTAGCCTCACGCCGGCGCTTCATAACAAAGCAAGGTGCTTGGAATACCGGCTCTTACACAATCAGTTTGCGGGGCTTGCCTTGCTGCGCCTGGTAACTGGCGGGCCGCCCCACGCTCACATATGTGAAACCATGATCTCTCATCTGCTGTGGCTTGTAGAGGTTGCGGCCGTCAATCACGATGGGAAAGCGGACTGCTTGGTTGAGGCGCGTCAGGTCGATCTCGGCAAACTCCTTCCAGTCGGTAAGAATCAACACTGCGTCGGCGCCCTTGGCCGCTTCGTAGATGTCCGCCGCATAGCTGAGTTTCTCGCTGGGCGGCAGCACCTCCTTGGCGCGCTCCATGGCTGCCGGATCATAGGCCGTGATCAAGGCGCCGGCTTCCAGGAGCTTATTGATGACTTCGATGGCCGGAGATTCGCGGATGTCGTCGGTATCGCCCTTGAAGGCAAGGCCCAGGGCGGCCAATCGCTTGTCGCGCAGGGTCCACAGCGCCGCGCGCACCTTGTTGAAGAAGATCTCCCTCTGGGTTTCGTTGACCTTGCGGATCTCCTGGAGCAGATGGAAGTCCACGCCCTGCTGCTGCGCTACCCAGTGGAAAGCTGCCACGTCCTTGGGAAAACAGGAGCCGCCGTAGCCCAGCCCAGCGCGCAGAAACCTGGGGCCGATGCGGCTGTCCATGCCCATGCCGGCGGAGATGTCCTCGATGTCCGCGTCCACGCTCTCGGCCAGGTTGGCCACGGCGTTGATGAAGGAAATCTTCAAGGCCAGGAAGGCATTGGAGGCGTGTTTGATGATCTCCGCGCTCTGCGCTGAAGTGATCAAGAGCCTGGCCGGCGAGGAGGCGCTGCAAGCGCCCTGCAATGCGCCGGGCTGTGCGTAATAACTGCCCCCGGTGAGCGGCGCGTAAATGCGCCTGAGCACCTCGGCGGAGCGCTCCGTGTTGGCGCCCACCACGATGCGGTCGGGATGCAGAAAGTCCATAACCGCCGTGCCTTCGCGCAGAAATTCGGGGTTCGAGACCACATCAAAGCTCTGCGGTGCCACGCCGTAGCGGTTCATCACGCGCCGTATCCACTCGTTGGTGTAGACCGGTACCGTGCTCTTTTCCACGATGACCTTGTAGCCGTCGATGGAGCGGGCAATCTCTGAGACCACGGCCTCAACATAGGAAAGATCGGCTGCGCCGGTATCGCCCTGCGGCGTGCCTACGGCGATAAAAACGGCTTCGCTTTGCACGACAGCCGCGCTCAGATCGGCAGTGAAGACCACGCCATGCCCTCTGTGCTTGGCCAGTAGCTCAGGCAAATGGCGCTCGAAAATGGGCACGCCGCCTTCGTGGAGACTCTTCACCCTCTCTTCGTCATTGTCCACACAGGTAACCTGGTGCCCGATCTCCGCAAAACAAACGGCCGCTACAAGTCCCACGTAACCGGACCCGATCACACAGATGGAAACTGGCTTTGACATACGCTGTTGCGGTCTCCTTTGCGGCTTCCCGCAGGGTAGTGGCACGAGGACTTTCCATGAAGGACGGTCCTTGGGTGTTTTAGATCAAAACCAGAGTGAATATGCCCTTATTGAGAGTTTGCGAAGTGGCTTTTACTTCCACTCCAACGAGTAAAGTCCGCTCGTTGGGGACCCCGGAGAGAAAAAAGCCACTTGAGAACATTGTCTCTGGGCACAGAAACTCTGGTTTTGCTCTAGCTGGACGTGTAACAAAAGGGAAACAAACCGCGCGCCCCAACGGTCCAGAGTCTAGCATACCGGTTTATTCGCTCCACAAAGGATGGACAGCTTCTCCACGATTCAAGACGCACTCATCAGCACCAAGGTCACGTTGGACAAGGACTGACTCTCTGGTAAAGTGAGATTGCAGCCGGAGGCCCGGCGCAGAGCAGTTTTTTCGTTGCCCTGTAGGTGGGCCTGCTACGGACTTGTCTTTCTGGAGAAGCGGGCAATTTCTATGGCAAATTTCTCAGAATCCACCCCTTCCGTCTGGGCGCCCTTTCGTATCGCGCCCTGGTATTCCGAACGGGTGTGGGGCTACCGGGATCTTCACCCCTGGTATAACCGGGTCGCCGTGGACGGTGAACCGATCGGCGAGGCCTGGCTCACCGGAGACCAGTGCGTTGTGGCGACAGGCGCACACGCCGGCCAGACGTTGGGCGCGCTCTTTGCCGGGACGCCGGAAAGCCTACTGGGAAAATCTGCCCCTCGCAGTGCTTCGCCGCTGCTGATCAAGGTCATCTTTGCCAAAGAAAAGTTGAGCGTGCAGGTGCATCCAGACGACAGGATGGCGCAAAAGTACGGCGATCCGCGCGGCAAGACGGAGTGCTGGTATGTACTCAAGGCCGAGCCGGGCGCGCAGGTAGCCCTGGGGCTCAAGCCGGGCGTCACAATGGACGAGGTCAAGACGGGGATCGAGGCGGGCACACTGGAAAGCAGCCTGAACTTGCTCGATGTGGCCCCCGGAGAGATGGTCTTTGTGGATGCGGGGACGGTTCACGCCATCTTGCCAGGGGCGATTCTGCTGGAGACCCAGCAGAACTGCGACCTGACCTACCGGATGTACGACTACGGGCGGGGGCGCGAACTGCACATCGCAAAAGCATTGGAGGCCACGCGGCTTGTAACCCGTGCCGGAAAAATTCCGCCCAGGGTGCTGGCTGACCGGACTCTTCTGATTGAGAGCGAGTACTTTCGCGTGGAACGTATTGCGGTGGCCGGAAGCCGGGCGAGCACCAGCCTCTCCGGCGAGGGCGAACCGGCGCAGGAACTCCAGTACTTGTTTGCGGCCGGAGGGGCGGCAAAAATTGCCGGGGCGTGCTTCGAGGCAGTGGAGTTGCCCATGGGAGGCATGGTGGCCGTCCCTGCGGCTTCTCCGGAGTTTGTGGTGGAAGACTTGGGCGGCTTGGATATGATGCGCATTACGCCCCACTGGCCGGGAGCAAAACAATGACAGGAGCCGGTTGAAGGGGGCCGTTTCCTATGCGGAGGAACTAAGCGCCAACCCAGGATTGGAGGCCTGTGGCCAATAACACGCGCAGAACCTTTGCCTTGCATTTTCATATAGCGGATGTACACTCAACCGGATAGGATCGCCTCGGGAAAGAGTGTGCAGCAACCTTGAAGGAGACGCAATATGCGCATGAAAGCGTACCTTGGGCCGACCCTCGCCGCGTTTTTGGCCTGCGCGGCATTCTCCGCTCTTGCACAAAACGCACCGTCAGCCACGGAGAACAAACTGCCCTTTGCCGTCGGCGCCGGCCTTTCCGGCTACAATTCCGATCATGGGGATAGCCACCTGTTCGGCGGCACGCTGTGGCTCGACTATACCTCGACCAGGATGCCTCGACCTCTGCGCGGAATCGGTATAGAAGCCGAAGCGCGCGACCTCAACTACGGTCGTTCTTCGTCGCAACCGAATCTGCGAGAGGACACAGCCGAAGGCGCGGTGATTTACTCCTGGCCTCACTATCTCAACATCCGTCCGTACGGAAAATTTCTGATGGGACTCGGAAACACAGACTACGGCAACTACGTTTCAGCCCCCCCATGTTTTGACAGCACCAGCACCGGCCTGGGCGGAAACGCAGTCTCCGGTTCAACAACCCTGTGTCGTTACCATGACTCCCGCACCTTCGCCGGCATGGGCGGCGGTGTGGAATTCCGGGTCAAGCCGAGTGTCTGGGTGCGGGTCGATTATGAATACCAGTTCTGGCCCAATTTCTTCAAACATCCCCTTACCGCCCAGCCCGCCGGGCTACTCAACCCTCAAGGCTTCACTGTTGGCGCGTTGTATCACTTCAACCACCCGCATTTCCATTGAGAGCCGTGCCGGATGCCGCGCCTGGAAACGCAACGGCGTCTGGCGCGGTGTTGTCCTTGGGCGCAGATCATTTTCCTGAGGAGTATCCAACCGTGACCACGACCGCCGAGCTTCAGAATCTCTTCGTCACGCGGCCTATTCTCGGGGTCAATGTTGCCGTCAGCAACTACGATGAAGTGGTTCAAAAAACTCTCCTCTGGGCCCGGGAGCGGCACTCGCGTGCACTCTTCTTCGCCAACGTCCACATGGTCATGGAAGCCGCCGACAATCCGGCGTTCCTTGGCCGGCTGAATGACGCCGACGTGGTCTTCCCCGACGGAATGCCGCTCGTATGGGCGCTTCGCGCGCTGGGGCAGAGACGCGCCCGGCGGGTCTGCGGCCCTGACGCCATGGCAGTCGTGCTGGCCGCGGCTGAAAAAGCCAGGATCTCAGTCGGCTTTTATGGCGGAAGCCAAGCCACCCTTGATTCTCTCGTCGCCGCGGTGAGTATGCGGCACCCTGATCTCGGCATCGTCTTTCATGAGAGCCCGCCCTTCCGCGCTCTCACGCCCGAGGAGGACCTGGCCGTCGTGAATCGAATCGCCGCCTCAGGGGCGCAACTGCTCTTTGTCGGGCTCGGCTGTCCAAAACAAGAAAACTGGGTTATGGAACACATGGGAAGGGTTCCCGCTGTGATGTTTGCCGTCGGGGCCGCTTTCGACTTTATCGCCGGCAGCAAACGCCGTGCTCCCCGATGGATGCAACGCAGCGGGCTGGAATGGGGATTTCGCTTTGCAGCGGAGCCGCGGCGACTGGCCATGCGCTACCTCAAACACAATCCCCGTTTCATCATCAAGTTCCTTCGGCAACTCCTTGCGGAGCCGTGACGCCCGTGCAGCGTATTCTCCCTTTTTACGTATTTTCCCTGTGCGTTTCATACGTCAACCCTTGAGGGAGATGCAATCGATGCCCATCCGGGATGCGCATATTCTGGTTTGCGGAGCCGGCGGCTTTATAGGCGGCCATTTGGTGAACAAGCTTTTTGCCGAGGGCGCGGCGAGTGTTCGAGCGGTAGACATCAAACCATTCGAAGAGTGACACCAGAAGAATCCCGCTGCGGATAACCGGATACTGGATCTGCAACTGCGCGACGGATGGAAAAGACTATGGCCTGGACTGAGGAGCAGATCCTCTCCGGAGCGGCCTCAAAGTAATTTACCCTCTTCCTTTATCAACGCCCCGGCGCTTTTTGAGCTTCGAGGCGTTTTTCCCTGGCGCGGCAGCCAAATCAGAAAATTCTTGCCGTACGGACATCTGTTTGAGAAATTCGCGTATTTCCTAAATCCATTCTTTGATGCACAATCAAAAACGATATGAGTTTTCGATTCGCACTTCCTCACGAACTTCGCGGCGCTGTGAGCCAGACCGCCGGGGATCTGGCCGTGCTGGAGTCGCGCGGCCGCCGGGCTGTGCGGGTTCATCTGGGAGCCGATGTGGCCACCGGGCTGAAAACGCTGGCCTCGGCTGTGGAAGCGGCGCTGGCATAGGGAAACTGGCCTTCCAGCGCCTTTGAAGCCCTCGCTTTTTCCTAAACTTCCCTGTTCGCCGCGGAACTTTTTCCCGGCGGCGGGGTTATCACCGATGACGGCTCCCGCAATTCCCCGTCTAATCCGGGTGAACCGCGAGCAAGACTTCAGGCATAGGAGATTCATAACGATGAAATGGCCAATGTTCAAGAAAGTTTTCCCCCAGGCCCTGGCATGGGCCGGATTGGTGGCCCTGGGTAGCGCGATTGCGCTCGCTCAAGGCATAGCCGCGCCTCCAAACCCGGCGGATGCGGTCCGCGCCGACGGCCAGATCGAGATGGACGTGGTGCATGCCTTGGACGCCGCCAAGGAGTTGAAGGCCGACCTGATTACCGCGGCCACCATCCAGGGTGAGGTCATGCTCTCCGGAACGGTTTCAACCGAAGCCTCCCGTGAACTGGCGGAGTCGATTGCCAGCCATGTCCCCGGCGTGACCAAAGTGACCAACAACCTCAAGGTCGGCAATCCGCAGAATGCCCCGGCCGAGCAGGCAGCGGCCAACGCTGGCGATCAGCAGCCAGCCGACGGCCAGCAGACCGGTGACCAGGACGAGATGCGTGCTCAGATTCGCGCTGAGGTTCAGGCCCAGATACAGGCTCAAAGACAAGCTCAGGGGCAGGGTCCCTCTTCGCCTGTGCCGCCTCCGCTGCCAGTTTATCAAGCGCCTAATGGCCCGGTGACCATCCCGCAGGGAACCCTGTTGCAGTTGCGGACCAGTGAGCCGGTAGGCAGCAAGAGAGCCAAGGACGGCCAGCCGGTTCAGTTCATGGTGATTCACGATGTGGCCATCGGCGGCGTGCTGGCGATTCCGCGCGGCGCCACCGTCCTTGGAGTGGTAACCGAGGTCAAAAAGGCAGGCGCCCTGAGCGGAAGCCCAGAGCTGGCGCTCAGGCTCACCTCGCTGGAGCTGGGCGGACAAAGCTACGCGCTCGATACCGACCAGTTCAAGGTGAAGGGGCCGGATAAGACCGGCCGCACGGTGAGCAACGCCATTGGCGGCGCGCTGATGGGTGCCCTTATCGGCGGTGCGGCGGATCGCGGCTTCGGCGCGGCTGTTGGCGCTGGGGCAGGCGCAGCCGCGGGCACGGCGTCTTCGGCGGCTTCTCCCGGACCCGGCGTCTGGATTCCCTCCGAGGCGCGGGTGGACTTCCACCTGCTGACCCCGTTGACGGTCACCCCGGTCAGCGCGCAAGAGGCAACCCGGCTGGCGCAGGGGCTTTATCCCGGTGGTCCGAAGCTCTACCGGCGCGGCTATGGTCAACCGTATCCCTACTATCCACCGGTCTACTATCGCCCCTACTACGTCGTCGGCGGGTACTACTACTGGCGGTAAGAACCTGACAATTTGCAGAGAAATCGCGGGCATCCTGGAAGACGGGGTGCCCGTTGTGTTTTTGGGTGCGCGCCCGCGCACGGTTCCTGCTCGTCTATAATTGCAATGAATCGCGTCGAGCGACAATTGCGCATCCAGTCCGATGCCTGCCCTTGGGCCGCCATGCTGCCAAAGGGGGTTTGGTTTGTCTGCGCATAGAGAGTTGAAGGTCCAAGTCCATCCATGATCCGTTTTTTGCAGAGAGACAATCGCCTGACCAAGGCATTTTTCGTTGTCATCATCGCCGCCGCATCGGTGGGCATGGTGGTCTACCTGATCCCCGGCCTTACCGGCATGGGAGCCTCAAACGCCGATACTTACGCTGTGATCTACCCCCACTGGTACAGCCGCTTCTTCTCCGCGGGCGTGACGATTAGCCAGGAAAAGGTGAGCCAGCTTGCACGCCAGCAGTTGCAGCGGCGGGACCCGCAATACGCTGACAATCCGATGATCCTGCGCATCTTTGAGCAGCAGGTTGGCCAGCAATTGGTGCAGCAGCAAATTCTGATCGCCGAGGCCAAGAAGCTGGGCATCCACGCCAACGATGACGATGTGATCCAGTTCCTCCACCAGGGTCAGTTTGGCGAGTACATCTTCCCCAACGGGCAGTTCATCGGAACAGACCGCTACGCCGGCTTCGTCTCCTCCCAGTTCAACCTGTCGGTCGCGGAGTTTGAACAAGAGGTCCAACAGCAAATTCTTATCCGCAGGCTTCAGGCATTGATTACCGCCGGCGTTTCGGTGGGCAGCCAGGAAGTCCGCGATGCCTATCGCAAGGCAAGCGTCAAGATCAAGTTCGAGTACGCGGTGATTTCCTCGGACGATCTGCGCAAGACGATCAACCCCTCGGACGGCGAACTGGAAGGTTTCTTCAAGAAGAACGCCGCACGCTATGCCTCAGCCGTGCCCGAGCAGCGCAGGATTACCTACTTTGCCGTAGGCCCCGACCAACTGCCCGGCGGCGCGCCGCAGCCCAGCCAGCAGGAGATCAAGCAGTTTTTTGATGCGCACCAGTCCGATTATTCGGTTCCTGAGCAGGCCCGTTCGCGCCACATTCTCATCAAGGTGGCCCCGGGCGCCGACGCCAAGACCGATGCCGCAGCCAAGGCCAAAGCCGAAGGACTGGCCAAGCAGATTCAGGGCGGCGCAAACTTTGCCGATCTGGCCAAGAAGAACTCCGACGACCCTGGCAGTAAGGACAAGGGCGGCGAACTGGGCTTTATCAACCGCAACGCCCCGATGGTTCCGGAGTTTCTGAATGCCATCTTCACCCAGAAGGTCGGCGACGCCAAAGTTGTGAAGAGCCAGTACGGCTATCACATCATCCAGGTCGAGGAGCGGCAGACGGCGCACTCCGAGTCAATCAACGAAGTCCGGCCTACGATCGTCGCCACGCTGGTCCGCCAGAAGGCGGCCTCGGCCGGAGAGAACTACGCCCGGACGCTTACTTCGGAGGCCATCAAGAACGGCCTGCAAAAGACCGCATCGGCTCATCATCTGGAATTGGCGACCACTCCGCTGATCGGTGCGCAGGACGTCATCTCCGCGTTGCCTGATTCCTCTCAGATCATCTCCAGAGCCTTCCAGTCCAAACAGGGCGACCCGGCGCAGTACGCACCCACCGGCGAGGGTTTCGCGATCTTCCAGGTTACGGCAATCGCCGCGGCCCACGCACCCGCCTTTGCCGACTGGAAAAGCCACATTGCCGACGACTACCGCAATGAGCAGCTCCCCGGCCTGCTTAGCCAGAAGACCAAGGAACTAGCGGACAAGGCCAAGAGCATGAACGATCTGGCCAAGGCTGCCAAGGCCGTGGGCGCAACCGTGAAGACCAGCGACCAGGTAGGCCAGACCGGCCAAGTGCCTGATTTCGGCCAGGTTGGCCAGGTAGCTCCGCAACTCTTTGACATGAAGGTCGGCGACCTGAGCGGCCCCATCAGTACGGGAAGAACCGGCGTGGTGGCCAAGATCGTGGATAAGCAGGAGCCTACCGCTGACGAGATCAACCAGAACTTCGATCAGGCCAAGGATCAGATGCTCGACCAGCGCCGCGGAGAGGCCTTCAACGTCTTCCTGAGCACCATCATGGACGACTACAAGAAGCACAATCGCATCCGGATTCCCAAGGCAAAGGGCGGGGCAGTTCCGGACTCACAGACAGATAACTAGAGCAAACAGCACAAAGGCCCGCATCCATCCAGGATGCGGGCCTTTTTCATGCGTGTGGGTCGGCTTTGACGGGCTGGACATCGCGCTGCCCGCCATTTGCGCCGATAATCAGGACATGGAGTTTCAGCGTTCCTCCGGCGTTCTGCTGCACGTCACTTCCCTGCCCTCGTATGGCGGCATCGGCGACCTGGGGCCTGCCGCCCATGAGTTTGCCGCCTTTCTCGCACGCGCCCGGCAGCACGTCTGGCAGGTTCTTCCCCTCGGCCCCACCGGCTACGGCAACTCGCCCTATGCGGCTGCCTCGGCCTTTGCGGGCAATCCGCTTCTGATCAGCCTCGAATTTCTCTCCGACTGGGGATGGATTGACGAGGAGCGCATCGCCGGCCTCGCCGGGCAAAGTGGCAACGTAGGTTTCGACGAGGTGGTAGAGCGCAAGCTCCCGCTGCTCTTCGAGGCTGCGGGCAATTTCCTCGACTGCGGCCCGCGCGATCCAAAGCTTTCCGAGCAGTGGAAGCAGTACCAGAAGTTTTGTCAGGTCGAGGCAGTCTGGCTGGCCGACTACGCCCTTTATGCCGTTCTGCGCCGCCAGTTCAACACCGGCGCTTGGACAGCCTGGCCTGAGCCGCTGCGACGCCGCCAGCCGCAAGCGCTGGCTCAGGCAGCCGCACAGCACAGCCACGCAGTCGCACAGGAACAGGCGCTCCAGTTTGCCTTTTCCCTCCAGTGGAATCAACTCCGAGCGGCTGCTGCGCGCAGCGGAATACGGATCATGGGCGACGTGGCCATCTTCGTCAACATGGATTCGGCCGATGTGTGGGTTCACCCCGAGCTCTTCGAGCTGGATGAAGACCTCATGCCCATCCGCATCGCTGGCGTGCCGCCCGACTACTTTTCGGTCACCGGCCAGCGCTGGGGCAACCCGATCTATCGCTGGGACGTGCTCGCCGAACGGGGCTTCGACTGGTGGATTGACCGCATCCGCCGCGCCATCCAACTTTATGACATTGTTCGCCTGGACCACTTTCGGGGCTTCGAGGCCTACTGGGCGATTCCCGCCACGGAAAAGACGGCGGTCAACGGCGAGTGGGTGAAGGCGCCGGGGCTGGCTCTTTTCCGCGCGTTGGAGGCGGCGCTGGGGCCGCTGCCGCTGGTCGCCGAGGACCTGGGGCTCATTACCCCCGAGGTGGAGGCACTGCGGCTAACCCTGGGGCTGCCGGGGATGAAGGTGCTGCAATTTGGCTTTGGCAACAAGGGCGCGCACATCCACCTGCCCCACCGCTTCACCCCAGCCACCGTGGCCTACACCGGCACGCACGACAACGACACAACCCTGGGCTGGTGGCAGACGGCCAGCAAGGCTGAGCAGGCCGCCGTCGAGGCATATGTGGGACCGGTGGTGGGCGAGCAGCTCGTGTGGCCGCTGATACGGGCCGTGGCGGCCAGCGTGGCACAGTTGGCGATGGTTCCGGCACAGGATCTGCTTGAGCTTGGGTCCGAGGCCCGCATGAATACGCCGGCCGTGGCCGCGGGCAACTGGAGTTGGCGCGCCCCGGGGGCAAGCTGGCCGCCGGATCTGGCCGCGCGGCTCGCTGCGCTGGCTGAGGTAACCGACCGCGACAACGATCCGCTGGGCTGAACAGAGAAACCCGGATAGTCAAAGGTCCATTCATCCCAGAGGCATAGCCGACTGTCGTTCACTTTCGATCTACACGCACTCGCTGCCCAGCGGAATCGGGGAAATCCATTAGAAACTGGCCGGTCGTGGCTATACCGGGGAAACGCAGTTGCAGCTCTCAGCTCCAATCAAATTCGAGGATACGGTTAGATAGAGTTACAATACGGCGGATGAGGAAAACCCAATGGCAAAGTATTCAGTGAAATCAGTACTGCCGTTTTTCATTGTTGGGGTGGGCCTGATGTTTGCCGCCCTGAGTGCATCTGCTCACCCTCAAGCGCTCCCAGGCCACACATCTCCTGGCGGAGAAGCTAGACAGTCCTCGAATGTGCCGGAATTACCGTCAGAAGAAGAGATTGGAGAGCTGCTAAGCAAAGCCAGCGAATATGTTCAGACGTACCAGCAGACCTTTACCAGCTCGAAGCCATCCCTTGATAAGGCCGCGACTCCCGGCTTCTATGCAAAAGGCATGGAACAGAGCGCGCAGGCGTCTCATGCGATCGCTGCGATCAAGAAGAACGGTTCTTCAGCGTACGCACTTGTCGGCCTCATCGCAATTCTTGACGACATGAGCTTAAACGGAGCCAGAGCATCAGCGGCTACAGCCTTGGTCGCCTTAAGAGAGAACCAAGCTGACCCTAAAAATCACGCTAGGAGCGACTTCGTAAGCCTCGCTCAGGCGGAGAAGAACTGCTACGACATTTCTGAGCTTTTGCTGCACGCTACTCTTCGATACATCGCGGTAGAGGAAACAGCGTTGCAGGCATTGCTGGACCAGAAGAAGTAGTAGCGTTAGTTTTCTTGCTGCTTGGAGGGCTGATTATGCAACGCGTTAATGAGTTTCAGTTCTACGAATTGGCGATAGCAATTCATCATCTAAGCACTATCAGCGAGCAGGCAAAGTATAGCGACGTCTGGCTAGACTGGGGTAACTCTGCCCAAGCTCTCAACAGAATCTTTCAGGAACGAGCCCTCGAGTTTTGCTTCGTTGCGGCAAACGAGCTTTATGGTGCAATTGGCAATGTCGTCCCCTCTGATTTCGGGGAAGCAATTAAGAAATATCAAGCCTTGCCTGATCCGGAGGAAGAGCTCGGATGGGCCTTGATTAATCCCATTCGACAAGCCGTCGGAAAGTTTGAGACTATCCTCGCTGCCGAACTTTCTAGTTCCGACACCTATTGGGTTTCGCCAAAAGGAACCAACAAAACTTCGATGCTTATCAGGTCGGCGCATTCCATGTTACCATCTTCGATAACCAATGATTTCCCAGAAGCAGCCGCGGATTTTGATGAGGCCGGAAGGTGCTGGCTTTTCGACACTTACACAGCTGCCGGCTTTCATCTCATGCGAGCAACCGAATCAGTAATAAGGGAATACTATAAGGAAGTGACTGGGAATGAACTACAGAAGAAGTATCGATACTGGGGAGCCTATCTAACGAACGGCGGATTCAACAACGAAGTGCAACGGGTTTGTTAGAGTGTAACTGTTCCCAGAAGACTTGATGTGGCGTTTTGTAGCCGAGGCATTTTCTTGGCCGGTGGTTTAGCCGGTGCTGGGCCAAGGCTA
>Ga0255356_1001471_pt1 | contig 14757 bp, 5 predicted proteins | sample HBST100metaG_FD_189944 | JGI IMG/M metagenome (GOLD analysis project Ga0255356, IMG submission 189944) | Peat soil microbial communities from Stordalen Mire, Sweden - H.B.S.T100 | ecosystem: Environmental > Terrestrial > Soil > Wetlands > Peat | place: Sweden: Norrbotten County, Stordalen Mire... | reverse complement strand
GCCCCCATCCAGTCCAAATATTGAATCAGACCAAAGCCGATTCGGGAATCCCACGCGATTCAGTCAAAAATCATCCCGCTCTAGTTTGATTTTTTGGTTGCGGGGGCACGATTTGAACGTGCGGCCTTCAGGTTATGAGCCTGACGAGCTACTCGTTAAAGTATTGATATACACTTATTATTGCAGATAATTTTGTTTTATGTGATAAATAATGTGATAAATTCCATAAGATCGTTACGGTAAATTCTGAAAAATGTGCTAAACGCGCTGGGTGGGCTATGCCAACCAGTCTTCACACCTCAGCCCTAGCACGCGCTGGAACTCGCCCTGATTACCTGTGACGACGGTCATGGGGGTGTATCTACGACTTCTCGCGCGCTACCTGCGGCTCCATTCGACCGACCTTTCCCACTCAGCCAAGGACGCTGACATCAAGATCGTGGACAACGCCCAGCCAGCATTTGCTGATAAATAAGACCCAGTTCCGATGTTTGAGGTCTGCAATAGCGGTGGCGTTCTGAGATGGATGCGTAGGAGCGGTGACGAGGCTGATATAAGTCGGTGGCGGCCAGTCGAAACGCGGTCCGACCACTCCCAATCAGCGGGCTATTGACTTCCAATTGACCGAGGTTGATGTTCTGATTGTCCGGATCTAGGATGGTATGTTCGAGCGATTTGTGGAGCGGCGGGCCGAGGAAGCCCTTTTGGACACCCCGGTGGTGCTCATCGTTGGACCGCGCCGGGCCGGCAAGACCACACTCGTCCGAAAGATGGGGGACGCCGGTCGGACCTATATAACCCTTGACGATCAGACGGTGCTTGAGGCAGCTCGGTCAGATCCGGCGGGCTTCATTCGGGGCCTCGACAGAGCCATTATCGATGAGATCCAGCGTGCACCCGACTTGCTGCTGGCGATCAAGAAAACGGTCGACGAGGATTATCGTCCAGGTCGTTTCCTACTTACCGGCTCTGCGAATGTACTGACCCTGCCCCGGATCGCCGATAGCCTGGCGGGGCGGATGGAAACCATCCAAATGCTGCCGTTGGCCAAGGCTGAGGTCGAGGGGCGGCTCCCAACCTTCCTGGAGCGTCTCTTCGAAGGAAAGCTACATAATCAGCGGGAAGCGATTCTCGGCGACGATCTAGTCCGGCTGGTTTTGCTCGGCGGCTTCCCCGAGGTAATTGGCCGCGAAAGTCAGCGGCGCCGGCAGGACTGGTTAAGGTCCTATCTCGCGTCGATACTCACGAGGGATTTGCGGGATATCGCCGAGGTTGAGAAGCTGACCGAGCTGCCAAAGTTCGTGAGACTGCTGGCCGAGCACTCTGGCCAATTGGTCAACTATTCACAGCTCGGCGCGGGCATAAATGTCAGTCACAAGACGGGTCAGCGCTATGTTGGCCTGCTCGAACAGGTGTTCCTGATCGCAACGGTGCAGCCCTGGTTCACGAATAGGCTGAAAAGGATGGTCAAGACGCCAAAGTTACATTTTCTCGACTCAGGTTTGTTGGCAAGCGTACGGGGACTGACCTTCGAGAGAGTAAATGCGGATCGCGGTACGTTCGGCGCGCTTTTGGAGACCTTCGTATATTCTGAAGTGCTGAAGCTCATGACGGCGGCCTCGAACCTGCGACTGACACCTCACCATTTCCGGGATCGGGACATGCGTGAGGTGGACATCGTGCTGGAGCGCGATGACGGGACGATCGTGGGGATTGAGGTCAAAGCGAGTGCCACCGTCAGGGCCGGCGACTTTGGCGGCCTGCGGGCGTTGGCCGAGGTTTGCGGAGACCGCTTCGCATTCGGCGTCGTACTCTATGACAGCACTGATGTCGTACCATTCGGAGATAAGCTGGCTGCGGTACCATTGTCATGCTTGTGGGGATGAGCACATGCTGACGCACGAATTTAGCACAAATGCAAACCCGCAACAGTCGCAAGCCATTTACGCGTGCGATGGACCGGTATTGATTATTGCTGGCCCAGGATCTGGAAAGACATTTACTCTAGTCGAACGCATTGCCTATCTTATCACCCAAAAAAATGTGGTGCCGGAAAGCCTTTTCGTCGTCACGTTTACCGACAAGGCTGCTCGTGAGCTTACCACTCGCATATCGAATAGACTGGCCGAACTGGGCATCTCGTTCAATTTGAACGAGATGTATCTTGGGACTTTTCATTCTATTTGCCTGCGGGTTCTCGAGGATTTTCGAGAGTTCACTCGGCTGAAGCGTAGCTTTACGCTGTTCGACCAATTCGACCAGCAATATTTCCTCTATCAGCGCATTAACGCATTCCGCGAGCTGCCGGATGCGCAGTTGGTGATGGGCGACGACCAGACAGGCCGCTGGTCCCAGTCCGAGGAACTGATGAAATGGCTCAACAAGGTCAGTGAAGAAGCGCTAGATCTTTCGACGCTAGACGCGGCACCCGACGTGGAGGTCCGCGCACTGGCACGTTGCTTTCACAAGTATCAAGAGCTTATGCTCGAGAATAACTGCCTCGACTTCTCGGGAATTCAATACGAGGCACTAAAGCTTCTAGAAGAGCACCCTGAGGTGCTCGACCAGCTACGCGATAAATTCACATATCTGATGGTGGATGAATATCAGGATACCAACACGATCCAAGAGCGCATTCTTCTGCTGCTCGCGGGTAAGCACCGAAATTTATGTGTCGTGGGTGACGACGACCAAGGTCTCTACCGATTTCGAGGAGCCACGATCCGTAACATTCTCGAGTTTCCGAAGTTGTTCACCCCAGAACAATGCACACAGGTGCAACTCACAGTAAACTATCGGTCTCACCCTGACATAATCCGCTTTTATAACGAGTGGATGCAGAGGCAGACTTGGGATGACGGAGCACGTATGTTCCGCTTTCAAAAGCAGATAGTTCCGCGCGAGGCGGACTTCGCTGATGTTCCGACTGCCGTGCGGTTGGCAGCATCCGACGAGCCGGATGAGAACGTCAACTGGCACGGAGAGGTGTTGAGCTTTCTACATAAGCTACGTGATTCTGGTCGGCTCTCGGACTGGAATCAGGTGGCATTCCTATTTCGGTCGGTTAAGAACGATCGTGTTGTCCAGCTCGCACGCTTTCTCGAAGGCCACGGCGTGCCCGTGTATTCACCTCGCTCCAACATGTTCTTCGAGCGCGAAGAAATCCGATTGATGATCGGAGCGATGATTTTTCTCTTCCCACAGTTTCCCAAGGTGCGCCAATGGGCGGAAGGTGCGAGCCTGGCGATCTGGGACTATTATGACCACTTATGCTTCCAGGCATTCACCAACGAGCTGCGGAAGCCCGCGAACCGGCGGATGCTTGAGTGGGCCCGCCCTCTCGCCAAGCGGCATGCTGTCCTCACCCAGACCACAGACTACGCCTTCTCTGGCCTTTTCTATCAGCTTCTCCAATTTCCGCTGTTCTCTAAGTTCATCGATGATGAGGCGACTCACGGCGTCGACAAAGGCCGCGCTGCACGCAATCTCGCGACCTTCTCCAAGCTCATCACCAAGTTCGAATACCTGCACTATGTCACGGTGTTGAACCCCGAATACCTCGAGCGCGACATACGCAATCTCTTCAATCAGTTTATCAGGTTCCTGAAGGATGGTGGTATTGGCGAGTATGAGGATGAGGCGGACTATGCGCCGAAAGGTTGCGTCTCCTTCCTGACCATTCACCAATCGAAAGGCCTCGAATTCCCGATCGTCGTTTGTGGCTCACTTGAGGCCGTCCCGCGCAAACAGCACACTGCCTTGGATGAGATCCTCGAGAATGGTGGCTACCTTTCCAAAGCGCGCTTCGAGCCGTTGGACCGGGTCAAGCATTTCGACTTCTGGCGCCTTTTCTACACGGCCTTCTCAAGGGCGCAGAACCTTCTGGTATTGGCTGCCCAAGAGAGGCACGGCAAGGGAATGGGTAAATCGCTCTCGAAATACTTTGAAGATGTCTTCCGGGCTCTTCCAAGCTGGCGAACTGCCGACCTTGCCCGGCTGACCTTTGATAAGGTCAAAGAGATTAATCTCAAGCACGAGTATTCCTTCACTTCGCACATCACCTTGTTTGAAAACTGTGCCGAACAGTACCGGTTCTTCAAGGAGCTCGAATTCGCCGCTATCCGCGTTAGCCCTATGTTGTTCGGCACGTTGGTGCACCAGACTATCGACGACATCCACAAGGCGGTCCTGCGCGGCGAGGAGCACACCGTCACGCCCGACGCCATCGATACGTGGTTTTCCACCAACTACGCGATGCTGTCGAGGAAAGAACGGGTGTTCCTGGCGCCCACGTCACTCGGCGCCGCGCGCAGTCATGTCATGCGCTATTACGAGCGCGAGAACGGCAATTGGGACCGGATCAAGGAAACCGAGGTCGAAATCTCCCTGGTCAAGGATGAGTATATCCTCAAGGGAAATGTGGATCTGATCCGCGGTGAGAATGGCACGGTTGAGGTGGTGGACTTCAAGTCTGAGAAAAAGCCCGACATGGAGAAGGATCGCGACCGCCTGCGGCAGTACCAGAGCCAGCTTGAGGTCTATGCCCACCTGATCGAAGCGCGGACGGGGCAGAAAGTCAGCCGAATGCATCTCTACTACACCGGCGAACAGGATGGGAATCCTTACGTCAGCTTTGCCAATGATGAGGGGGCGATCGGCAAGACGATCGCCCGTTTTGACCAGATCGTCCACCGCATTGAATGCGGTGACTACCGGATAGTCGCGCGCCCGACTAGGCTGTGTGAGAACTGCGATATGCGACCCTACTGCGACAATAAGAATTGGAAGTTCGACGAAGCACAATGAAAATGAAACAGCACATCCTCGCGGTTGCAACCACTGCGACGCTTCGGCAGATCGTCGAAGAGTCTGAATTGACCATCTCCGACAGGCGTAAGCGGCAGTCGCTGATCGACGCCATCTCGTCAGCGCGACGGTGCACAGCGGATCTACTGCTCGCTTATCTTGGCGAGTCCGAGGTTAAAGAAGTGTGCCAAGCTGCAGGCGTCGATTCGACGGGCCGGAAGAACGTCCTGGTCGCTCGTTTGCTAGAGGCAAAATCGCCCAAACCGTCGCCTACCAGGGTAAAGGCTAGTTCACAAGCCAGCCGCGTCCAAACATTTGCTGAATTGCCGAGGAAAGTAAGCATGAGCGATCAAAAACCTTCACAGCCGGCACTGCCGCTTGCTCGCACGGATTCTGGCCTGACCATCGTGGATAAATATGAGTTCGGGCCGATAAAGGGTTATCCGATGCTAAACTGGCGCGGGAAGCGGCCATTTACATCCACTCAGTTCTTTCCGGCACAATTGAAAGAGCTTCATGGCGATGAGGTAGATGGTTGGCGGAACAAGATATTTTGGGGAGACAACCTGCAAGTTTTAAGTCATTTACTTAAGAATTTTCGGGCTAAATTTGATTTGATATGCATCGACCCCCCGTTCGATTCTAAGATTGAATATAAGAAGAAAATCAAAATACAAGGTGAATCTGCGGAGTCTCTGTACACCGCTTTTGAAGAAAAGCAGTACAATGACGTTTGGACAAATGACGAATATCTACAGTTCATCTATGAGCGCGTAATCTTGATGCGCGAGCTTTTGAGTGAAGATGGTGTCTTTTGTCTTCACTGCGACTGGCACAAATCCCACTATCTCCGGGCACTCTTGGATGAAGTGTTCGGGGTAAGTTCGTTCCAAAACGAGATTGTTTGGTATTATTATAATAAAATGCAGGGCAATATTAACCGTTTTGCTTCGAACCACGACGTTATATTGGTTTATTCAAATTCTCCGAAATTCAAATTCAATAAACTCAGGGAGAAGCGGCCGGAGCCTGTTCAACAAATCAAACGTGTCTGGGATAAGGCGACTCAGTCGCTCGTTAACGCAAAGGATGAAAATGGAAATGTCCTCTATATAACTTCGACTCACAAAACTATTGATGACGTCTGGCGAATACCAATGCTTCAGCCTGCCGACAAGGTTGAAGTACTTGGATATCCAACTCAAAAGCCTGAAGCGCTTCTTGAGCGGATTGTGTTGGCCTACACAGAGCCTGGAGATCTTGTTTTTGATTGCTTTATGGGCTCGGGCACCGCTCAGGCAGTCAGCTGCAAGTATGGTCGCCGGTACATCGGGAACGACATTAATCTTAGTGCCATTCAGACGACTACGAAGCGTCTCTTGGCTGCCCACGAGGAGATTGGAGTCGCCGGATATCGGCCTAAGATAAAAAATGGCCTTCGGTCAGATGGTGACCAACAGCTAGAACTAGCCGTCGAAGTCGAGCTTGAGGATGATTGGACTAGCGTGTTTCGCGTCTCAAAATTCTATACCGGCTTCGAAGTCTATAATGTCAACCAATATGATATCTTCCGAAACCCAGCTCAGGCCAAGGAGCTACTTCTCGAAACATTGGAGGTGCAGAAGCTTGAGATGAGCTCGGTGTTCGACGGCGAGAAGGATGGCCGCATGGTCAAGATCATGCCGGTCAACCGCATAGCCACGCGCGCAGACTTGAACGAACTGATTGCTGGTTTCGACTATAAAGCCTGGGAGCACCGCCAAGCCGAGCATCCGAACCGGTCAGTGGAGAAGGTTACCCTCGTCTGCATGGGCCACGAGCCCGACCTTCGCGCGGAGCTCGTACTCGCGGCCACCCCCTACAAAATTGATGTAGAGGTAGTCGATATTCTGCGCGACAAGGCCAACCTCGAGTTCCGACGTGACTCAGAGGCGAAGCTTGTCATCAAAGGTGGTCACCTTGTGGTCGAACGGTTCTACCCCATGAATCTGCTGCAGAAGCTGTCAATGCGGAAGGAAGGCGTTGAAGACTGGCGCGAGTTGGTCGAGAGCATACTCATCGACTGGAACTATGACGGCGCGGTGCTTCAGCCGGCCGTAGTAGACATCCCTGACAAGACTGATCTCGTAGTTGGGCGTTACAAGGTGCCTGCCGATGCCGGGACAATTCGGGTGAAGATCACCGACCTTCTTTCGGAATCCTGGGAAGGTAGCGTGACGAATGGCTAAGCGCGCCAAGGCGATTGACGCGTCGCTCGACTTTGCCTTTTTCAACTTCCTCTGGGAATTCTACCGCGGCAACCGGCGTACAATACGCGCCCACTACAAGGAGTTAACCCGCAAGTTCCTGGATTTCAACAATCCGGACAAGAACCCCAAAGCCTTCCTGCGCGAGCCGCAGTACGAGGCGCTGGAAATCTACATCTTCCTCAAGGAGTTCATGGACAACGCCAAGGTTGAGGAGGTCTTTAAGGCGTGGTTCGAGAAGAGCGACCGCTTTGCGGACCGTAGCGAAGGTGGGATGATTGGAGAAAGCCGACAGGGCGATCTCTTGGATCGCGGCACCCAAGAACAATATAAGGCGGTGTTCGCCGCGATGCGGAGGAACTCCCGTATCTACCCTAACTATATCTTTGCCCTGACCATGGGGACCGGCAAGACGATCCTCATGGCGACCTGCATCTTCTACGAGTTTTTACTCGGCAACAAATTCGAAAAAGACGAGCGCTACTGCCACAATGCACTCGTCTTCGCCCCTGACAAGACAGTCCTCCAATCGCTGAGGGAGATTGAGTCTTTTGACCTCGCGCGTGTGGTGCCGCCAGAATACGTGAGCTTCCTGACGACGCACCTGCGTTTCCACTACCTCGAAGATGCGGGCACATCGCTCAGCACCCTCGACCGTTCGCGTTTCAATATCGTGGTCTCAAACACCCAGAAGATCATCCTGAAGCGCCAGCACAAGGAAAAGACTCCGATGGATCTGCTGTTCGGCACAACGCCAGATACCGTTGCGGCGACCGGCGTTTATGCCTCTGCATCTGACCTGTATGATTGGGATCAGCCCGAGGATGAGGGCGAGCTGACAACAAACCAACGATTTGAGAAGCTCTGCCGCCTGGAACAGCTCGGCATCTACGTTGACGAGGCCCACCACGCTTTTGGCAAGGCCCTGGCCAAGGATATGGGCCTGGGCGCCAAGGAGACTGACACAAGTCTGCGGACGACTATCGACCAGCTGGCGGCCAACCTGAACAGGGCCGGCACCCGTGTGGTTGCGTGCTATAACTACACAGGCACGCCCTATGTCGGGAACGAGGTCCTGCCTGAGGTCGTTTACGCCTACGGCTTGAAGGAAGCCATTGACAAAGGCTTTCTGAAGAAGGTCGTGCTGCACGGCTATCGGAACACCCGGACCGATGAATTCGTCGACGTTGCCGTGGAGGAATTTCTCGAACAGGCAAAAGACCTTCGCCCAGAAGGAATGCTACCGAAGCTCGCCTTCTTTGCGGCGACCATTGAGGAATTGACGTCTGAGCTGCGCCCTGCGGTTGAACGTGCGCTTACAAAGCGGGGTATTGCTACCTCCCGCATCGTGGTCAATGTTGGCGACGAGAAGTTGACGACTAACGACGATATTCGCGAGTTCAACCGCCTCGACACGCCAACGTCAGAAAAGCAATTTATCCTCCTAGTGAACAAGGGCCGTGAAGGCTGGAACTGCCGCTCACTCTTTGGCGTTGGCTTGTTTCGTGAGCCAAAGTCCAAGATTTTCATTCTTCAGGCCACGATGCGCTGCCTACGCGCCATTGGCGAAGCGCAGTACACGGGCCACGTCTTTCTCTCCGATGCAAACTTGGAAATCCTCAACGAAGAGTTACAACAGAACTTCCGGATCAGCGCTGAGGAACTGCAGAACGTTGCCCGTGACAAGGAACGGGTAAAAATCCTTGTCGTGGAGCCGCCCGTCAAGCTAAAGCTTGTCCGCGTGCGCAAGCAGTACAACGTCCGTGAGAAGACGATCATACCAGGTCACGAGCTTTTCCCGGAAATGGATTCGCGCGAGAAATGGAATGAGCTCATCGAAAAGTACCGTTTGATCGAGGTTCAACAAGTCGGCCTGACCCCCGTTGATGCCGCCCGCGCCGCCTCCAGTCGCACCTTTGACCTGACCCAACGCCGTGAAAAGCGCACCTTCTCCCACTTGAGTCTGGTGGCCGAGGTAGCGCGTTATCTCAATCGCCCGCCACTGGATGTTGAGAGCCTGCTCGACGCGACGAAAGAAGGGCCGGCCAAGCTCGTGGAGATAGTCAACGAGTTCAATGAACTACTATACGACGAGGTTATCCCGCGCCTCTTCCGGATGCTCTTTGATCTCGACGAGACGCAAAAGACTGAAGAGCATGAGGTGGAGCTCGTCAAGCTTCCGTCCAGCGGCTACTACGAGGTTACGGCGGCCAAAGACAAAATCGTTCGAATGGGTGACGCGGCTGTCAAGGACGGCGATCGTGCCAAGAGCTTCCACCTCGACACATACTGCTTCGATTCCAATCCCGAGCGCACATTGTTTTGGGATCTGCTCCGCGAACAGCGGGTAAAGAAGATCTACTTTACTGGCATGCTCACGCACGGACAGTCGGACTTCTTTATCCAGTATATAGACCCCGAGTCGCACACTGTGCGTAGCTATTACCCCGACTTTGTATTCCTGCGCGAAGAAGCGGACGGTACGGAGAAGTACGTCATCGTGGAGGTCAAGGGCGATCACCAGATCGACGACGCCGTTGTCCAAGCCAAGAAAGACTTCGCCCAGCAGATCGCAGTGGCAAGCGGCATGGAATACCAGATTCTCAAGTCGAGCGATGCCGCAAACCGCAGTTATCGGATGTTGATGTGAAGTTTTTTGAAGCCGATTCAATCTGAATTAGGAAACAGCTAAGGGCAAATCAATCCTTCCGCATACTCCGGAGAGCCATGGTGCCAGCGAATTACGAAGATATCCGAAAGGACAACCAGCAGCGTTATGGGACGGACATCGGGCGGATTGGGCATATGCTGCTTGCCGACCGGTACGATGACCGAACTCACTTCATTTTTGAACTGCTACAAAACGCGGAAGACGCACTGAGACGGCGTGGTGATTGGAAAGGCCCGCGGCACGTCAGCTTCATCATTGAGCCTGGGTGCCTGAAGCTGTCGCATTTCGGTAGGCCGTTCGACGACCCGGACGTTCGGGGCGTTTGCGGCATCGCCGAAAGCACTAAGGATCACTTCTCCATCGGCAGATTCGGGATCGGCTTCAAATCGGTCTACACGTTCACTGACCGACCCGAGATTCACTCCGGTGAGGAAAACTTCGCTGTCGAGAAATATGTGTCGCCCGTGGGCGTACCGCCCGTGGCACGGGAGGCTGATGAGACGCTAATCATCCTCCCCTTGAAGCAAGAGGACATCACGGCCGAGCAGGAGATCGTTGAAGGTTTCAAACGGTTGGGGCCCGGCGCCTTACTCTTCCTGCGGGAGATCGAGGAGATCAACTGGTCGGTCAGCGGAGGCGAAACGGGATTCTACCAGCGCAGTATGCCTGAGCCACTGGGCCAGGACGTCCACCGCGTGATGGTGATAGGTCAGACGAGCGGCGGGCTGGAAGTCGATCAGAGTTGGCTGGTTTTTCACCGCAATGTTTTCTCCGCTCAACAGGAGAAGGTCGGTCAGGTTGAGGTGGCGTTTCTGCTTGAGCCCGACAAAGAATCGCTCAAAGGCTGGCGCGTCTCGCCCGTTCCGACATCGCCACTGGTCGTGTTCTTCCCAACCGTCGTGGAGACTAACCTCGGTTTCCTTATCCAGGGGCCGTATAAGACCACGCCAAGCCGAGACAACATTAATCGCCAAGAGCCATGGAATAAGCATCTCGTGGAGCAGACGGCTGAATTGATGGTTCAAGCGATGCGATGGCTGCGTGATATGGAGATGCTGGATGTCTCTGCATTGCGTTGCTTGCCCATGGATCGGGAGAAGTTTTCCGAAGGATCCAAATTCGAGTCGCTGTTCGCAGCCGTGCGGCACGCGCTCCTGGGGGAGCTACTCCTGCCACGTCACGACGGTGGCTACGTCTCTGCGTCATGCTCGAAGTTGGCCAGAACGCAGGATGTGCGGGAACTGTTTAGCCCGCAACAGGTGGGGCAGTTGTTTAACACTGAGGAAGCCGACTGGTTAACGGGCGATATCACCCAAGACCGTGCTCCGGAAATTCGTCAATACCTTATGCGTGAACTTGGTGTCACTGAAGTCACGCCTGAGGCTATTGTTCCACGCATGACTCAATCGTTCCTCGAAGCGCAACCGGATGCTTGGATCGCACGTTTGTACGAATTTCTGAACGGACAGCTCGCACTCCGACGGCGGCTTGACGGGCTACCGTTGGTGCGGCTTAGCGACGGTCGCCAAGTGGTCGCGCGGATAAATGGAGAACCCAAAGCCTTTCTTCCGAGTGACTTTGAGACCGGCTTTCCGACGGTTAGTCAGACAGTTTGCGCCAATCCTGAAGCCAGGTCATTCTTGGTTTCGCTCGGCATCACCGAACCTGACCTCGTAGATGATGTGGTTTTTAACGTCCTTCAGAAATACCGCAATGACACGGTCGATGTGGACCAAGACCAATACGCCAAGGATATCTCCCGTATCGTGCAGGCGTTCAAAGCAGACTCTACCACGGAGGGGCAAAAGAGGAAGCTTTTGGCGGCATTGCGCGACACAAACTTCGTGATGGTTGTCGATGCAGGAGACGGAAAAGACTACGTGGCCAAGCCGGGAGAGGTTTACATTGCGACTGAACGTTTGAAACAGCTTTTCGATGGCGTGTCCGATGTGATGATTGTCAATGACGCCTATCCTTCCCTTAGGGGCATAGAGGTCCGCGATCTTCTCGAAGCCTGTGGCGCATTGCGCTGTCCCCGCCCGCTGGCGGCTCCTAATGCCTTGTCTGACAGGGAGCGGCTTGAGCTTCGACGCGAGGCAGGCCACGAGGAAACGTCGGGAGTCAATGACCAAGTCACTGACTGGTTGTTGCTAGGATTTGACAAGCTGATCGAGATGTTGCCGACGTTATCGTGCGAGCAGCGCGCCGAGCGAGGACGTCTGCTTTGGGAAAGTCTGAGCGACCTAGAGGAACGGCGTGGCCGCGGTGTCTTCGAGGGTAACTATAAGTGGACCCACTACGGCAGCTACAGTAAGGAGTTCTCGTCCGCCTTTGTTCGTCGTTTAAATAAAGTTGCATGGGTATCCGACGCGAACGGTGAACTCCACCCTCCGCCGCACGTGATCTTCGACAGTCTGGACTGGCAGCCAAACCCGTTCTTGTTAAGCAAGATACAATTCAAACCACCGATCCTGGAACAGCTCGCACGAGAGGCAGGTATCGATCCCGCAGCATTGGACCTACTGCGGCAATACGGCATCACGAGCGTTGAAGACCTCAAATCACGCCTCGGCATCTTTGATGTCGGTGCTGATGAAGAAAAATGCGCCGATGTCGTGGCTGTTGACAATCCAAATTCGTCTAGCACTGGAGATGTGTATGATGAAGCCAAAGATTTGTACGGGGACGACATGCCGGAAATACCGCCGGGTACGCCAGATGCCGATGGTGGTGACTTTCCCAGCGGAAGTCGTGGTGGGCCTGTTGGCGGCAATCTCAGCAGCCTACAAGGGGGCGGGGCAGCTGACATTGGTAATTACCGTGGCTCCAAAAACAACGTGTCGGGCGGTAAGGCAGTAGGGTTAGGCGAGCCGATCAAGAGAGCACATAGTACTGGCCACGGCAGTACGCCTTTCATCTCATACGTCGGAACGCACCCGAATGATGATGAGGTGGACCCCGATGGCATTGATCACGCGGCGAGAATGCGTATCGAAGAGCAGGCCATTGCCAAAATTATTCAAATCGAGCCAATCCTTAGACGCACCCCGCAAGGAAACCCAGGGTACGATCTTTATGAACCTGACGCCGCTGGTAACGCTGTGCGTTGGGTCGAAGTTAAGTCGATGACGGGAGGTCTTGAGGATCGACCGGTTGGTCTTTCGTCCACTCAGTTTGACTTTGCACGGGAAAAGCGAGAAGCCTATTGGCTCTATGTTGTGGAGTACGCGGATGACTCTCAACGAGCACGTCTCCTGCGGATTAAGGATCCTGCCGGTCAAGCGAGTACTTACACATTCGATAAAGGTTGGACAGGAATCGCGGCTACAGAACCACTGCTTACCAAGTAATTCGTCGTGTTAATAGCGCGCTTGGCGTAGCGTTTCCAGCCTTCTATCGTAGGACAAGCATTATCTGCCATGCCTCCTCGTTTGCTTTCGTTGCTCCATGTAGACATCCCGCAAACTTTGGCCTCGCTGACCAACCCGATGCCAGAATTCCGTCTCGGCCTGACGAGTAACTAACGGTCGGCGGGCCACCCTGGCCAGAAGCTCCGCCACATCCGCACCGATACGGGCAACACGCGCGAATGCTCCGCCATGACGGCGCAATTGCGCGGCCAAACCGGGCAGCATCTCCTCCAATGCATGTGCAACCCGGCGGCTTAACATCCGTTCTCGCAGCATCGAGGCCTGCTCCAGGCCGCCCCCGCTTGCTTCCGCCGCTTGGTGAACCTTTTGCATCGCCTGGACCGCGCCATGCCGCAAGCCAACGGCACGATCGATCAATGCCAGCGCCGCTTCCTTTTCGGGCGCTTGAGCAAAATTGCGGATGATGTTGTTCAACAGATCACCGCGCCCGATCTCGCGCCGGTCGCCCAACGGCCGCCGGGCAATCACCTCCGCCCGCTCCGCACCCTCCGATGTCACGATAAAACTCTGCTCCCGATGCCGGCTGCCCGATGTATAGGCCCCAAACGCCGAGACCAGTTTCGTGCCGGCCGGCATCGCATGAATATGCTCGATGACGGTGGTACCCTGCGCGGTATTTGTGGTCAGCGCATCACCATAGGCCAACTGGACTCTGCCGGTGGCCTCACCCCGCAATGTATCCCAGGTGACCACCCCTTCCCTGCCCACAGCATTCCGCAAAGTCAGTCCGGCGGCGTCAAGGGCGGTAATTTCCAGCACTGACCCGTTGCGACCGATATTCCCGACCGTGCCGGTCTCCGTGAATTTGGCGTTTGTACGCTGAAACAGCCGCACCCGGTCCCCCACGGCAAGCGCCAGTTCGTACTCCCGCTCTCCCGCACCATCGGTGGCCTTGACCGTGATCTGATTCGCCTCGATTTCTCCCATGGTCCGGCGTTGCTGGCGGATGGCCAGGCTGATGTCATGCGCTTCCGCGTTACTCGGCGCGCTGATTGAGATTGTAAAATCTGGCCGATCCCGGTTCGCCTCAAGCCGCTGCCGCCATAGGGAAGCCGTTTGAGCCACCGCCTCCTCATACCCGCCCGGCACAACCTGCAACGTGCCGTTTGCATCCTTCCGGCGTACGGCCTCTTCTGTCTGGCCATTGCGGAACATCAGCACGGTCTCGCGCTCGTCCTCCGCCTTTTGCCTGACCGAAGAGCCCAATTCCGGCACCTTGTCGGCGCCCAGCGCCCGGCGCAACAACTCGATCACCGGCCCAGCCTCAACTGCCTGCATCTGCCTGGGGTCACCAATCATCACCAGCTGGAACTTTTTCTCTGCCTGCGCCGCCATGATTGTATTCAGTTGGCGCGTACCGAGCAGCCCCACTTCATCAACGACCACCACGGATTTGCGGCCGAGCACCAGCTTTCCCCGTTCCAAATCCCGCAGGAACGCCGTCACGGCGCGTGTATTCGCAGCCGCTATCCCCGCCTCCGCCAGATCATCCGACTGTCGCCATGCCAGAGCGATGCCATGGACCACCCTGCCATCCGCCTGCCAGGCCCGAACCAGTGGCTTCAGCAATGTGCTCTTGCCGGAGCCCGCCACGCCTATGGCG
>Ga0255356_1001467_pt1 | contig 14794 bp, 9 predicted proteins | sample HBST100metaG_FD_189944 | JGI IMG/M metagenome (GOLD analysis project Ga0255356, IMG submission 189944) | Peat soil microbial communities from Stordalen Mire, Sweden - H.B.S.T100 | ecosystem: Environmental > Terrestrial > Soil > Wetlands > Peat | place: Sweden: Norrbotten County, Stordalen Mire... | reverse complement strand
ATGCGGGACATGTGGTAAGCCGATCGCAGAAAGGCGGAGCGGATTCCTTCACAATAGTCATCGAGATTGCCGATGAAGAAGGCTGTCGGGAGATGAGGCTCTACGGATGAGAGCTGTCCGAGAAGAGAATTTAGTATCTCTGGCGTAAGGTGGCCGTCTTGGGCCATGTCGATCAGGAATGCGCACCGCTCTCGTGGAGAGAGGAGCTGGTCTGCTGGAATTTCGTGTAAACGGCAGATTTTACGTAGCGCAGCGTTGCGGAGCGCCTGCATCCGCGCCAGCAACTCCTCTGCGACCATTTCAGAAGATATTAGGCGGTCCTCTGTCCTGAACACAGCCAGCAAAGGCTGTAGCGCCCGCATTTCGGAGATGGGGTTTTGAATCGCGAGAATCTCCGCGTTGACCGTTCTTTCCACGAGGTCCGCCAAGCTTGCCAGCGGATCCTCTTCATTGACACCAGAAATAGATCCGCTCGTGATGCTCAGTGCGATCTGCAAACTGGGGCCGCCCTGCACCAGTGCTTCTTGGCCTCTGAAGGTTACCTTGAGGCCTTTCGATAAAAACAGCGCCTCAGGCTCAACAAACGCGAACGTGGCGAAGTGGGGTGTTGGATCGAAACCGAAGTACAGCGGTTCATCGGGCTTCTTTGTGGGGAAATCGATTCGCATATTAGAAGTGAATTATACCGATGAGCGAACGTAGGAGCCGTGATATGTTCGGGACATGCCCAGACCGTTTCGCAGAGTACCCGCTCTTACTAATACGTTTTCCGGGGTAGCAGGAGAAGCTAGAGTTCCGGTTGCCTTAGCCCGTTCTGTTTGACCGGATGAACCGAGTGGAATCTGCCTTTCGTCGCCCAGAAAAATGAGTGTTGGAAACTCGGAGGAACTTCTCCCACTTTTCCCGGGGTCTTCGTATCCAGCAAATCGGTAGCCCGAAGGTTCCTCTTGCCTTCCTCAGCAGTTTGTTGATGCGAAACCAGAATTCGAACAACCAAGGAAACCCTTCGCTCTATGGTGCTAGTTGGCCACGCGCATAGTCCAGTGAACGTAAGGACAGTAAATAATCGTATCGCGCATTGACTGCCGCGACGGCCGCAGAAGTGCTTTGAAGTTGTGCTTGGCTGAGTTCGACGATAGAACTGAGGCCCAGCCTGTATCTGGATTGCGCCAGAGCGAGCGCTTGTGCGGTTTGTTCCCGAAACTGATCGGCAACTGCGATTCGGCGAAAGGTAGTTTGTGTGTTCAGGACTGCCACGCGCACATCCCGCGCTATTGTGTCAGAGAGATCCTGCGACTGCTTTTCTGCGGCTCTCTGACGGAGGCGAGCCTCCTGCGCCTGGGCCTCGATGCGGAATCCAGTAAAGAGCGGGAGGGTGAGGTTCACTCCAGCGCTGGCATACCAGTTGGGGACAAACACTCCATCGGTCGCAACAGGTGTAATGCCTCCAATTGCCAACGCTGAGATGGTCGGCAAATGTTGTAACTGCTGTGCGGTGGCGAACTTCTGGTCGGCCGCGGCGTTCAATCGAAGAGCCTGAAGGTCGGGACGCTGCACTTGAGCGATTCCGTTGATGGCTGCAGAGCTATCGGGAGATGGCGGTGGCGGTGGTGCATCCTCGGGGTTTTCCACGGCATGATAGAGCGTGTCCGCAGGCGCAGCGAGGACCGCGGCAAGAGCGGCGCTGGCCGAGGCGACTCCGTTTTCGGCGTCCAGTTCGAGAAGTTGCGCCTGCGAAAGATCGGCGGATGCAATGTTGAGATCGAGGTCGCTCTTGAGTGCGCTTTTGGTCAGCGCTGTGATGAGATTCTGGACATCGCCCCGTGCAGCAACTGTTGCCTTCGCTACATCGAGCAGAGACTGTGCGTTCAACAGGCGGTAAAAGGCTTGGTCCGTCGCCAACAAGACGTCCTGCTCAGTAGCGAGTGCGGTCTGATCCTGAGCGTTCTGTTGCAGCTTGCTGGTCGCGACCAGATAGCGCGTGTGGCCGAAGTCTGTAATCAGTTGCGAAAGCGAGCCCCCGGTTCCGGCGTGCGTGTAGAGACGCGAATCTGCAAGACCATCGGCGCCGATGCGGCTTCCGTCCTCAGCCCTTGCCGCAGTGATGGCGGCGGAAATCTGGGGCAGTTCACCCGACCGGGTCTCACGCGTGACCTGCCCGGCTACCATAGCTAAGAGATGACTCGCGGTGATGCGTGGATTGTTCTTGAGAGCAAGGCGCTCTGCATCAGTGCGTGTAATGGAATTGGTTGCTGTTGCAGGATCTATGAGAGGTTGCTGTTGATGCGGAGACGGAGCTTGAGGTTGAGACAAGCCAGCGCTCGCAACTGCAGTCGCGAACGTCAGAGGGGCCGATGAAGGCAGCGGCGCCGCAGGGAGGTCGGCTTTGCTCGTCTGCGCTACCGACGACAGAGAAGCAATAAGTAAAAAACTGGCCAGCCAGATTCTCATGCGATCACCTCACCAGGCTGCGCGGCATCTCCAAAAGATGCATCGCCCGCGCGCTCTCTGTGAGCCTCGATGCGGCGATGGATGATCAGGTAGGCGCTGGGGACAAGGAAAACCGTCACGATGCCGGAGACGGTGAGGCCACCGAGAATTGCACGGGCCAGCGGCGCGTACTGTTCGCTCCCCGCCTCTATCGCCAGGGCCATCGGGATGAGCCCTAGCACCGTGGCGAGTGTGGTCATCAGGATCGGCCGCAGGCGTACCTTGCAGGCCGTAATAATCGCCTCTTCGAGCTTCAGTCCTTGCTTGCGGAGCTGGCCCGTGAACTCGACAATCAGGATGCTGTCCGATACGACAATGCCCGTCATCATCAAGACTCCCATGAGACTCATGATGTTGATGGTGGTGCCGGTGACAAGCAGGAAGAGAATTACTCCCGAGATACCTGGAGGGATGGCAAGCAGGATGATAAAAGGATCGACAAAGGATGCAAACTGCGCCATCAGAATCAGGAAGACGAGGACAATCGACATGATGAGCCCGATCGCAAAGGATTTGAAGGACTCGTTCATATTGTTGACCGTCCCTCGCACCGTCAGAACCGTTCCATGGGGTGGATGCATCCCTGCGACGATGTTGTCTACATCCGTACTGATCGTGGAAAGGTCCTCCGCTTTCGGCATCACGTAGACGTCGAAGACCCGCCGGAGCTGATAGTGGTCGACTTCGGTTGGCGTGTTGATCGATCGAATCGACGCAACTGTTTCCAGTGGAGTCGTGGTCTTGCCGTCAGCCGATCGCAATGGAATCTGCTTGAAGTCATTCAGCGTTTGAATCTGTGTCTCCGGATACTGCACGGTCAGCATGTAGTTGTTTCCGGTTTTCGGGTCGATCCAATAACTTGGGGCGACCATCCCGTTGGACGTCATGGCCGTGATGACGCTGTCGACGATAGTCTTCGGCGTAAGGCCTTCGAGGCTTGCCTGCTGGCGGTCTATGTTGAGCGCCAGACCTGGGTAGTCGATGTCTTGAGGAATGAGGACATCGCTGACACCATGAAGTGCTCGCATCTTTTGCGCGAGCTGCTGCGCGAGGGCATATCCTCCCTCCATGTCGTTGCTGCTGACCTGGATGTCAAAAGGCGCAGGCAGCCCCTGATTGACAATCGAATCGACGAGGCCTCCGGACTGGAAGTAGGTCTGGATGGGCGGAAGATCGGCAGCAAGCTTGGTGCGAACTCGCTGCATATACGCAAAGCTGCTAAGACTGTGATCTTCCTTGAGACTCACCTGGACAAATGCGGTGTGCATTCCGGAGTTTGAGGTGTAGATCGCCGAAAGATCGGGCGTGACTCCAATGTTCGAGACGATCATGTTGAGGTCGTTTGGAGCCACCACGTCACGCACATCCTGCTCGACTCGAGAGATATATTGGTCAGTGAGTTCAATGCGGGTCCCGGTTGGCGCCTTCACGCTGATGACGAATTGGCCAGGATCGGTGCGCGGAAAATAGGCGCGGCCCAGGAATGGAGCCAGTGCAAAGCTAAGCACAACAAAGATGGAAAACACCGAAACCACCAGCGCAGGCTTGCCCAGACAGTAGTGAATTGCTCGGTCGTAGTGATCCTGCAGCCAACTGAAGCCCTGATTGAAGTAATAAACGATTTTCGCAAAGATGTTGGTTTGGCCGTGACCACCATGCATATGCTCAGGAACCGGATCACCCCTCTGTGCGGACTCATGCTCATAGTCATGCTTTGTGTGCTTGATAAAACGAGAGCAGAAAAGCGGAACGACCGTCATCGCGACGACGTACGAACAAAAGAGTGCGATGACCACTGCGAGCGCAAGCGCAGTGAAGAGGTACTTGCTGACTCCCGTAAGCAGCACGACAGGAAAGAAGACAATTGCTGTGCTGAAAGTGGCCGCCAACACTGCGAGTTGAACCTCTTTGCCCCCCTCCTGGGAGGCCTTAACCGGGTCGGAGCCCATCTCGAAGTGGCGGAAGATGTTTTCGAGTACCACGACCGAATTGTCGATAAGGCGGGATAACACGAGAGCCATGCCGCCGAGCACCATCGTATTGATCGAGTCGCCAAAAGCCTTCAGGATCAGGAAGGTTGCGATGCACGATATAGGGATTGAGAGGAGGACGGCAACCGTAGCACGCACGTTGCCGAGGAACAGAAGGATCATGACGCCGGTCAGGCAAAGGCCGATCGAACCCTCGCTGATGACGTTTTTGATTGCGATCTTTACGAAGACCGACTGATCGAACACGACAGCAGTCTTGAGCTGTTGCGGGATATCGAGGAGATGGGCCGTGGCTTTGCGGATGCCATCGACGATGGTGATGGTATTGGAGTCGCCACCCTGCTTAAGGACCGGAATGTAGACCGAGTGCTGTCCATCGACCCGCACAATGTTGGTCTGGAGCTGGCCGCCATCCACTGCATGACCAACGTCCCCCACGAGAATGGAAGCGTTGCCGACAGTCTTGAGCGGGATGCCGTTCACAGCGTCGGGCGTGGGCACCTGGCTATTGGCGTAGATGTTGTAGTCCTTGGGACCGATGCGAACATCTCCTGCGGGCAGAATGAGGTTCGAGTCATTTACTGCACGGACGACATCCATCACGCCGAGCTGGGAAGCCTGCAGCTTCAACGGATCGACGTAGATCATGATCTGGCGATACGTTCCCCCGTAGGGCTGAGGGACTGAGGCGCCTGGAACGTTAGCCACCTGGTTTCGAACGCTGAACTGGGCGACATCTTTCAATTCCGTCTGATTCATCCCAGCGCCTTTGAGCGTAATCAGACATACCGGAAGATTTGCTGCGTCAAAGCTGAGCACTACAGGCGGCAGAGTGCCTGGAGGCAGGCGGCGCAGATTCGCCATTGCAAGGTTCGAGATACCACTCACGGCCGCAGTTGGATCTGTGCCCGGCTGAAAGTAGATCTTGATGAGGCTCACACCGGACAGGGAGCGCGACTCAATGTGGTCGATATTGCTGCCGAGCGTAAAAAAGCGCTCGTCGCTGTCTGTAATGTCGGATTCGATCTGCTGAGGTGGCATGCCGGCATAAAAAGTCGCTACCACCACCACAGGAATATTGACGGGAGGAAAGAGGTCAACAGGCATGCTTGTGATAGCCGCGATACCGACTACAACGACGATCATGCAGGCCATGAGGATAAAAAACGGATAACGAATCGCAAAGAAGGACATGGTTATTCGCCGCCCTTCTGATTTGTTGGCTGATAGTTCTCAAGATCGCTCTTCGCAGGCTGCGGCGCAACTTGCTGGCCGGTCCGTAGCTCGGACTGGGCGCCGATGATGATCCTGTCGCCCGGCTTGAGGCCAGAGATAACCTCCTGAGAATTTGCGCCGCTGATCCCCAACACGATGTGTCGTCTCTCGACTCGATTGTTGCTGTCGACAAGCATTACCGAAGGTTGATCGCCCTGGAGGATAGTGCTTGCGGGAATGATGAGTGCTTCGCTTTTCTGTTCCAGATTAAAGGTCACGTCCGCGTACATCCCGGGGGTGAGCGTTAGATCTGGATTTTTCACGTCTACTTCGGTCAACATCGTTCTCGTGGAATTGGAGACGTCCCTCGTGAAACGTACCACCGTTCCCGAAAACTGCTGCCCCGTCGCCTGCACATGGACAGTGACTTGCGAGCCGACATGCACGAGTGGCACGTCCCGTTCAGGGACCGGCATGCGAAGACGGAGGACATCGCTCTGAGCGAGCCTCACCACGGCCTGGCTCAACCCCTCCGCGGTTCCCGCGGGAATGAGCGAGCCGGTGTCCGCATACCGCATGGTAACGACGCCGTTATAGGGAGCCGTGATGGTTGCGTATTGCTCCATGCTGGTGACCCTGAGGTTCTCGGCTCGCGAAACACCCAACTGTCCTTGTGCGGCGGCTACGGCAGATTTGTCCGCATCTACCTGTGAGGCGGCTGATCTATCTTTCGCGAGAGCATCTTCAAGCTCTTGTGCAGCGACCAGGCCGGGCTGTTGGTCGGATGCCTGCTTCAAGCGAGTGTAACTGGCATGAACTGCTGCGTAGGTGGCTTGTTCCCGGGCGACTTCATTCTGCAGACGTGATATATTCTGCTCGGTCTGGGTTATACCCGCCTGCGCTCCGGCAACTTCAGCGTGCAATTCCGGGACTTCGAGCACCGCGAGTGTCTGTCCCTGACGTACACGATCGCCAATGTCCACATAGATGTGCCGGATATAGCCGGAGACTTTTCCGTGGACGTCGATTTCCTGGAATGCCTGGAACACTCCGGCCCCGGTCAGTTGATTTGCGATAAAGCCAGTGTGTACTGTGGCAACCGAGACGGCCGGAGGCGCTGACGTGGAATCCGAGGCAGCTTCCGTCCGACGGTGGGCGTGCAGAAAATAGAGCGATAGCAAGACTGCAGCCAGAATACAGGCAGCAATCAGGAATAGACGCTTGATGCGCATCGGAGACCTTCCTTCGAATGGATGTCTGAATTCATCCGCAGAAGGGTCTTATCTCCAGCGGCTAATCGAGAGAGCGTCCTTCGTCTGGTGGTGGTCGAAGACAGAGAATCGGGGCCCGACTGAGTGGTGACAGGTCAATGACCGCCTCATCGCGCAGCCGATTTAATGAGTAATCTTCAGTTCCTTGGAGAAGAGAGAAAAGAACCGCCATGCTGAGCGCTGCGTCAGGTACGGCACTGTCACCGGCAGCATGGTCTAATGCGCTCTTTTCAGCGTCGCTGCCGCGTGTGCACAACTTGGCGGGAGAACTCTGATGTTCCGCCTTGTAGAGCGATAACTTATAACCCGTACCCCACACAAAAACCATGAATGCGAGCGAGATGCAGAACACACCAAGAAAGGAGAGCGCCCCCTCAGGTTCCAAAATCCGGATTTTAGACATGCGATTCACGGCTGCTCTCTTAGATTCTACGGGATTGCGCCGAGTATTTCGATTGGCGGCTGAAGGTATTGGTTGATTCATTTGTGGCAGCGTCAAGCCCACTTTGCCGAAATGGTCTGATTTTGCAGGCGACGGGACGTTTGAGGCCGGAGTCGATGGGGTTTGGCCCAGATGCCGGCGATCGGCAAGACGGGTACTACCAATCGGGTAAGCGAAGGACTGACGGCGCTGGATGCTGGAGGCGGGGGGCGGCAGAGGAGGATGGTGCCGCCCAGGGTGACGATCGCTGTGGTTCAGGGTTCGAAAAGTTCGGTGATTCCGCGGCATCCCATTCACACTATTTTCAAGCGACCAGTGCGGACAATCTGCATGTCTTCGAGAATGCAGCTGGATTCACGCATAATCGCCAATGCGCTCTGCCCGGCCGGATAGATCCCGGAAAGTCGCCCAGGGTTCGCCGATCCTCCTGTGCATGATCCCCGGTCGACCGGAACAGCGCAGACCCCGTTTCCATCCCCTTACCGGCTTGGAGACGCGCTCAGGAGATCCGAGGACGAATCTGACGAGGCGCTGATTAAGAGCAACCGAAAGCCAAGTTGATAAACGCTCTGCTCTGATCGAACCCCGCGAAAGCTGCTGTCGCTCAAGAAAGTTGCTCCAGGCATTGCCTACCTGTTGACATTCAACCTATGCCGGCGCATTCTATATGTGGAAAGACAACAGGTGGAAAGCATGACTGCGAGCAAATCCGATGTTCTGCAAGGGACGCTCGACCTGATGGTCCTGAAGACGCTGGAAGCCCTGGGCCCGTTGCACGGCTACGGAATCGCGAGGCGCATCGAGCAGGTAAGCGACAACCGGCTGAGCTTGAACCAGGGAACCATCTATCCAGCGCTGCTGCGACTGCAACAACGAGGATGGATCCAAGCCGAGTGGGGCATGACCCCTACCAAGCGCCGCGCCAAGTTCTACTCCTTGACCCCTTCAGGTAGTCAACAGATGGAACTGGAAGCCGAAAACTGGGAACGCATCGCCGGGACCATGGCGCGCTTTCTCGCCCCGTCCAACTAGGAGGTGGAGATGGAACTGTTTCGCACAATTTTGAGCAGATGCGTGGGATTCTTTCGCGGTAACCGCCTCGACCAGGATCTCGATGAGGAACTGAATTCGCACATCGATCTGGCCATCGAAGAGAAGTTGAGCCGCGGCGTGCCGGTAGACGAGGCCCGCACGGCGGCATTGCGCGAGTTTGGCGGCGTGACACAGACCAAGGAAGATTTCCGCAACCAGCGTGGACTGCCTTTTCTTGAAATCCTGCTGCAAGACACGCGCTATGTGCTGCGCCAACTGCGCAAGTCGCCCGGCTTCACCCTCACCGTGGTCATCACCCTGGCCCTCGGCATCGGCGCCAATACCGCCATCTTCACCCTGGTGCAGGGCATCCTTCTGCGCTCTCTTCCCGTCAACGATCCCTCCCGTCTCTACCGCATCGGAGACAAGGACGATTGTTGCTACTACGACAGTTTTCAAAACGACAACGGCGACTTCGATCTCTTCTCGGATGATCTGTACCGCCATTTCAAGCAGTCGACGCCGGAGTTCGAGCAATTGGCTGCTGTAGAGGCGGGCGGCAGCGGTTACAGCATGCGCTATGGGTCGTTGCCCGCCAAATCGCTGCGCACCGAATATGTCTCGGGCAACTACTTCTCCACTCTCGGAGTCGGCGTCTATGCGGGCCGTCCCCTGATCGAAAACGACGACACTCCCGGCGCAGCGCCCACCCTGGTTCTCAATTATCAGACCTGGCAGGCGGACTTTGCCGGAGATCCTCACATCGTCGGCGCAACGGTGTACTTGAATACGCACCCATTCACCGTGGCCGGCATCGCGCCTCCCGGCTTCTTTGGCGACCGCGTCGCCGTGCGTCCCCCGGAAGTCTGGCTGCCCCTGGCCAGCGAAACCGTGCTCGATGGAGCCAACGCCAGCGTAAAACAGCCCGACACGCACTGGCTCTATGCGCTGGGCAGGCTACGCCCCGACGTCAACAGGGACATACTGCAAACCAAGCTCTCGGTGGCGCTGCGGCAATGGCTGGTCACGCGCGCCAAGGACACGGAACATGGCGGATCGGCATTGATCCCCAGGCAACATGTCGTTCTGGCGCCCGCGGGCGGCGGCATTCAGAAACTCCAGCAGCAAACGGGCAAGGGCCTGCGCCTGCTGATGATTCTCTCCAGCGTGGTGTTGCTCATTGCCTGCGCCAACATTGCCAACTTGCTGCTGGCCCGGGGCACCACGCGACGCGCCGAGGTAGCTGTGCGCATGGCGTTAGGCGCGGCGCGAAAAAGGCTCATCCGCCAGATCCTGACTGAGAGCGTTCTGCTCAGCTTGACGGGCGGAGTTGCAGGATTGGCTGTTGCGTATGGTCTCTCGCGGATGATTCTATCGCTCGCCTTCCCCGCAGCCCGCAATATGCCGGTCGAAGCTAGCCCGTCGTGGCCCGTGCTTGGATTCGCGTTCCTGGTTTCTTTGCTCACGGGGGTAATCTTCGGAACAGCGCCCGCGTGGCTGTCCTCGCGCGCGCAACCGGCCGAGGCTTTGCGTGGCGTGAATCGTTCGACAGTTGACCATTCTTCGCTCCCGCAAAGGGCTCTGGTCGTTCTCCAAGTGGCATTGTCGGTGGTGCTGTTGGCGGGCGCCTTTCTCATGACCAGGTCGCTCGGCAATCTCGAGCATCAGAATTTCGGCTTCTCGACCGCCAACCGCTATGTACTCGCATTCGACCCTAGGGACGTTGGATATACGGTCGATCGCCTCCCCGCACTCTATCGTCAGATCGAAGATCGTTTCTCCGCCTTGCCGGGCATGGCCAACGTAAGCATGGCTCGTTACACTCCTCTCGGCGGAAACAACTGGGGCTCGTGCGTCGTCCCTCAGGGACATGGCGCGCCGGGGCCAACCGACAATTGCTTCTCAAGCTGGGACCGCGCCAGCACCCACTTTCTTGATTCGATCGGCGTGCCGATTGTGCGCGGGCGTAATTTTACCGCGCAGGACACCGCAACTTCGCAACAGGTCGCAATCGTCAATCAGGCCTTCGCAAAGCAATTCTTTCCTGGCCAGGATCCGATTGGAAAGCACTTTGGCCTCGACAAGCCGCAATATTCCGGACTATTTGAGATTGCCGGCGTCTTTGCCGACTTCAAGATGACGGACCTGCGCGGAGACGTGCGCCCGCTCTTTTTCCGTCCCCTCTCCCAGCAATTCACCGGCTACACAGACGCCGAGTCGAACGGGTCGGAGGAAACTTCCATGTTCGCCAACTTTATCATCCTCGACTTCACCGTCGCGCCCAGGGACGCAGAAGCGCTCGCCAGAAAAACACTTGCCGCCATCGATCCCAATCTGACCGTGAGTCACTTCGACACGTACGATTCCGAGGTTGCAGGAAACTTTAATCAGGACCGGCTCATCGCCCGCCTCACCAGCCTGTTCGGCATCCTGGCGCTGATCCTCGCCTCGGTCGGACTCTACGGAGTCATGTCTTACTTCGTGGCTCGGCGCACCAGCGAAATCGGTATCCGCATGGCTCTCGGCGCCTCGCGCTCCGGCGTAGTCGCGATGGTGCTGCGCGGCGCCATTTGGCAGATTGTAGTCGGGCTCGCCATCGGAGTTCCCGCAGCGCTCTTTGCCGGCCATCTCATGTCCAGCCTCCTCTATCAGGTGGGCGCATACGATCCCATAGCCTTCGTTGCCGCCACTGCGGTGCTGGCAGCTTGCGCCATCGTCGCAGGCCTCATTCCTGCGCGAAGGGCTGCTTCTATCGATCCGATGCAGGCCCTGAGGACAGACTGAGCCAAGCAAGTAACAAAGCTAACTGCGGAACGCGAAGGACGACAGGTGCGGAGGCTCGCTCTATAAGCGTTGAGTTTGTCGGCCTCGAAGGGAAACAAATGGCAGTACAGACGCACATGCTACACAACCCCTTCAAGGGAGCTTGGCTCGATCTATGAGAGTACACGGGACATCTTTGCGACTCGTTTCGACGCTGATGCTGTTGGTAGTAATGTCTGGGTGTACCGATGCAGTTGCAAATTGCAGCATCGGACGGAAGGTTGACGTAGGCGGATACGCACTTTGGATGCGCAGCCAAGGACAAGGAACTCCAACGATTGTCTTCGAGAGCGGCGGCGGAGAGGATTCAAGCGAGTGGTCCAATATCGAACCCATCATCCGGGAACGGGCAAAAGTAAGAACCGTCGTTTACGACCGCGCCGACCTGGGGAAAAGTGCCCCTGATCCGCGGCCTTATCGGGTTGAGGATGAAGCCACGGCGTTACGGCGCGCTCTCCATCAATGCGACATTCACGGGCCCATCCTATTAGTGGCTCATTCCTATGGGGGGTTCATTAGCGAGATCCTCGCCTCTAATGACAAGCGAGTCAAAGGTCTTGCGTTGGTAGACGCGAATATCCCTTCCTTATCTTGACGATAAAGAAGCCGCGGTTATCTCCGCGCTTTATACCCCTATGGCTGAAGATCTAATCGCATGGTCGTAGGTCCGCTGAGAACTCGGCGAGGTCAGGCTGTTCAGAACGGCAGATCTCGACTGCTCGAGATCCGGGAGCTTGAGGACGGACTTCGGCGCGCGTTTACGCTTCATCTTGCTCTTTGCCATAGAAGCGGCCTCCAATCGCCGCGGCAAACAGCATGATCCAATTCTCAATCTCGCACCCTACGGCGTTCTTCGATACCAATCCTGTCCGTGGCCGTATGGGGAGCCCTTGGTAAGCGCTTTGTTCTTATTCTCGTCAACAGGGCCGTCCATCAGCGGCGTTGCAGACCAGAGGGTGAGGAAGCTTACATCCTCAGAGTTTGCCACAGAGATTGTCGCTATTTCAGCAGGATCGAGGTTTTGTGTCTTCTTGGAGGCGGTCTCCGAGTACCTGACCGCTTGCACGCAATCCGTTGCGTGGATAGTCGGCTCACTCATTTCTTGACACAGAACCATACGCTAGTTTAGTCTAGGCCTGTTTGATCAATGCCTATGAATAAGTCTCCAGCTCGAGATCTTTTCCCAGGTGCACTCGAAATGATGATCCTCGAGTCCCTCCGTCGCCAGCCTGCGCATGGATATGCGCTTGTCCAGCACATTCAGCAGCGATCCAACAACCTGCTCCAGGTAGAGGAAGGCTCGCTCTATCCCGCTCTGCAAAGACTACTCAAATCGAAGCTTGTGAAGGCGGAGTGGGGAGTCTCAGCGACGAATCGACGCGTGAGAACGTATCAGCTCACGTCAGCCGGCTTGCGTCATCTGGAGAAAGAGATCTCCAGCTTCGAGCAGATGTTCGAAGGCATCTCCCTTGTCCTTAGTCCTGGCAATAGCAACGCTATGAGTTGAGAGGAAACTTCCATGAAATGGTTGCCGCCAATTTTCCGCCGCCGCGAACTGTACGGCGATCTCGCTGAAGAGATTCGTGAACACCTCGAAGAAAAGACTGAGAAATTCATGCGCGAAGGTATGGACAGGAAGGCCGCAGAACAAGCTGCACGCCGTGCGTTCGGAAATGCCGCGGCGCTGGAAGAGCGCAGTCGAGAAGTCTGGCAATGGCGAACGTTGGAATCGGCCTGGGCGGATATTCGATATGCGCTACGGCAGCTCAGCAGGTCCCCGGGCTTTGCGATCACAGCAATCGCAGTGCTTGCACTCGGCATTTGCAGCAGCGTGGCAATTTTTGCTTTTGTCGATGCAGCACTCATAAGGCCACTGCCATATAAACTACCGGCGCGACTCGTCGGCGTATATGAGACAACATCACTGTGCCCGCGCTGCAACGTCGCATATCTCAATTATCTTGACTGGAAGAAGAGCGATCTGCCGTTCAGCTCTCTTGAAGTATGGGGCAACAGCCGCTACCTCCTGAACGGTCACGACGGCGCTCAACCTGTGCCTGGAACCCGTGTCAGCGACGGATTCTTTCGCACTCTCGGCGTTGCCCCAATCCTCGGGCGTGATTTTTACTCTGGCGAGGATAAGCCCGGTTCACCTCACACGGTCCTACTCAGTTACTCGACTTGGCAAAGGCGCTTTAATGGAAGCCCGAATGTAATTGGGCGGGCAATTACCCTCAGCGATACTTCATACACCATCATTGGCGTGCTTCCATCCGAGTTTCAATTCGCTCCACGCGGAGCCTCTGAGTTCTGGACAGCGCTCAACGACCCAAGTTCCTGTGAATTGAGGCGTGCCTGCCACAGTCTCTTCGGTCTCGCCCGTCTCAAAGATGGAGTCTCCCTCCAGAGTGCCTTGGCAGAGATGAAGACCATCGAACTGCAGCTCGCGAAACAATACCCGGACGCCAATCGCGGCTTCAGCGCGGACGTTGTGAAGCTGACCGAAGTGGTTGCCGGTGACATCCGCCCGATTCTGCTTATGCTGCTCGGGGGAGCATGTCTGCTCCTCCTGATTGCCTGCGTGAATGTCTCAAGTCTTTTGGTCGTCCGCTCTGAAAGTCGCAAACGTGAGATCGCAGTCCGCGGTGCGCTCGGTGCATCCCCCACCCGGCTTGTCCGCCAGTTTGTCACCGAAGGGGTTGTGCTCGTCCTGGCTGGCAGTTTGCTCGGTCTTGTGTCTGCCTATTTTGCCGTGCACCTGCTCATCAGGCTGATTCCCGCGGGCATGGTAGAGGCGATGCCGTATCTCGCTGGACTGGGCTTGAATCTCCGGGTAATGGCATCTGCGGGGCTGATTTCCTTGCTTGCGGCAATTCTCTTCTCCATCGTTCCTGCCCTTCGGTTGTCTCGGGAGGATTTGCGGGGATGCCTCGCCGAAGGTGGCCGCGGTTCCGCTGGAATGTTGTGGCGCCGTCTTGGTTCCAAACTTGTGGTGTTGGAACTCGCGACTGCGATGGTTCTGTTGGTTGGCGCCGGGCTCCTTGGTAAGAGCCTCTACCGCCTACTTCATGTAGATATTGGTTTCGATCCCGACCACATCGCCACGCTCCTGATCACAATGCCAAGTTCGTACCAAGAGAACATCCAGGTCATGCGACTTGAAAGGCAATTGGTGAGCCGAATCGGGAGCCTGCCCGGTGTCAAATCCGTTGGCATCTCTACATCCCTTCCCTCAAGCAGTTGGGGTATGGCAACCAATATTCTTGTCTCGGGTCGGCCGTCGAACGGGGAGCACAATACTGTGCCCGAACGGGATGTCAGTTCGAACTATTTGAAAACGCTCGGAGCGAAGCTCCTTCGTGGGCGCTACTTCACCGAGGCTGAAGACGATCCTTCGAAGGCTCACGTGGCGGTGATTAACCAGACATTTGCAAAGCAATACTTTCCGGGTGAAGATCCCATTGGCAAGAGACTTTTATACGAAGGGTCACAAGAGCCAATCGAAATTGTTGGCCTCGTGGAAGATATTA
>Ga0255356_1001466_pt1 | contig 14806 bp, 9 predicted proteins | sample HBST100metaG_FD_189944 | JGI IMG/M metagenome (GOLD analysis project Ga0255356, IMG submission 189944) | Peat soil microbial communities from Stordalen Mire, Sweden - H.B.S.T100 | ecosystem: Environmental > Terrestrial > Soil > Wetlands > Peat | place: Sweden: Norrbotten County, Stordalen Mire... | reverse complement strand
TGTCTTTGGCAATGGCCTGCTCGATGGCCTTTTCGGCAGAGGGGCGCTGATAACCGAGATTGACCAGGGCGGAGAGGACATCGTCCACCGCCGGACCCTGTACGTTGGCCTGCGCGGGGGCGACGGCAAAGTCGTCGAGCTTGTCTTTCAGCTCCACCACGAGGCGCTCAGCCAGCTTTTTGCCCACTCCGGGAATGCGCACCAGTTGAGCGTGGTCCTGGCCGCGAATGGCCTGCACGGTGCGCTCCAAAGAGAGGCCGCTCAGAATCTTGATAGCCAGCTTGGGACCCACGCCGCTGACGACAATCAGGCGCTCAAAGAGACGCTTTTCCTCGCGATCGAGAAAGCCGAAGAGCGCGATCTGATCCTCGCTGACCTGGGTATGAATGTGCAGCGCGGTTTCTTGGCCCAGGGAGGGCAAGGCCGTAAAAGTCGGCACGGAGATGGTGACGTCGTATCCTACCCCGGCGGCCTCGACGATGGCCTGGCCGGGCGCCTTATAGATCAACTTTCCGCGCAAGTGAGCGATCATTGTGAGCTATTGTAAGATCCCTAGCCTCCGGGCGACTTTTTCGAGGGTATCGAGGGCCTGATCGAGCTGGGCTTTTGTGTGCTCGCTGGTCAGCATGAGGCGGATGCGCGCCTTGCCTTCCGGCACGGTGGGGAACGCGATGCCGGTGCCCATGACGCCGGCGTCGAAGAGGGAGCGGCTGAACTCCATGGCGGCGCGGCCCTCGCCGACGATGATGGGCGTGATGGGGGTTTCAGTGGCGGGGGTATTGACTCCGCCGACGTTGAAGCCCAGGCGCTTGAGCTCGCCCTGAAAGTAGCGGGTATTGGTCCACAGCCGCTCGATGCGCTCCGGCTCAGTCTCCAGAATGTCGAAGGCGGCGATGCAACTGGCCGCAACCGCCGGCGGATGCGAGGTGGAAAACAGAAACGGCCTCGCGCGGTGATAGAGGTAGTCGATCAGGTCCCGGCTGCCGCAGACGTAGCCGCCCAGCGCCCCGATGGCCTTGCTGAGTGTGCCCACCTGCACATCCACCTTGCCGGTCATGCCGAAGTGGTCTACCGAACCGCGCCCGTTGCGGCCCAGCACGCCCGAGGCGTGGGCGTCGTCCACCATCATGATTGCGCCGTACTTCTCGGCCAGCGCAGCCAGCTTGTCCACCGGGCCGATGTCGCCGTCCATTGAGAAGACGCCATCGGTGATGACCAGCTTGTGGCCCGGCTCGTTGGCAACCTCCTGCAGCAGCTCCTCGCAATGGGCCACGTCTTTGTGGCGGAAGACCTTGACCTTGGCCCGTGACAGCCGCGCGCCGTCAATGATGCTGGCATGGTTCAGCTCGTCAGAGAGGATGAAGTCCTCTTTGCCGAGGATGGAGCTGACGGTGCCCGCGTTGGCCGTGAAGCCGCTCTGGAAGACCACGCAGGCCTCCACATTTTTGAAGCGGGCAATCTTTTCTTCCAGGTCCATGTGGATGCGCATGGTTCCGGCAATGGTGCGCACCGCGCCCGAGCCCACGCCGAATTTGCGTGTGGCGGCCAGCGCGGCCTCAATCAGCTTGGGGTGGTTGGCCAGACCGAGATAGTTGTTGCTGGCCAGGTTGATCACCTGCTTGCCGTCGTAGTGGCAGACGGGCGCCTGCTGGTCATCGAGGATGCGCAGCTTGAAATGGGTGCCCTTGGCGCGCAGATCGTCGAGCGCGGCGGTCAGGTGGGCAAGTTGGGGGCGGATAGCGGGCTGGGTCATGATGTATACCTCAAACAATCAAGGATAACGCCAAAGGGATGGGGAACAGCGCAGGCAATCGGGGCCATCGGAGGCAAAAGAGACACCATTCTTCTCGATGCCGCGTCCAAAGTACGGGGCAGAAATGGCTCCGGTGGGCCCGCGCCGGATACAATAGGCTCTACGTTGCCGCAAATGGGCGATACACGATTTTTCCTTGAGATTTGGAGCAGGTGCACGTGAGAGGCATGATTTGCCGCGGTCTGCGGCTTGAGTTGGTTGCAGGACTGGTTATCGCGCTGGCGATGCCCGCGTTGGCTATGGCTGTTGAGAGTGCCCGCGCCTTGGCCACGCAGACCACGCTGACCGCGGAAACCCGCGATCAGGCTGGACGCACGCAGGCTATCGTTGCGGTGACTGTGACCGGCGAAGACGGGCTTCCGGCAACGGGCGCCGTCGCCGTCAGCGACCATGGCAGACAACTGGCCGGCGCGGCCCTGAACGCCGAAGGCCAGGCGCGGATGGTGCTTGCCCTGCCGGCGGGCGGCCATTCCCTGCGCGCGGTTTATACCGGCGACGCCACCCACAGCGGATCGGTTTCGCAGACGTCCGATGTGCAGGCGCAAGCCACTGCCACACCTGACTTCCAGGTGACCGTAGCGCCGCTTGCGCCGGCCACGTTCCCGCTCACCCTCACTGCCGGCACTGCCGGTACCGTTGTGGTGACGCTTACCCCTGAGAACAACTCCGCGTTGACGGCTCCGATGTTCGTTACACTCTCTTGCTCGGGGCTTCCCGATCAGGCCTCCTGCACTCCGACGCCGGAGAATCTTGAGATTCTGTCTACCACCCCCACCAGCTGCGCCGCGGGTTCGCCTGCGTCTTCGTGCCCGCCCACCAGCTCCATGGTCATTCAGACGCAGAAGGCGTCCTCAACTTCGTCGGCAAACCGGCAGGGCAAGGGGTCCGGTCCAATCGCCTGGGCGATTCTGTTGCCCGGTGTTCTGGGTCTGGGTGGTCTTGCCTGGGGCGCTCGCCGCCGCCTTTGGCTCAGCCGGTTTACGCTGCTGGCTCTGGTTGGCCTGGTTCTCACGCTTGGCGCCACGGCCTGTTCGCCTCGTTACGACTACTTCAATCACAACCCGCCCGTCAACCCCGCGACCCCGGCGGGAACTTACACCGTGACCGTCACCGGGCAATCCAGCAACGGCGTCACCGCCACTAACCGCTTTACCACCTTTGTACTGACGGTGCAGTGAGCGGGCAGCTTCAGGCCTCATGAACCGCTGGCATTCCCCACCCGCGGAGCTGTACGCGCTGGTCGAGAATACTCCGGCAACGGTGTTGCTGGAGTGCCAGAACCCCGGCGCAGCGGGGCTCGATCCCGACTCCCAACAGGAGTGCCTGACCCGGCTCTTTACCGCTCCTGTGCGCATTTGTGCGGCCCACCAGCCAGCGGAACTTCCCCAGCTCTTTGCCCAGATCGAGGCAGCCGTTGCGGCTGGCCTCCATGCCGCGGGCTTCTTTACCTATGAGTGCGGCAACTGCTTTGAGCCCAAGGCCGCCATGCGCCCCAGCCGGCCCGGCCAGCCCCTGGCCTGGTTTGGCATCTACGACCGCGCCTGGCTCTTCGACCACCGGACGGGAGCTTTCCTCGGCGGCGATCCTCCAGGGCTTGCGGATTTACGTTCCTCCACCGGCGATCAGGAGTTGGCAGCCGAGCCGCCGCTTGAGGCCCGCTTTGGCCTCACAGAACAGCAATACGCCGAGCGCATCACCGCGATTCACCAGTGGATTCGCTCGGGCGACATCTATCAACTCAACTTCACCGTTCCCATGGATGTGCGCGCGCCGGGCAGTTCAGCCGCGCTCTATCGGCGTCTGCGCAGCCGCCAACCTGTGGAGTACGGCGCCTTTCTCCATTGGCAGCCCAACCGCCGCCTCCTTTCCTTTTCGCCCGAGTTGTTCTTCCGCCTTGAAGGCCAGGGCGCTTCCCGGCACATCACCACCCGGCCCATGAAGGGAACCGCGCCCCGTGGCCGCACCAACCGCGAAGACCGCGCGCTGGCGCAGTGGTTGCGTAACGACCCCAAGAACCGCAGCGAAAACCTGATGATCGCGGATCTGCTGCGCAACGATCTTGGCCGCCTGTGTACCTTTGGCAGCGTGCGCGCCGAGAACCTCTTCGCCGTCGAGTGCTACCAGACCCTGCTGCAAATGACCTCGACCGTCACCGGCGAACTACGCCCCGATGTCACTTTTCAGCAGATCTTCCGGGCGCTCTTTCCCTGTGGCTCCATCACCGGCGCACCCAAGGTCAGGGCCATGCAACTCGTGGCTAAAATCGAGCGCGAACCCAGAGGCGTCTACACCGGCGCTATTGGCTTCTTCTCGCCGCTGAAGACTGTTTTCAATGTGGCCATTCGCACGCTGGAACTCGACGGTGAACGCGGCTCCATGGGAGTCGGCGGCGGCATCGTTATCGACTCCAATGCGGCTGACGAGTTTCGCGAATGCCTCTTGAAGGCGCAATTCCTCACTCGCCCCGCGGATAGCTTCCCCGACCGCTTTTCCCTGGTCGAAACACTGCTCTGGCAAGGCGACTATCCGCTCCTCGAATTGCATCTCGACCGGCTGGAGGATTCGGCGGAATATTTTGGATTTCCCTGTGATCGCGCGGTGGTTAGGGCCGCGCTACTGGCCCACGCCGCACCCTACGCACAAATGGCGGGTAGCCGCGCAGCCCAATCGCCCAAAACCTCCCGCAAAGTTCGTCTCCTTCTCGATCCCGATGGCGTCTTGCACATCGCCAGCGAACTCCTCCCCGGCGTCACCTTCCCCGCTCACGCCAAGCCGCTGCGCGTGCGCATCGCCCGGCAGCGGACCGATCCGCAAGATCCGATGCTCTTCCACAAGACGACGCACAGACCCGTCTATGCGGAAGCCTTCAAGGCGGCTACCGAGGCTGCCTTTGACGATGCGCTGTTTCTCAACCAACGCGGCGAGGTCACCGAGAGCGCCATCGGCAACATCCTTGTGCTGAAGGACGGCCGCTGGCATACGCCGCCGGTCGAGTGCGGGCTGCTGGCCGGTGTCTACCGCCGCCATCTGCTGGAGACGATCGGGGTGCAAGAGCAGGCGCTGCATCTCGAGGATCTGCGCCAAGCCGATGCCGTCTATCTTTCCAACGCCGTTCGCGGTCTGCGCCGCGCAGTCATTCAATGGGAAAACCTGCCCTCCGCTACGGCTTGAGAACCGCCTCGCGCGGCTCTCTGCGAAAATAGAAGAGAATGCTTTCACTACAAAATGCCGGCAAGCGGTTTGGGCCGCGGGTGCTGTTCCTTGAGGCCAACTGGCTCATCCGGGCGCGGGAGAAGACTGCGCTTGTCGGCGCCAACGGCACCGGCAAGTCCACGCTGATGAAGGTGCTCACCGGGCTGGAATCGCTGGACTACGGCACCCTGCAACAGACACGCGGCATGAGCATCGGCTATCTGCCGCAGGAGGGGCTCCAACTCTCTGGGCGGACGGTCTTTGAAGAGTGCCTCACGGTCTTCGACACACTGCGCGAAATGGAGCGCGAGATCGAGCAGTTGGCCGGGCAACTGGCCGAACTGGACCACACCGGGCCGGAATACGATGCCGTGGCGGAGCGCTACTCCATGCTCCAGGAGCGATTCCACACCCTCGACGGCTATGCGCTCGATGCGCAGGTGGGCGGCGTACTCACCGGGCTCGGCTTCGGCAAGGAAGATTGGTCGCGGCTGACCGACGAGTTCAGCGGCGGCTGGCAGATGCGCATCGCGCTGGCCAAGCTGCTGCTGGCCAAGCCGAATCTTCTGCTGCTCGACGAACCCACCAATCACCTGGACCTTGAAACCCGCAACTGGCTCGAAGACTATCTCCGCACTTATCCCTTTGGCTACATTCTTATCTCCCACGACCGCTATTTCCTCGATGTAACTATTGACCGCACGGTGGAGATATGGAACAAGCGGCTGAATATCTACCAGGGAAACTACACCAAATATCTCAGTCAGAAAGACGAGCGGCGAACGCAGTTGGAGTCGGCTTACCGCAACCAGCGCATCCAGATCGAACATCTTGAGTCGTTCATCAACCGTTTCCGCGCCCAGGCCACCAAAGCTAAACAGGTGCAAAGCCGAATCAAAGAGTTAGAAAAGATCGAACGCATCGAAGTTCCCGAAGAAGAGCCGATCATCCACTTCAAGTTCCCCCAGCCGCCGCCCTCGGGGCGCACAGTGGTTGAGGCCGAGGGGCTCTCGAAGAGCTATGGCCCCAAGCAGGTGCTCAACCGGGTCAACTTCTCGATCGAGCGCGGCGACCGCGTTGCCCTCGTCGGCGTGAACGGCGCGGGCAAGTCCACGCTCATCCGCTTGCTCACCGGCGACGAAGCTCCCACGGCGGGCCATGTGAAGCTGGGGCACAACGTCATCAGCGAATACTTTGCGCAGGACCAGTACAAAGTGCTGGACGGCGATGCGCGCATGTTGGACGACATCAGCGGCGCCGCGCTCAAGGTGCCAGAACAGGCGCTGCGCTCGCTGCTGGGCTGCTTTCTCTTTCGTGGCGACGACGTCTTCAAGCCGCTGGGAGTGCTGAGCGGCGGCGAGCGCAACCGCTACGCGCTGGCGCGGATTCTGGTTTCGCCATCGAACTTCCTGCTGCTGGACGAGCCCACCAACCACCTGGACATGCGCGCCAAGGATGTGCTGCTCGATGCTCTGGCGGCCTTCAGCGGCACGGTGGTTTTCGTGTCGCACGATCGCTATTTCATCGACCGGCTGGCCACGCGGGTGCTCGAGGTGGAAGGCGGAACGGTCACCAGCCACGAGGGCAACTACGAGGACTATCTGCGCTGGAAAGAGGCGCAGGCGGTTGGAAGCGCGGCGGCTGAGCCCGCGTCCAAGGCCAAAGAGCCGTCCGCGTCCCCCGCGAGCGAGAACGCCGCGACTGGCGATGCCGAGGCCGATGGAGCCGCGAAGGACCGCCCGCGGCGGCTGAACCCCATCAAGCAGAAGCAGATGGAGGAGCGCTGCGCGTTTCTTGAAGAGGAAACCCCGCGCATCGAGGCCGCCATTGCCCACACTGAGGAGCAGTTGGGCGTTTACGTTTCAGCCGAGGAGACGCAACGGCTCTCGGCGCTGGCGGAGGATCTGCGCAGCCAGTTAGCCGCGTTCACCGCCGAGTGGGAAGAGTTGATGATGCAACTGGAAGGCGCTTAGGCAGATAGCGGGAGGTAATTATCTGCAAAACTCCCCCATCTGCCTCGGATGTAGTTCGGCGAGTATGTTCTTCGGAACGCTTTGATTCCAATCGCGTTAAAAATATCTGCAAGATTTCAGGGCCGCAAAAAAATATTGTTGGGGGGGAGGGGGTGTCTGGCTTCCCCGGCCGGGGAGCGGCTTCGCGCACTTCTCTCCCATCTGCCAGTGTGCGCCGGCGGAGGGTAATTCTCGGCAAGCACCTGCGGTGCGGCTGGACGCCTTCGGCTCAGTTCAGGGCAGGCTTTCGGCAGAGCGGCTGGGAGGAGGAACGCCGGGGTGGGGCACCCTCGGTTTGTGGTCGGGACAGGAAAGCGAGGGAAGGGCGGGCCACCCGCCTGGATTCCGAGGGGGATTTTGTGGTCATGGTGGATTCTCCCTATGGATAGGGTGCACCGAATGACCGTAATTCTCTGCAAAATGCTTGCGGCGGAACAGATCTTTTTAGGCCTTGGCGAGCAGGTTCGTGGTCTCCCAGGTCCGAAAATCCGGACCTGGGGCACCCGGCAACCGCAGGTCCTTCGACTTCGCTGCGCTCAGGATGACTGGTTCGTTGGTTGATCGGGGTGGCAGATTTTTTGAGAGAACCTCTTCGTTCGATTGGCGTCGACAAAGAGACGTTTACCGGCCATCGTGCATAATTTAGAAACGATGGCCCTAATGTGGAATCCCGAGAGCTGGTCGAAGCGGCTGGCGGAACTTGAAGCGCAATCCGGCGACCTGAAAGAGGCGCCTTTGCGCCGCGATGTGCGTTCACTGGGCATGTTGCTTGGCGAGGTGCTGCGCGAGCAGGCGGGCGACGAGTTGTTTGCCCATGTGGAGGCGCTGCGGCAGGGCACCATTCGCCGTCGCGACGCCGAAGCCCGCGGCCAAAGCGAAGAGGCCGCACGGCACGCCGCCAGCGCGCTGGAGCTGGTTCACTCGCTGCCGGTGAAGCGCGCCCTGCTGCTGACCCGCGCCTTTGCCTTCTACTTCGAACTGATTAACCTGGCTGAGACCAACCATCGCAAGCGCCGCCGCATCGCTCTGCAACTGAGCGGCGAGGCAGGGCGGCAGCGCGGGTCACTGGCTGGGACTTTGTGCGAGATGCGCCGCGTGGGCATCACGGCGGACGAGGCCATGGACTGGCTGAAGCGGGTGCTGATTGTGCCGGTGTTTACCGCGCATCCCACGGAGGTGGCGCGCCGCTCGGTGATGTTCAAGCGGCGGCGGATTGGCGAGTTTTTGTCCGCGCTGGACCGCATCCCCGTGCCGCAGCAGGACATGGCGCGCCTGGAAGAGCTGGTGCTGGCGGAGATTACCAGTTTGTGGCAGACGGACGAGGTCCGGTCACATCGGCCTACGGTCTACGACGAGATCAAGATGGGGCTCGACTACTACGACGTATCGATCTTTGAGACGCTGCCCAGCCTTTATCGCGAAATATCCGAGGCGCTGCGCGCGGCGTACTCTTTGGAAATTGAGCCTCACGAACTGCCCCAGGTGCTGAGTTTCGGCTCCTGGATCGGGGGCGACAGGGACGGCAATCCGTATGTGACGCCCGACGTAACGCGCGACGCCATCCAGTTGGCGCGCGGGCATCTGCTGCTCTACTATCAGCGCCAGCTCGAAGAGATCACCGACCTGCTGACCACCAGCGCTCAGCAGAGGCCGGTAAGCGATGCGCTGCTTGCGCGGCTTGAAGCCTATGTGGAGCAAGTGCATACTCCCGAAGCGCAGGTCTTCGGCGAGCAGTACGAGTTCGAGTACTATCGCCGTTTCGTCATCTGCCTCAAGGCGCGGCTCCAGCGCACCCTGGAATATATGGAGCAGCCAAGCCACGCGGGCGCCGCCCTGCCGGTCATGCCCTATACGCTGATCCAGGGGCAGGACAAGATGGCGCAGGCGCTGCCCGCCTACTGCTCTGTCGAGGACTTCCTTTCAGATCTGGAAACGCTGCGTGCCTCGCTGGCCGCCAATCGCGGCCTGCGCATTGCGCGCACGCTCATCGATCCGCTGATTTTGCAGGTGCGGACTTTCGGGCTCCATCTGCACACGCTCGATATCAGGCAGCACGCCAAGGTTCACGCGGCGGCCTTGAAGGAGGCCATCGCCGACACCATCGCGCCGTCGCTGCCCGGTGGCCTGTCACCTCAGACGGCCAGTGTGCTTGAGACATTTCGCGCCGTGGCCGAAATCAAGAACGGCTGTTCGCCGGAGGCGATTCGCCAATACGTCATCAGCGGCGCATCCACCGTCGAAGATGTGCTGGCCGTGGTGCGGCTGGCCCGGCTGGGCGGCGTCAGGGTGGAGGGCGCGGGAGATGGGCCAGGACACGATCCGGGTCTCATGCCCGTGCCGCTCTTCGAGTCCATTGACGATCTGCGCCAGGCCCCGGCCATCTGCCGCGAGCTGTGGAGCCGGCCCGACTACCGCAAGCTGATGGCCACCTGGGACAACTGGCAGGAGGTCATGCTGGGCTACTCCGACTCGAATAAAGACGGCGGCATGTTGACCAGCACCTGGGAGATCTTCCGCGCGCATCGGGACCTGCATGTGGTGGCGCGGGAGTGCGGCGTCAAGCTGCGGCTCTTCCACGGGCGCGGGGGCACGGTGGGCAGGGGCGGAGGGCCGACGCATCGGGCCATTTTTGCCCAGCCCATGGATTCGTTTGAGGGCCAGTTGCGGATTACCGAACAGGGCGAGGTGCTCAACTTCAAATATGCCGACGAGGTGCTGGCCGAGCGCAACCTCGAACTGATGATCGCGGCCTCGCTGGATGCCCTGGCCCGGCCCAACGCGCGCGACCCGGAGGGCCACTTCACCGGCGTTCTCAAGCCGGAGTGGGAGTCGGCGCTCGATGAGCTTTCAGCCATCTCTTACGGCTTTTATCGTGAGCATGTTCTCGACGATCCCGGCGTGGTCACTTACTTCGAGCAGTCCACTCCCGTGGGTGAACTGGAGCACGCCAAGATCGGCTCGCGGCCGGCCAGGCGGAACGCTTCTCCTTCACTCGCCGACCTGCGCGCCATTCCGTGGGTCTTTGGGTGGACGCAGTCGCGGCTGCTGGCGCCGGCGTGGTTTGGCGTGGGATTTGCCATCGAGCAATATCTTGAACGGCCCGGCGCTCTCGACCTGCTACAGGGCATGGCGGCGGAGTTTCCGCTGTTCATCGACCTGATGCGTAACGTGGAGATGGCGCTGGGCAAGGTGGACCTGGCCACGGCGCGCATCTACGCGGCGCTGGTCGAGGACGCCGGGCTGCGCGAACGCATCTTCGATCTCTTTGAAGCCGAGTTCCATCGCACCGTGCGCGCCGTTCTGGCGGTGACGCGGCAAGCCGAACTGCTTGAGAGCAACCAGGTGCTGGCCCACTCCATCAAGCTGCGCAATCCCTACGTCGATCCCATGCACCTGATTCAGGTGGATATGCTGCGGCGGAAGCGGGCCGGCGAAGACACGCCTGAAGTCAACCGCGCCATTGCGGCTACGATCAGCGGGATCTCGGCCGGGCTCAGAAACACGGGCTGATCGCAAAATCGCGCACCGGCGCAATCCATCACTACCTTCGCTACTACCTTCGCGCCTTCCGCTTCGCCATGAGTCTCGGCCAGTACTGGAACTCGTCCGCAAACAGTTCGCCGCTCAGGTCCAGCACGCGCTGCTGCATCCGCTCCTGCGCATCCGCAATCGCGTGGTTGTAGATCGCCGGAGCAATCTCCTCGATGAAGAAATCGAGCAGTTGCCCGGCCGGCAAATTTCCAATCGGTCCCTCAAAGTTCTCTTCAAAGTAGCGCTGAATCGAGGCAATCGCCTCGGCGCGCGCATGTTTAGGCAGTTCGATGGTGGTGGTCACGGCCTTCCTCTCCGGTTGAGCTTACATCACCCCTGCGTTCGGGGGGCTGCCGTCCGCAGAGATCATGACCGGGAATCGGCGCCTTTGGCCAGATTTGCTTGGCCAGTGCACAACTTTCCCTTGCCATACCCCGCACCACGGGACTACGTTATATACATGCGTCGATGTCGCTAACACCGTCCTGGTGACAGCTCCGATGCGAACGTGCGTTTTAATAGCGCGCGCTTTTTCCTACCTGACAGCTGCACCGTTCCCCTAAAAAGATCCATCCAACAGAAACCCGGGCATTGGCTCCGGGAAAAGGAGATCATCAATGGCGCGCATTGCTTCGGATGTAACTGAAATCATTGGCCATACGCCGCTGGTGCGGCTTAACCGCATAGCGGCCGGCCTGCCCGCAACCATTGCAGTCAAGCTGGAGAGCCAGAACCCCCTCAGCAGCGTGAAAGACCGCATCGGCCTGGCCATGATCGAGGCCGCCGAGAAGGCCGGCAAGATTGAGCCTGGCAAGACCGTGCTGATTGAGCCCACCAGCGGCAATACCGGCATCGGCCTGGCCTTTGTGGCCGCGGTCAAGGGTTACCGGCTAATCATTACTCTGCCGGAGACCATGAGCCTGGAGCGCCGCGTCCTGTTGCTGGCCTTCGGCGCCGAACTGGTGCTGACGCCCGGTCCCAGCGGCATGAAGGGAGCCATAGCCAAGGCCAACGAATTGCTCGCCCAGACCCCCAACGGCTTTATCCCGCAGCAGTTCAACAATCCCGCCAACCCGGCCGTCCACTATGCCACCACCGGCCCCGAGATTTGGGAAGATACCGACGGCAAGGTGGACATTTTCGTCGCCGGCGTGGGCACGGGCGGCACCATCACCGGCGTCTCCAAATACATCAAGGAGCGCAAGCCGGGGTTCAAGGCTATCGCCGTGGAGCCGACGGATAGCGCGGTACTCTCTGGCGGCAAACCCGGACCGCACAAGATCCAGGGCCTGGGCGCGGGCTTTGTGCCCAGCGTGTTGGACACGAGCCTGATCGACGAGATCATCCAGGTGACCAACGATGAGTCGATCGCGGTGGCACGGCGGCTGCCGCTCGAGGAAGGGCTGTTCGTGGGCATCAGCTCGGGAGCGGCAGTGGCCGCGGCGCTCAAGGTGGCCGCTCGGCCTGAGAATGCCGGCAAGCTGATCGTCGTGGTGCTGCCCGACTTCGGCGAGCGCTATCTCACCAGCGTGCTGTTCGACTCGCTGCGCCAGCAGGCACTGGCCCTGGTCACGCAACAGGTTACGCTGTAGATAATTGCTTTCCACAACCGAACGCTGGTTGGAGTTTGTGGCTTCCCACCCTTTCGCCTGAAAAGAGGCGAAAGGATGGGGCACCCAACTCCTCCGGCTCAAAACTATTCTGCTAGTCTGGACGCCATGTCCCTGTTTGCCCGCATCCGCGAAGATATCGACTCCGTGCTGGAGCGCGACCCGGCCGCACGGTCACGGCTGGAAGTTTTTCTGTGCTATCCGGGGCTCTGGGCGGTCTGGATTCACCGCGTTGCACACCAATTGTGGCGCGCCAAATGGCGGCTGGCGGCGCGGCTGCTCTCGCAGGTTGGCCGCTTCTTCACGGGAGTGGACATTCATCCCGGCGCGCTGCTGGGCCGGCGGCTGTTCATTGACCACGCAACGGGCGTGGTGATTGGCGAAACCGCGATCGTGGGCAGCGATGTGACGCTCTACCAGGGCGTGACCTTGGGCGGCACCGGCAAAGGCCACGGCAAGCGCCACCCCACCATCTGCGACGGCGTTTTTATCGGCAACAACGCCAACATTCTGGGCAACATCACCGTCGGCGAAAATTCGCGCGTGGGAGCGGGCTCCGTGGTGCTCTCGGACGTGCCGCCCAATTCGACGGTTGTGGGTGTCCCGGCGCACATCGTTTATCGCAACGGACAGCGTGTGTTGATTACCGATCCGCACGAGGTAAAAGATCCACTCTCCGATGTGATCATCGCGCTTTCAGCCCGCGTGGAGGAACTGGAGAAGCGCCTGGGCGGCGAAGCGCAGCCGGAAGAGCAGTTCATCGCAGAAGCAGCCGAACGCGAGGCTTACCGCGAGGAACTGGAGCGGTTGCGGCAGTACGTTTCAATGGGCGAGGGCATCTGAAGCCGGACGAGTCTCCCAGGCCGGGCAGGTGCCCCACTCATCACAGTATATGGGACTATGCCCCGTTCATCGCGGCTTTAAAGCCGCGATGAACGGGGCATAGATTTACCTTTTGGGGAAGAAAAAATGGATGGTAGTATCAGTGCGTGGGCAACCCGCCTTTGTTCAGATTCCCAAAATCAAAAAACTCCCGCGCAACGGTGCCGTTTCAGGCGACGCTGATGGAATAGTGTTCGCCTGCGTCGGTTTGCAGACTCCAGAGGTCTCCCTGAATTTGGGCTTCAACAGGCCTGCCATCGTGGAGGCGAGTGATACGAACTGGTTTTTTCCCCCAGGGATTCACAAAGAGAAGCTTCGCCCCCTTCTCACTGAAAACGTCAAATCGTACAACGTGCCTGCCGTCATAAGCCGCGCTCACTAGAAACGCGCCTACGGCGCGAAGATTTTCAAAGCTCGCCGGGCCGAGGTTCACCGTGTTCGGAAAGAGCCGAATCGTGCCGGTATAGCTCTGCAACAGGCATTCGTTGAGAACCACGGGCACGGCGAAGTTCTCGCACCATAACCCCATCCTCATCATGAAGTCGAAGTCGGTCATAAGACTATAACGGCCGCCGATCTCGCGCAGACGATCATTCGAGACACCATCTGGCAACATGCAGTATTCAATCTGCTGCTTGAACCAGCCGAGATCGAGCATGCCCAAACGAGCTCGGATCAGCGCTTGCGAAACGAGATCGTTGCCGCCCTCGAGTCGCATTGTCTTTGCCGTGAGGGTTGCGATCTCGATGAACTTTTGACCAGTGTCAAGTCCGACCTGCTCTCCGGGAAAGACGGGAGCCAGCGTGATTGGAACGTTATATATATGCTCGGGCGGAGCATTGCCAATATCGACCCAGACTTCTCCAAACGGTCCCTGAGCCTTTGGATAAGGTGCGAGATTTGCGCTGATTTCCTTCCAGTGCCGGCGCTCCTCAACATCCTGCCCGAGGATATCGGAAGCGCTGACCATGGCATCGAGCACGAACCTGATGAGCACAAGATCGAGGATGCAGTCTTTGTTGAGTTTGAAATCGACGGTGAAGCCCCAGTTCTCCGACGATACCGAGGGGAAGACATGGTAGAGACCGTCATCCTCTTTAGTCAGATATGCCGCCAGGAAACGCGCTGCGGAGCGCATCGTCGGATAGACTCTTGCCAGATATTTCTCATCCCTGGTGTGAAGGAATTGCCACCAGAGGCTTTGCACGGCCCATGGGGTCATACAAATCTGGTAGCCCCACGGTGGAACGGGATAAGGAACATTCTGGCTTGGAACCGGGTAGGCTGAAAGCGGAAAGAAGGCGCCCGGCAGATTGAAGCTGTCATGCGCAAACCGCTCGGACATCGGTCTCAGATTCTCGATCAACTCCACGTATGGCTGATGCATGTCTACGTGGTTGCTCGAGAAGACGCCCCAATAGACCTGCTGGCAGTTGTAGTCGAGATGGTAGTCACCGTGCCATGAATTTCCGATGTCCCCATAAGACCAATTAGCGAACAGTCCCGGCGCAGTCTTATGCTTCCGCAGACAACACGCTAGGAAATATTGGTTGTGATACCAGATGCGTTCGAGATCCTGGTCGAGAATATTCACGGCAGAAGCTGACCAGAATTCCCGCCAGGGTGCTTCGGATAGGCGCTTTAGTCACAATGGAGTGACCGGCACCAATGCGCTGGCCGTGGGTTAAGCTGTGAGCCACGAAGGAACACAGTTCAGAGCCACAAGCGGAGAGGAACCGGTCATGCAGAACAAGGTACGATTTTTG
>Ga0255356_1001464_pt1 | contig 14809 bp, 15 predicted proteins | sample HBST100metaG_FD_189944 | JGI IMG/M metagenome (GOLD analysis project Ga0255356, IMG submission 189944) | Peat soil microbial communities from Stordalen Mire, Sweden - H.B.S.T100 | ecosystem: Environmental > Terrestrial > Soil > Wetlands > Peat | place: Sweden: Norrbotten County, Stordalen Mire... | reverse complement strand
TACTTGTTGACTATTAAGTTAACTCATAAAATTCGATACATCTATTTCATTCTTTGTAGGTTATATCTATTTTATGGCGGAAATGATTGGCGCGGCGTCCAAAATCAGAAACGCGCCAATATGGCACGGCAACGAAGCCCTAAGAGTGAGCGTGCCGACTGCCTTAAACGCAGCGAGGGGCGACCCGTGGCGGCGACCGGCGAGGCCGGAAGAAAACAGACAGAATGAAAGAAAAAACTTCAGAAATTCATCAAGGAACGGAAGGCCGGCGGGTGGCAAGCTGAAGTGAAGGAGTTTGCGATGCCCAAGACTGTTTCTTATGCCCACTGGTCTCTGGAGCCCTATTGCATCGGCATGAAGCTGCGCTCGCTGCGCACACAGAAACGGCTCACGCTTTCGCGGCTGGCGGCCGAGACCGGGCTGTCGACGGCGCTGCTGTCAAAGCTGGAGACGGACCGCATGGTGCCGACGCTGCCGACGCTGGCCACCATCAGCCGGGTGTATGGCGTGGGCATGAGTTATTTTTTTGCAGAGCCAGCGCAGCATACGCTTTCAATCACGCGCAAGGCCCACCTTCAAGGGAACGGTCGCGGCGTGGAGTCAGTGAAAGTCACCCCGTTGAACTGGGCGGGGGAAGAATCGCGGCTGGTGGCCCGGATGATCGAGTTCCCGCCCGGCGGCGCCACCGTTGCCATGGATAGCCTGCGCGAGACGAGTGGTCTGGTGTATGTGCTTGAAGGGCGGCTGCAGTTGGATGCGGGGGGGATGCACGAGGTGCTGGATGCGGGCGACTGCGCTTATATGGAGAGCGAGATGACGCTGGCCTGGAGCGCGGCGGGAAAACATCGCTGCCGGGTGCTGGCGGTTTTGCCCGGCGCGGGGCGCACGGAAGTCTGAGCCGGAACGGGCCGTTTGCCGTGGTCTGGAGCCAGTATGTAGGATGGGTTGGCAGCCAAAAGAATTGAGACCTATGCGACCTAACTTCCATTTGATGAAGGCGACCCTGACCGGTGCTCTCGGCGGCCTGCTCTTCGGATTCGATACGGTAGTGATTTCAGGCGTCATCGATGCCTTGGTGCGCCTGTATGGCTTGAGCCCTCAGGGCAAGGGCTGGACGGTGGCCATTGCGCTGATCGGCACAGTGGTGGGAGCGCTGGGCGCCGGCGTGGTGGGACAAAAGCTGGGCGGGCGCGAAACCTTGCGCATCACCGCCGTGCTGTATGTGGCCTCGGCCATTGGCAGCGCGCTGGCGTGGAGTTGGCCCTCACTGATGGTCTTCCGGCTGGTGGGAGGGCTGGGAATCGGTGCCTCGTCGGTGCTGGGTCCGGTGTACATTGCGGAACTGGCCCCGGCCAAGTGGCGCGGGCGGCTGGTGGGCGCCTTCCAGTTCAACGTGGTCTTCGGCATTCTGGCGGCCTACACCTCCAACTACCTTATCCGCACACTGCACCTGGGTGCGACGGAGTGGCGCTGGCAGGTGGGCGTTGCGGCGCTGCCGGCTGTGGGCTTCCTGGTGCTGCTGTTCGGCATTCCGCGCAGCCCGCGCTGGAGCGCCTCGCGCAACCGGATCGACGAGGCCCTGGCCGTGCTCAAGCAGATGGGCGAGCCGGACCCCGAAGCCGAACTGGCCGACATCCGAGCCGCGCTGGTCCAGGAACACGCCTCGGCCCACGAGCCGGTCTTCCGCTGGAAGTATCGCTATCCGCTGTTTCTCGCCATCTCAATCGGCGCATTCAACCAGTTGGCGGGAATCAACGCGATTCTTTACTACCTGCCCAACATCTTTGCCTCGGCGGGATTCAGCCAGATTTCAGGCGATCAGCAGGCTATCGCCATCGGATTCACGAATCTGATTTTCACCATGGTGGGCATGAGCGTGATTGACAAGCTGGGGCGCAAGACGCTGCTGCTGGTGGGCGCGGCGGGCACGGCAAGCTGCCTGGCGGGAGTGGCATGGCTGTTTGCCACGCATTCTCATCCTGGGGCGCTGGTGTGGCTGTTGGTGACGTATATCGCCTTCTTTGCGCTGTCGCAGGGCGCGGTTATCTGGGTCTACATCGGCGAGGTGTTTCCAAATTCGGTTCGCTCAAAGGGCCAGGGCATCGGCAATGCCAGCCATTGGATCATGAATACGGCCATCGCGTTGGAGTTTCCCGTGGTGGTGCACTACCTGAACACCGAAACGCCGTTTGTGTTCTTTGCCGCGATGACGGTGGTGCAGTTCCTGGTGGTGCTGTTCGTCTATCCGGAAACCAAGGGGCAGACGCTGGAAGAGTTGCAGCGCAGGCTGGTGCCTTCGGAGTAGCGTCTACTGACCCGGCCTTCAAATACTGCGATTGCTTCCCACCCTTGCGCCTGACCGCCCCACGGACGAAGACCTATCCGTGGGGATCCCGGCAAAGCGCAAGGGCGCGGCACCCAATGCTGAGTATTTTCGGGCCGGGTCAATAGCCATGACTGAAGTCACCAGCCCTACTTGCGGCCGGCGCTATATATAATTTGTGTGTGGACCGGCGAGGCTTCAAGAAATCTCGTAAACGGCCCCGTGGCGAGGTCAACGATGGCGCAGGCAGCGGTTCCGGTTGCGGAGCAGGTGAGAGAAGTGGTTGAAGCCGTGGTCGAGGCTTTGCGTGAGCCGAGGGCCGAGGAGAGCTCGCCCTTGGTGGCTGCCAACTCCTTTGAGGCACATGCCTTGAGGCAGGAGATCATTCGCGTGGGCCGCAAACTGTGGGAGCGGCAGTACGTGGACGGCAACGGCGGCAACATCAGCGTCCGGCTGGGGTCGAAGTACGTGCTATGCACGCCCACCATGCTGAGCAAGGGAGACCTGGAACCGGCCGACATCTGCCTTTCCGATCTCGACGGCAACATCCTGGCCGGCGACCGTTCGCGCACCAGCGAGCTGCTGCTGCATCTGGAGATTTACAAGGCCAATTCGCGGGCGCGGGCTGTGCTGCATTGCCATCCGCCTTACGCCACAGCTTTTGCGGTCACCGGCACAGTTCCTCCCAACGGGCTGATTCCCGAGTATGAGGTTTTTGTCGGCCCAGCGGCGGTGGCGCCCTATGAGACGCCCGGCACCCAGGCCTTTGCCGAGACGGTGCTGCCCTTTGTGCAGGATCACAACACCATTCTGCTCTCAAACCACGGCATCGTCTGCTGGTCTGACACCGTGACCCATGCCGAGTGGCTGGCCGAGATTCTGGACACCTATTGCAAGACTTATCTGATCGCCAAACAGATTGGCCAGCCGCTCAGCTTCATTCCGGAGAGCAAGATACGGGAGATTCTGGCGCTCAAGCGGCGCCTCGGTCTTCCCGACGCCCGCATGGCGAGCATGACCGAAGCGGCAAGCCCGGAGCCTGAAACGAATACAGCCGAGATTGAGCACCTGGTGGAGCAAGTGGTGGCGCGGCTGGGAGGACGGGAATAAGCGGGAGCGGGACGCTGCTTGCCTGTGGTTTTATTGTTCTGTGATTGCGCCTTGCGGGCGAGTGAATGGCGCTGCGGAACCAATCGAGCACAAGGCTGCGGCTTTGTGCGACAATAGCCAGTGAGAATACGTGCCGGTCTAAGTGCGGCGCGCGGAGGATAAGACAATGGGCGATCTATTGCAACCAACGCACCTGATAGTGCTGGCCATAGTTGCATTTTTGCTGTTTGGCGCCAAGCGGCTGCCGGAGTTGGGCAAGGGACTGGGCGAGGGTTTGAAGGGCTTCAAAGAAGGCATTCGCGGCGTGACGGAGCCCACGGCTCCCGCACCTGTCGCGCAGCAGAGCGCGCCTGTTGCGCCGCCGGTTTCGGCGCCGGCCGAGCCCCAGATTATTCGCAAAGACTAGTGACGTGGCTCCAGGCAGGTCTGCTGACCTAACCTCTCTGGAACTGCGGCCGTAGATTGCAGAGACGCAAAAAGGCCTGTGCGCGCGCACAGGCCTTTTTGCGCGTTCAAGACATGCCGGGATGGCCTTCGGGCTTTTACAGGCTGAGCAGGGCCACGGCAGCCAGGGCCAGCGCCATGCCGGTAATCTGGCGGCGGGTGGGCCACTCGCGCAAGACCAGCGCAGCCAGCAGGATGGTTGCCGCGGGATAGAGCGAGCAGACCACAGCGGCCACATCCAGGCGGCCAAAGCGGGTGGCCTGCAGATAGAAGAGATTGCCGACGGTATCCAGTGTTCCGGCCAGGATGCCGACGAGCCAGAAGCCCCGCCACGGAGCTTTGGGCGGCATCACCACCAGAAACAAGAGGATTGCCGCAGCGCCCGCGGCGCGGGCTGAGGTCATGACCCACAGAATGCTGCTTCCGCTGGCCATTTTGAAGAGAATCAACTGCGTTCCGAAGCCAACCCCTGCAAGCGCGCCCAGCAGGAGCGCGGCTGGAGGCGTGCGCATTTGCCTGGTTGCGGAATTTGTGGCGGCGGGTGTGTGGGTAATGAGCCAGATGGCGACGCAGCCCATGGCCAAGCCCACGGCTGTCAACGGAGCGGGCAGGCCGTCGTGAAAGATAGAGAAAAGGACGGGAACCAGGGCGGTGAGTAGTCCGGTGAGGGCAGCGGTGAGGCCCATGGCGCCCATGGCCAGGGCGCGATAGAAGATGGCCAGCGCCAGCGAACCCTCAAAGCCGCCCAAAGCCGCATAGAAGAGCGGGGCATGGCCGGGAACGGCGAGCCGCATTCCCAGGCAGAGGGCCAGCAGTATGAGAAAGGAGAAGATGTGGCCGGAAGCGACCACCAGAAGGGCGGGAGCGCGGCGCGCGCCCACGCCGCCCACAAAGTCCGAGCCGCCCCAGGATGCGGCCGACACCAATCCCAGTCCGGCCGCGGTGCTCGATGGAGTCACAGGCTACTGGGAATCCCTTGCGTTGGGGTAATAGCCGGTCTTGGCGATGACTTCAAGCCCGGGCCGGTCAACGCGCACATCGATCTTGCGGAACTTGCCGTCGATGAACGGCTCGTGGCTATAGTAGCCCAGCGTGTACTGGTTGCGCGCCTCCTCGGCGATTTTGGCATAGCTCTTTTCGATGCCGTTCAGGCCGCGCTCGGAATCGAGTGTGCCGCCGGTGGCAAAGGTGTACTTGGCCAGGAGGTTGTCATACATGGTGAAGGGCAGATGGACGCGGCTAAGGTAGCCCTCGCCCCAAACGGCAGAGTCGCCGACTCCCGTGCCATATACGGCGATCCTATTGGTTTCAAGGTAGCGCAGCACCTCTTTGTAGGTGGCCTTGCTGCCGTACTCCTTGCCGTCGGAGATGACATAGATAATGCGGCGGCGGCCCTGGGGGCGGGTAGACAGCTCCTTGGCGGCGGCCAGGATGGCGTCGTTGAGGGTGTGAATCTCCTTGGGGATGGTCATGAAGGAGCCGCCGCCGGCCGAGCGCCCGGGCTGGAGGTTGGGGTCAACGCAGTTGCCGTTCTCGCGGATGTTGCAGCCGGCCATGGGACCGCTGTTGATCGGCACCATGGGGTCGGTGCCGGTCTCTTTTGTCAGGGCCAGCACCGCGGGCAGACGCTTGCTCTGTGCGCCGGTAAAGGCGGTCCGCTCCTGGGCTCCATTGTTGTAAGAAAAGACGGCAGCTTCGTCGTAAGGAGCAAGCGCGCCTTGAATGGCGCCCAGCGAGTCGTTTACTTTGGCCATCACGGGAGAGGTGAGGCTCTGGTCGATGACAAAGGCGATGGAAAGCGGAAACGGAGACACGACGTAGTAGGCAATCTGTTCGCGCGAATCGTTCTCATAGACTTTGAAATCGCGTTGGGTGAGGCCGGCGACCAGCTTTCCCTTCGAGTCCTTGACTGTGACCGGGACTTCGACATAATTCACGTTCAGACGGATGAGGGTGGCTTCCCGCTCAACGGCTTCACCAGCCGGGGGCGTCTCCGGGGGCTTGGTCTGGAAGTCGTCTTTGCCCTGGGTGGAGGGCGCCAGGCTGCTGGGCTCGGCCTGCTGGGCCGAAGAGTTGGAAGACGAGCTGGGTCCGGGCTGCAGATCTCCGGCACCCTTGCCGGGCGTAATTGGGCCATCCACGCCAGACAACGGCGGAGGCGCCTGGGGCGTCGGGGCATCGGGTACCGAGGGTTGTTGTTGGGCCAGAGCCACCAGGCTCGAACTGAGGAGCGCGGCCAGCGCCATTGTCGTCAAACCAAGCTTCACAGGTATTTCGTCCTCCCGGAACGCCGCATTCTGCCAATTCAGCGGGAATCTGCCAGCTAACAGTTCACAGCTTAAACCCGATGATCGGCCAGCGGAAGCACTCCGCGCCAGCCGGAAACCGGCCAGCAGGGGCTGCAATCGTCAGAGTATCAGACGCGCGAGCGTCGCGCTGGTTGTACGCCGTACGACAAAGAGTTCGGGTATGCTTTCTTCGAGGCCCCAATTCCGTCTATATGACCAGAATGCGCATTCGCTTGGGAGTTGCCGCTTTGCTGTTTGGCCTGCCGGGGTTGTCAACGGCGGGATGGTGCCAGCTTGCCCCTTCGCCGGACGCATCTCCGGTGAGTACCGCGCCGGCTCCGCCGCCCGAGGAGAAATCGGTGGCGACATTCAAGCTCAACGTGAACCTGGTGGACGTCTTCTTCACCGTCAAAGCCAAGGACGGTACGCTGGTTCCACATCTGAGCAAGGACGACTGCACGGTTACGGAAGACAAGGAGCCGCAGAAGCTGAAGAGCTTTGTTGCCGAGACCCAGCAGCCGCTGACTCTGGGCATTCTGCTGGACACCTCGGGCAGCCAGCAGCGCGTGCTGCCCCTGGAGCAGGACGTGGGAAGCCAGTTTCTGGCCCGGGTGCTGCGGCAAAAGGACGAGGCGTTTCTGATCTCGTTCGACGTGAACGTGGACATGCTGCAGGACTTTACCAATAGCCCCCGGCTGCTGTCGCGGGCCATGAGCAAGGCGGAGATCAACACTGCGGGCGGCAATGGAGCGGCAGGCATTCCCGGAGCCGGCGGCGGAACCGTGCCGGTGTACGGAACGCCCAAGGGCACCGTGCTCTACGATGCGGTCTACCTGGCCTCCAACGAAAAGCTGAACCAGGAGTCGGGCCGCAAGGCGATGATCCTGCTGACGGACGGCGAGGACGAGGGAAGCGACCGCAAAATCGGCGATGCGATTGCCGCGGCGCAAAAGTCCAACGTGCTGGTCTACGTGATTCTGATCGCCGACCGGGGCTTCTATGGGGGCTTTGGATACGGCGGCTTTTCTGCCATGAAGAAGATGACCGAGGAGACCGGCGGCCGCCTCATCGACGTGGGCAACAACGGCAAGAAGCTGGAAGCGGCCTTTCAACAGATAGAAGACGAATTGCGCACCCAATATGTGGCCACCTATACGCCCAGCAACACCAAGCTGGACGGCAGTTTCAGGAAGCTCGGGGTGGAATGCCGCGGGGATGGATTGAAGGTGCAGGTGCGCAAGGGCTACTATGCAACGGCGCCGCAAGAGTAGACAGAAAAACCTGTTCAATGTGCAAAAGTTACGAAGGAAGGCCCCAAACTGTCCTGTTTCAGGACAGTTTGTTACGTTCGTCCCGCTAGAAGGTAATCTGGCGCCTGAGATGAGTCTTCGTTAATATCGGCACAGTCGGGAAAAACTTGAGGCAGTTAGAGAAAATATTTTTACGCTTCAAGTTTCTTCTCCCCGAGGAGGTTGCCATGACGACCAACTGCATCGCCTATGACGGCTTTGAAATCAGTCCCCGATTTCGCCGCACCGTCGAAGAGCGGATTGCGCGTTTGGAGCGAGATGCCGAACGCGACGAGGCCCAGGTGGCCACGCTCGTTGACGGGGATCATATCCGCAGGCACATGCGTCTGGTGGCTACCGAGCGGGCCGAGGCTCTGCGGATGAGGCTATTTCTTGATCGCTCGAAGGCCCGGCTGCCCCGGCCGCTGATCGCGCTGTGAAAAGCAGCTGACAGTTAAGAAGCTTCTGAATAAGCTCCTGCTGTCAGGCAGGCATTCCCTCAAGGGCTATCCAGGTTGCGGAAAAACTCGGATTTCATGTGGAATTGACGCAAAGCGTTCCTCCGTGGCTAATCCAAAAGGGAGATCCCCCGGCTCTGCCGGGGTGGCAGTCGAACTTTGAGAATTCCGGGAGTATGTTCTCCCTCGAATTGCCCGTGCTGCGGCAGTGAAGACAGCAGTACGAGGTTTTTGCTTTTGTTCTTGCTTTTGCTTCGGACGGTTGCGAAAAGGCCCCTTTGAGGGGCCAGCAACCGTAAAGCCACCGGCTCTGCCGGTGGATACTTACAGCCATCGTTGATTCTGTTGGCGTTATGCGGGGGTTGAAACCCCCGCCTCCCTCCGGATTGAGTATTTCCGCAGCATGTAAAGCCCACGTTGATTTTTCTGGCCTTATGTACGGGCTGAAGCCCGTACCCTTCACGTCGGATAAATGAACATCTGGGTGAGACACACAACTAGCCCGGAGAATACGCCTGCCTGGCGCAGCAGCCCTGACAGCGGCACATACAGATTGCGGGTGGGGAAACGGCACATCTGATTCTTTGCCGGAGGAGGGCGCACTTGCCATCCTGCGCCAGGGCATGAAGATTGGCAGGTCGGGCGATTTGGCGTGTCTGCACAAATCCAAAGCAGGTCTGCTCAAGTGGAATCGGCGAGGGTGACCGAATTGCGCTGGCGGTCAGCACTGTTCTTGAGGCAAAAGGACGGCTTTTCCTGTCGCAATGCACATGCTTTCAACAGGCTTTAATTGTTGCAAGTGCCGGTATGTCTTAATTCTAGCCAATTTCCACTTGATTGCCGGGGATTCACAGGCATATATTCGCTTTTTATTCCCTCTTCCCATGAAGATCGGAGGCTCGTACTCTTGGCTTTCATTGAAGGAAGTTAACCGGCGCTCTTGCCGGTCTTATCCCAGGCTTCAAACACAATTTGGCCGCGAACGAAGGTTCGCATCCTGTGGATCGAATGCCGGTTGCCGCAATGCGTGATCGCCGCGCCCTGAAGGGCTGCGCGCGCCGCACACAATGCGATCCGGACTGAAGGATCAAGCAGAAGGCAGCTTTCCCGTTCCCGGTCGCCGGGTCAGGAAACCCAACACGCCAGCCGGCCACAGAGCGGGCAGAGGTGAAGTGTTGCCAGGCGACGGCAGATAAACGAAACAAGGAGCGAGTTCAAACATCATGCGGCCCAAGAAAGTCATTCTCTGCGTAGACGATAACGAACAAGAGCTTTCCGTACTCAAGTTCATGCTTGAAACCAACGGGTACAGGGTGGTTTCAGCCACCAGCGGGCAGGAGGCGATCGGCATCTTTGCCGAGATCCAGGCAGACCTGGTGCTGGCCGACTTTGCCATGCCGCAGATGAACGGATCGCAGTTGGTGGACAGGCTGAAGCTGATCGCGGGCCACGTGCCGATGATCCTGCTGGGCGACCCGCAGAAGATGGCCGGCGAGATGTACGCTGCCGACGCTCTGCTGGCCAAGAAGAACTGCTCGCCGCAGGAGCTGCTGGAGCGTATCAAGGTGATGAGCGCGCGCAAGCGCGGTCCCCGGAAGGGCACGGTGCGGATGGCGGCAGTGGCGGAGCTGGCCGTGGCCTCTTGAGGGTTGCGGGGAATTTGAATCTGCGATCGGAATGATCACTCGCGGCCGGATTGCTGTTCCCTGTTTCCTACTCCCTGATTTCTGCACTTGACGACTCTGCGCGCGGGTGGGCATACTCGCCACTTGTGCCCAGTCTGGAGGGTTTTTCCCCCTGCCAGCGGGAGTTGGCTTTATGGATCTTGTTCTGGTTCGTCTTCTTTTTGTAGCCCTGCTTGCCGGGGTATGTTATTTTCTTCATCCATTCGGCATCCAAACTGGATGGATGGGCGTGGTTCTAGGCGCGGCGGCGGCCGGCGCGGTGATTGTATTTGAACTGCGAGTGCGGGCGTTGAGCCTGCGGCGGCTTATTGGGGCGGTAGCCGGCAGCGTGCTGGGCATCTTTGGCGCGGCTTTGTTCTGCTTGGTGCTGCGCTCGGCTCCGCTGGGCGGGGCCACCTCGGCGGTGCTGCAAATCTTCGTGCTGCTGGTGATGACCTATGTGGGCCTGCTGGTGGGGGCGAACAAAGGCGACCTGCTGAATCCGGCGGCGCTGGGCACCGTGTTTGCCGCCGACCGGCCCACGCGGCGGAGCGCCAAGGTGCTGGATACCAGTGTGATTATCGACGGTCGCATTGCCGATATTGCCGAGGCGGGCTTTATGGAAGGCATGATGGTGGTGCCGGAGTTCGTGCTGCGGGAGTTGCAGACGGTGGCCGACTCGACCGACGGGTCAAAGCGGCAGCGGGGGCGGCGGGGGCTGGATATGCTCCAGCGAATGCAGTCGAACACCAACATCCAGGTGCAGATTGTTCCCGACGACTTTCCCTCGATCCGCGAGGTGGACCTGAAGCTGCTGGAACTGGCCAAGAAGTGGGAGGCCAAGGTGGTGACCAACGACTTCAACCTGAACAAGGTGGCCCACCTGCACCACGTGGAAGTGCTGAACATCAACGATCTGGCCAATGCGCTGAAGCCGGTGGTGCTGCCCGGCGAAAAGATGATGGTGCTCATCCTGAAGGAAGGCAAGGAGTTCAATCAGGGGGTGGGCTACCTGGACGACGGCACCATGGTGGTGGTGGATCATGCGCGCAAGCTGATCGGCAAGCCGGTTGAGATTTCAGTGACCAGCGTGCTGCAAACCGCCAGCGGGAAGATGATCTTCGGCAAGGTGGAGGAGAACGGCAAGAGCGGCGAGCCAGTGCGGCCGGGACCGGTGGAAGTGGCGCACTGACCACCCGCCACCTGCGGTGGGGCTAGCGGCCTTCGGCTACCTTCCTTTATCGATCCGGCCTTCAAAGATTGTGATTGCTTCCCATCCTTGAATCAAAAAGCGATTCAAGGATGGGGCACCCAAAGCCGAGTATTTTCGGGCGGGATCGATGGCCTTTGCCGGCAATGAGGGCGCCTACACTTCGACGGCATTCCTGGCCGTCCGCACAGGGGTGCAACGGTGTGGGGATAAGGATGATCGTCAGCCGGGGGCTTACGCTTCTTCCCAGAACCGTTCGGAGAGGTATTTGTCGGCGGAATCAGGCAGCACGGTGACGATGACCGCGCGCCGGCCGGCCGCCGCTTCTTCCTCGGCAATCTTGACGCAGGCCACCACGGCCGCAGCAGCCGAGATACCCACCAGCAGGCCCTCGTCGCGCGCCAACTGCCGGGCCATTGCATAGGCCGCTTCGGTCTCCATTTCCACGGCACGGTCGGCCAGGTGGGGATTGTAGATGGCCGGCACGATGGTCGAGCCCAGATGCTTGAGGCCCTCGATGCCATGGAAGGGCGAGTCCGGCTGCATGGCGACGGCCTGGATCGCGGGGTTGTGCTCCTTGAGCCGCCGGACGGTTCCCATGAAAGTGCCGCTGGTTCCCAGGCCGGCGACAAAGTGGGTTACCTGGCCGCCGGTCTGTTCCAATATTTCCGGCCCGGTGGTGCGATAGTGGGCCAGCCAGTTGGCGTCGTTCGAGTACTGGTCGACGTAGCAGAAACGACTTGGCTCGTTGCCGGCCAGTTCGCGGGCGCGGCGAATGGCGCCGTCTGAACCGAGGTCTGGATCGGTCCATTCAACCTTGGCTCCATATATCTGGAGAATTCGCTTCCGCTCAGCGGAAACATTGGAAGGTATGGCCAATTGGACGGGAAAGCCGAGCGCCGCTCCGAGCATGGCGAAGGCGATGCCGGTGTTGCCGCTGGTGGCGTCAAGCAGGGTCTTGCCCGGCGCGAGCAGCCCGCGCGCGCGGGCATCGCGCACCATGGATGCGGCGGCGCGGTCCATGACGCTGCCGCCGGGATTGGCCCACTCCGCCTTGCCCAGCAGCGTAATGCCTTCAAGGCCGCGGACGGTCCGATCCAATCGTACCAGCGGCGTGGGGCCGATACGTTCGGGCAATGATGAGCCCAGGTTGGTTTGTGTAGGGTCTATTTTCATTTGAAATTGCGGCCTGCGCTCCGGATATGCGAGATTGGGTATGCGAGATTGGAGCCGTCGAAAATTCTTCCCCTATTCCTTTAACATCCTCGCAGATTGGAAGCGGTCATGGCCCGAAAATCCCGTAATCCGAACTTCGATCAAACGCTGGAGACTCTGCGCGCCCATGGATTCGATGTTGCCCCCGCGACCGAGGGCGGCGTACTGGTGAGCAAGCATGGGGCTGCGGCGGTGCTGGTGGCGGCGCAATCCGAGGATGCGCCGGCGGCCTTTGCGGTGCGCCCCGGAGTGCTGGTGAAGGGCGAAGTGGCGCGTCTGCTGGACCGGGGCTACCAGAAATTCATTAAGACTTCCCAATTTGAACTTCCTGCTTCGGCCAGCCAATTGCAGGGGATTCACACGTTCAGCGAAGAACTGAAACAACTGACCGGCGCCATCAGCCTCTACAACGAGTCGCTGGGAACTACCAGCGACCTGTATGAATACGATCGATTGAAAGGCCGTGAAGCCGCAGAACCCGCGGTCGAGCGCCCCTGAGAAGCGGCCGGGGAAGAGGGCCGTGAGCGAATTTGGCCGAGTCAAACCATGGCTGCGGAAGGACAACAAAAACGGAAAAGGCGCGGCTGGTCGGGTCACAGGCTCCCGTTGCAAGGCAGGGGCTGCCGTCGGCGGAAGTTCGTTGAGGCTTGGCAGTGCGAATTGCAAGGTTGGCCGGGATACTGATTTTTTGAAGGATTCTGGCGGAGCAGGGCATGGAAGTGGAAGAAAAGGCTGAAAGCCTCCCGGAGCGGAAACCGGAGCGGCGCGCGAACCCCCGGCATGTTGTGGATGAAGACGCCGTGCTTCTGCTGCTGAACCATAGCTTTTCCATCCCCTGCCACATTGTCGAATTGAGCCTGGGAGGGTGCCGTCTTCGAATCGGGGAGCGGTTTCTGGCGGGCATTCTGGTTCGTGTCGAGGTGACCTTCAAGGTAAACGGAATCGCGTTCAGGTTCAGCGGCGTAACCGAATGGACCGAGGATGAGCATCTGACCGGCATCCGCTTTGTGAACATGACCTCGCGGCGCAGAGAGGAATTGGCCGAGGTGCTTTGCGAGGTCGAGGCGGACAATGTCGCCAAGGCGGCAAAGCAGGCCGCGGAGAGTTTGGCCGCAGAAAAACGGGCCGCTGAAGAACGAGTTCAAGAGAAAACATCCACGGAACAGGCTGAAAGTCAGGTTCGGCAGCAAACCGAGGTTCCGGCAATCGCGGAGCAGCCAAAGCCGGCATTGCAACTGGTCGAATCGCAGCCGGCCGGGCTGCCGCTCGCACCGCCCATCAAGCGCGAACGCCGCGCGCAGTCGCGGCACGAGGTGGATACCTCGGCCACAATCCTGCTCATCAAGATTGGAAGCCAGGTGCGGGGACGCATTCTGGACCTGAGCCTGGGTGGCTGCCGCATCCGCACCGACGAAGCGTTTCCTGTGGGGATCTATACGCGGGTCGAGGTGGAGTTTCGCCTTGAAGGGCTGCCCTTCCGGCTGGGTGGCGTGATCCAGGCCGTCCATGACCGGGACCGGCTCAATGTGGGTATCCGCTTCCTGGATATGAGCGACCGCAAGCGGTCCCAGGTCGAGCAGTTGATCGATGAAATCGAGGAGGTGCGCGCCAAGCGGCAACTCGAAGAGCTGGGAGATCCTGGCGAAAGCACACTTATGACCAAGGCCTGAGAACGCTTCTCAGGCCTTGGGTTGGTTCAGAGGCGATTCCGGCTCCCGACGATCAGGTTGTAGATCAGGACTACGACCGCAATCACGATCAGAATGTGGATCAGGCCACCACCGATATGCAGGGTGAAACCCAGGAGCCACAGGATCAGAAGAACGACGAAAATTGTCCAAAGCATAGGCTTCTCCTTACCGCTCCGAGGGCGCCCTGAATCCGACGTCTTTGCATGGCGCCCTCGATTATTACCATCAGGTTACCGACTGCTAATTCGTAGCAGCGGCCTGCGCCTTCGCATCCCTTACGGCGTCGAGGAACACGTGAGCGGCGGCTGGCGCTTCAACTTCGCCGCGCAGAATGCGGTGGGTGGAAACGTCGTGCCCGTAGATGACATCAGTGGAATCATCGTCGCGGCGAATATCGGCCCCGGTCAGAGTGAGCCCGGCAAATGCGCCCTTGGCACGCGAGTAGGTCAGGATCTCGGTATTCAGCTTCCAGTCGGTATCGGCCGAAGCATGGCGTCCAACCGGTCCGGCTGCCGCGGACGCATCCGCTCCAAGCTGAAACTTGGCGGATTCCAAGCGCTGCATTCCCCTGTCGCCCTGGAGAATCATGACCAGATCCACGCCTTCGACGCCGATCTGCAATCCCCAACTGCCGCCGGTAATGGCAAAGAACGCCGGGGCGCTCCATCCATTTGCGGTCCGGCAGGTAGCAACGCCTCTGCCATTCTCCGCGCCAAATACAAAGCCGCCTTTGATCATGTGGGGCACTACGGCAATACACTTTGCGTGGTCGAGCACTTCTTGAGGAATGCCGCGATCAGGCGCGGCCATGATCTCGTGCAACACGGCGCCTGCGTTGTCGAGCCTGTCTTTAACGGCTTCGCGACTCTCAGACCAAGCGGCGGTAGCCGCACCCAGACTGAGTAATGCTACCAACGTCACAAATTTCTTCATGCATCTCACCTTTTTCTACCCATGCGCAGCGTCTCTTGCTTCACGCGCATTTGAGGCGCACAAGGTATCTCCAACACTAGGGCCATTGCGCGTTGGGGTCTGAGCAATAGCGCTCGGGAAAAGGGCGTGTGTGGGTGGCGGGGCGGGATGGAGGTTTCCCGGACCGCATTGCTGGCAACGAACA
>Ga0255356_1001461_pt1 | contig 14810 bp, 18 predicted proteins | sample HBST100metaG_FD_189944 | JGI IMG/M metagenome (GOLD analysis project Ga0255356, IMG submission 189944) | Peat soil microbial communities from Stordalen Mire, Sweden - H.B.S.T100 | ecosystem: Environmental > Terrestrial > Soil > Wetlands > Peat | place: Sweden: Norrbotten County, Stordalen Mire... | reverse complement strand
CTTGATGTGTTAACGACTCTCGTAGAGGATTATGAAGCCAAGCAGCATCCTGTCTATCCGCCAGATCCGATAGCAGCAATCGAGTATGAAGCAGAAAAACGAGGTCTTACGCGTAAGCAGCTAGCCGCTGTTATAGGGCCTAGCGGACGTGTTAGCGAGGTTCTGAACAAACGGCGTCCATTGTCGATAAACATGGTTCGCAACCTTCGCAATGCCTTCGGTATTTCCGCCGACATTCTGATAAACGCGTACCCAATAGCGGCGCCGAGCTCAAACATGCCAACTGGCCCATTGCGCGGACAAAGGGAAGCAAATGTATCGGGTGCGGTCGGAAGGTCGTCAAAAGCTAAGTCCGCTGCTGCACGCGATATTTCCAACTTCCGGTCCAAAAATGGAAGTATCAAAGGCAGGCGGCCAAAGTCTGCCCCTTCGCCGAAGAAGGACAACGGGTAGACCTTGCATGTTGTTGACAAATGATATGTCCGCAGCCGTTCTCCTACCACGTGTCAAAGGCGTTCTTGTGCAGCGTCAGCAGAGGCGAGGGGAGATGGGCGCCGTAGTAGACCGAGACGACGTCGAATCGGATTTCGCAATCGCGGATTCGGTGGCGGGCTAGATACATTTCGGTGAGGCGGATAAGCTGTTTGCGTTTCGTAGCAGTAATGGACACCTCGGCATCGATTCTCAGGGTGCGCCGAGCCTTTACTTCGACGATACAGAGCGTGTCGCCATCCCAAGCTACGATGTCGATCTCTCCACGTGCCATGCCTGGAAAAGGGCGGACGTTTCTGTCTGCAATTCTGTAGTTGCGCGTCAACAGAAACTGGGCGGCGTACTCTTCCGTTTCACGCGCTATCTGTTTTCTGTTCAATCCCATGTTTAAGACACGCGGCAACCGGCGCAAAAGAGCGACGGTGAATAGGGCAGGGGCCAAACCGACGAAGAGCTTCAAGGTGGGCACGGGAACCGTAGCCCTTGTGCGAGTCGAACCCATACTCAGACCATGTCTGATGATACTTTACCATGATCGCGTCCCTCGTTACCTTGGCAATAATGGACGCAGCGCTAATTGAGGCAGACAACCGGTCGCCCTTCACAATTGCGAGTTGACGGAAACCGCCGAGGTCGGCCACTGGAAGTCCGTCGACCAGTACCATGTCGGGCGCGGGACGCATGTTGAGCAGGGCGGTTCTCATGGCCAAGTGGGTTGCCTGGAGGATGTTGATCCTGTCTATGGTTTCGCTGTCGACGATCCCCACGCCATATCCCAGCGCCTCGTTCTTTATGCGGATTAAGGCCTTCTCGCGCTGATGGTGAGTAAGGGTTTTAGAATCAGCGATGTTCTCCAAGGAGAAACCGACGGGCAGGATCACACACGCGGCGACCACTGGGCCGGCAAGAGGCCCCCGACCAGCCTCGTCGAGGCCAGCGACAAAAGCGAATCCTTCATGCCAGGCACCTTGTTCATAACGCCACGGATCGATGTCAGCGGATTGTCTGTATTCTGTCAAAGGGGTAAAAGATGAAACATGCGTTGCCAACCATGCGCTTGATGTCAAGCGGGCCCCAGCACGTGCTGTCGTTGCTATCGTTACGATTATCGCCCATCACAAATGCTTCGCCCGGCAACAACGGTTCTGACTTCTTGTTTTGGATGTCATTAAGCTCGCTAAATGTCGGGCTCAGCCCGTTGACTTCGGCATCTGCCGAGTCTGGATCAAACCGCACTGATTTGCCATCTATTATCTTTAGCGAATAATCCGGATCTTCCGCCGTGTAAGGCTCGTCGAGTTTGACGTTGTTCCGGATAACGTAACCGGGATGAAATACCACTTTCGCGCCCGGTGTGCCGTTCTTAACGGCGAGCTCGTCAGACGTGTAATGTGTCCAGCCGTCGTTGTACACCATGACTCCGTTATCAACGATCTTTACATGCTGGTGGTCGGAATCTTGGAGGCTGAAGAGTTGCCTGAGATCTTCGTGGCTCAAAGTCCGAGATCCAATTGTGACGTATCCCCCCACAACTTCGATCGTGTCGCCTGGCGTGCCCATCAGCCGCTTAATGTAGAACGTTGGGTTGCCGTTAGGGGCAGGGGGTTCTTGTGCGACTTTTAGGGCTACATCCGGTGCATTGAACACGACCACTTCGCCGTCTTTCGGCTTTTCCACTCGAAATAGAAATTTGTTGACAAAAATATGGTCATCTTCCTTGAGGGACGGGATCATGGAGCCGGACGGGATATAGAACGACTTTGCCGCCAAAGGCTGGATAATCATGAACACAAGCACAAGTGCGATAATCGCGGCTTCGACCAGCTCCCGAGTTATTCTCGACATTGGCGAAACGCGTCCAATAAGCAGCAAGCGAACAATACTGAGCAGCACAACTATCCAGACAATTGTCGAGACATGCAGGTCAGCAAGGGTTTCAGCGAGGCTGGTGACGTGCATCTGTTCAGCGAATCTCGTGGATTCGGTCAAATGGGTAGAAGATAAAAAAGGCTTTGCCAACCATCCGATTCTCGTCCAACGGACCCCAGCGCGTGCTATCGTTGCTGTCGTTGCGATTATCGCCCATTACAAAGACTTTGCCTGGCGGAAGTGGTTCAGATTTAGCGTTCTCCACCTGCTTAAGTTCGCTGGGAGTAGGCTCCAGCCCGTTGATCCGAACAGTGTCGGAATCTGGGTCAAGAAGGACGGATTTTCCGTCGACAATCCTCAAAGAGTAGTCGGGATCCTCCGATGTGTAGGGCTCGCTGAGCTTCACGTTGTTTCGAATGACGTAGCCTGGGTGGATTATCACGGCTTGCCCCGGCGTCCCGTGCTTTTCGGCAACCTGCTCGGGCGTGTACCGCTTCCATCCATTGTCGTATATCATTACGGCGTTGTCAACAAGCTTGACATGTTGGTTGTCGCGGTCTTCTATCTCGAAATCTCGGCGCAGGTCGGAATGTGTCAATGTGTCAGATCCGATCTGAACCACGCCGCGCACAACTTCGATCGTGTCGCCTGGCGTTCCCATCAGCCTCTTAATATAGTCGGTGGGGCCACCGTCGATGTCCGGAGCTTCGGATGCGAGCTTTAGCGCCTGGTCGGGCGCATTGAAGACGACCACATCTTCGTCATGCGGCCTTGCCACACGGAAGATAAACTTATTGACAAGAATATGGTCGTCTTCAAGCAAAGTGGGGATCATCGAGCCGGACGGGATATAGAACGACTTGACTGCAAACGGCTGGATGATCATAAAGACCAGCACCAACGCGATCAGTGCGGCCTCGACCACCTCCATGGCAGCGCGTGACGCTGGCGAAACCCGTCGGATGAGCCACAACCTGGCAACGGTGAGTATCACCGTTATCCACACTATGGTCGCAACGTGAAGGTCGGCCAGCCGCTCTGTGATGTTTGAAATATCCATCCGTTATGCCCAGGAAAGCAGGATTACCCGACGCGCTTTTCTTTGATGCGCGCGGCCTTACCGACTTTGGACCTAAGATAGTATAGCTTTGCGCGCCGCACGTCGCCACGTCGCGTCACATCAATCTTGTCAATTCGTGGAGAATTGGCGAGAAAGACGCGCTCGATGCCCACGCCATTGCTGATCTTTCGAACTGTAAAGGCGTCTCGTGCCTCGTTGCCTTCTTTGCGCGCAATTACAACGCCCTCAAAGACCTGGACCCGCTCTTTGCCGCCCTCAACGACACGAACGTGAACTCGCACGGTGTCGCCTGCTTCAAAGTTGGGCACTCCCTCACGCTTTTGTGCGCGCTCTATCTCCGCAATTGCTGGATGCATTTCCTGATAACCTCTCCTCGACTAGCTACAACCCGACCGCCCGCCGCGTTGGGCGCCGTTGCGGGTTACAAGTTTTCGTGCCGGGCACGATACCGCTCCCAAAGCTCCGGATGTGTCTTCCGGGTCTTTTCTCTTTGCTGCAATAACCGCCATGCGGCGATTTCAGCGTGATGGCCAGACAGCAGCACATCTGGAACACGCCATCCGCGATACTCCACCGGTCGGGTGTATTGCGGAAAATCTAGCAGATCTTCTTCAAAGCTTTCGGTAAGAGCCGAATCGGCGTTGCCTAGCACACCGGGCAGCAATCTCACAACCGCATCCGTTATAACCAGTGCGGCAAGCTCTCCGCCTGTGAGCACGTAATCGCCGATGCTGATTTCATCCGTGGCGAGGTGCTCGACAATGCGCTCGTCAAACCCCTCGTAGTGCCCGCAGATCAAAATTACCTGATGATCTCCGGCAAGTTCCTTGGCAACGTCCTGCGTAAACCGACGGCCCTGTGGGCTCATTAAGACAATTTTTGCGCCGGGCTCGGCTATCTCTTCGACCGTTTCGAAAATCGGCTCGGGTTTGAGCACCATGCCCGCGCCACCGCCATACGGCGCATCATCTACAGTGCGGCGCTTGTCCGCGGTCTTTTCGCGGGGATCATGCACCGCTATCGAAGCGGCACCGCATTCGACGGCACGGGCAACGATGCTGTGACTGATACCAGCCCGAATAAAATCCGGAAAAAGAGAGACGATATCGATCTTCATTCGACATCAGCGGCAGCAGGCGAACCGGCAAGCAATCCAGGATCGTCGCGAACCAGAACTGTCCGTTCCCCGATATCGATCTTTATTATGTATTGCTTGACAGCAGGTATCAACGCCCCAAGATCAGTCTCATAAACATCGTTAGCCGGCTGCTGCAAGACATTGACGATTTTACCAAGCTCCGTGGCATTGTCCGACACAGCGCGAAGACCGATCAGATCTTCGACAAAATACTCGTCCTCGTCCAAGGGCAAGCGCCTTGTCTCTGGCGCGTAGATCTCGTATCCAGCAAGCAGCTCCGCCGCAGTGCGGTCATTGACGTCCGCAAGACGAACGATGACCGGTCCGCTAGCACCGGGCCGCTTGGCCGACAAAACCTGCGCGCTGCGACCAACGCCACTGTCATTTACGAGCCACACCAAGAAAGGCTGATCCGAGGGCCGTGGCGTAATGAGCGCTGCCGCTGTGGGGGTCAAAAGCTTGACTTTGACCGATCCCTGGACACCGTGTGCGCCGGTGATTATGCCCGCAAGCGTGCGATAGTCGCCCTGTTCAAGCATCAATGTCGACAAATACCTTGCATTTCTGTTTCATCGCAACAGCTTTTGCGACGGTGCGCAAGGCATTTGCGATTCGTCCCTGCTTGCCAATGACCTTCCCAAGATCCGACTGGGCGACTCGCACCTGTATCGTGGTGGAATCCCCGTTTACAATTTCGTTAACCTGTACTTGATCTGTGTTGTCAACCAGCGCCAACACCAGATATTCAATCATCGCCTTCAAATTTGGCTCCCGCTTGGATTAGACGGCACGAACTGTGTGCATTACGCGCCGTCTCAATCCGATTTGCCTGTCATGAACCTAAGCCTCGGCAGGTGCTTCGGCCTTCTTGGACGGCGAATTGCGCGGTAAGGATCGCTCAATGATTCCTTCTCGCTTGAGGAGGGCGGCAGCCGTATCGGTAGGCTGCGCACCACGGCTTAGCCATAGGCGCGCCTTATCACCATCAAGGTTCAATGTATTCGGATCTACACACGGGTTGTAATAGCCGATTTCATCGATGAAGCGGCCGTCACGAGGTGCGCGGCTGTCGGCCACGATTATTCGGTAAAACGGTCGCTTTTTCGCGCCCATTCTCTTCAGTCGGATTTTTACAGACATTCTTCGTCCTGTTTCTTAGAATTTGCTGACAGGGCTACCGTCCAAACGGAAACCCCTTACGATGCTTTTTGTTTTTCTTGTTGCTTCCAGCATGTTTTCCAGTGGCACCCTGCATGCCACCCGGCAAAACAGGACGCCGACCGGAGCGGCCGCCGTCTTCCATAGCCACGAAACCCTTGACCATCTGGCGCATTTGCTGGAACTGCGTTAGGAGCTTGTTGACGTCTTGAACCGTCATTCCGCTGCCAGTTGCTATCCTGCGCCGCCGTGAGCCATTTATGATACCCGGTTCCTTGCGTTCCTGTAGCGTCATTGAGAGAATCATTGCTTCAATTCGCGCAATATGCTTTTCGTCGACCTGCAGGTCCTTAATTTGACTGCCAACACCGGGCAACATCTTAAGGATGTTCTCAAGCGGCCCGAGCTTCTTCATCTGCCGCATCTGTTCGAGAAAGTCCCCGAGGTCGAACGAGTTCGCACGAAGCTTCTTCTCCATTGCGGCGGCCTGTTTGGCGTCGACATCCTGGCTGACCTTCTCGATCAGCGAAAGGACGTCGCCCATGCCAAGGATGCGCTGTGCCATCCTGTCCGCGTGAAAGACCTCTAAGGCTTCCATCTTTTCGCCGACGCCGATCAGCTTGATCGGTTTGTTGGCAACGGTTTTGAGCGAGAGGGCGGCCCCGCCGCGCGTGTCGCTGTCGAGCTTGGTGAGGATGAATCCGTCAACGTCAAGCACGTCATTGAATCCGCGGGCCACGTTGGCTGCTTCCTGACCACTCATCGAGTCGAGCACAAGGAGAATCTCTATCGGGTCAACGGTGGATTTGATCCTCTTGAGCTCGTTCATCAGCGGCTGGTCTATTTGCAGACGGCCGGCCGTGTCAATGATCACTAGGTCGCAGCCCGTCTTGATTGCTTCGGCAACGGCCTTCTTGGCGATTTCCGCCGGATCAACCTTGTCGCCCAAGGTGAAAACGGGGACGCCGACCTGAGCGCCAACCACCTCTAATTGCTTGATTGCTGCCGGCCGATAGATATCGCACGCGACCAGCATCGGTTTTCGACCCTGCCGCCGGAGCATGTGGGCGAGCTTGCCAGCGTGGGTCGTCTTTCCTGACCCCTGCAAGCCGACGAGCATCCACACGGTTGGCGGTTGCGTCGCGTAATGCAGGGTGGTATCGTCCTCAGTCCCGCCGAGGATATTCGTCAACTCCTCGTCAACGATCTTAACCACTTGCTGCACCGGGTTAAGGCCCTCGAGCACCTCGACGCCAGTGGCACGATCACGAATCTTGTTTATGAAGTCCTTGACGACCTGCAGGTTGACGTCTGCCTCAAGGAGGGCAAGCCGAACTTCTCGCAGAGCTTGGCCCAGATCGTCTTCGGTGACTTTGGTCTTGCCGCGCAGAGATTGCAGGGCATTCTGTAGTTTTTCAGACAGGCTTTCAAACATAGGTTATCTTTGAACGGGATGAGACAAAACCCGATCAGTATACATAAGCATTGAGTTAACCGTCAAGCGGAGACCAGATGGAATGCGCGAAATTCCAGCGACCAACGGCGAACAATTGATCCTGGCGCACAATTGAATCATGGCTGAGAGACTGTGAAACCCGGGCCGACCAACCCCGCGCCGCCGATATCGGGACGTCGTGATTACCTTAAGTTCGGCTCGACAAACACTCTTCGCGCCGCGTCAACGCCCACTCGATCCTCATGGTCCGAGACTCGGATCAACAGAGAGCCGCCGAACGGCTCGCGGTCGACGATTTCGACAAGTGCGCCGGGACGGAGCCCACGGTCTGCGAGATAACGCAGTAACTCCGCATTTTCGTCGGTCACCCTGCGGACGACCACTGTGGTGCCAACGGTCTGAGATTCCAGGGTGGTGGACACGGGGCGCGGCATCTTTCCATCACGCGTCGGTATCGGGTCGCCATGGGGATCGATGGTAGGAAACCCCAATAGGCGCTCGATAGTGTCTTCGAACTCCTCGCTGATATGATGCTCCAGGTGCTCGGCCTCGGCATGCACTTGTTCCCAGCCGTATCCCAACCGCTCCATCAGATAGAGCTCGATAAGCCGGTGATGTCGGATCACTTCGAGGGCGATTCGCTCGCCGACGTCGGTTAGGCGCACAGGCTGGTAGGACTTATAGACTATCAACTGCTGCTGTGCGAGGTATTTGAGCATTTTGGTGACGCTCGGCCCACTGACACCAACCGCCGATGCGATTTCCTGTGCTGAGACAGTACGGTCACCATCGCTCAACTCGCAGATCGCCTTCAAGTAGTTCTGAACGGATTCAGATGTCAATGGGTTGCTCTTCATCGCTGCACTTACCGGATTTAGCCGTGGCTAACTGGTGTAGTGTACCCAATAGATCATCTCAAAATACTGAAAAACGATCGGCATTGTTGTCATTGCTCCGCAAGTGCGTGTATAATGCTCCGTACTGTTTGCCAGGACGACAAATCAAATTTCTTCTGTCGCCAGGGTGTCCAGTATTTCGAAATCAACACATGTGGTCTTTGATCACATGTACATAAGAGCCGCCGCAGGCCACTGTGGCGATCCTCTCTGCCTGAGTGCTGCAACATGAGCAGGCCTCAGGCTGATTTCAATCATCCAGAGGGAGGTGAACGATTTGCCAGAGACAATTCGTGTTTACGAGCTTGTCTATATTATTGCACCTGATCGGACCGAGGATCAGGTCACTGCCATCAACGCGAAGTATCACGGTCTGATTGAAGCCAACGGCGGCAAAGTCGACAAAGTCGACATTTGGGAACGCCGCAAACTGGCCTATGAGATCAAAGGCTACAACGAAGGGCTGTACGTGGTTGTCGTATTCCACGGTTTCCCCAAGACCGAAGCCGAGCTTCGACGTGTTTTCCACATTAGCGAAGACACCTTGCGCTTTATTCTCGTCCGGCCCGATGAAGATCAGATTGTGCTGGATACGCCTGCGCCACAGCCGTCGGTTGCGGTTGCACCAGAGGCGGAACCCATCATTCCCATCGCCGAACCGGAAGCAGCGGTGCCTTCCGAAGAGGTGGTCGACGCAGCTCCGGTTGCCGAGGAAGAGTCGGTTGCCGTGGCCGAGCCTATTGTTCCAGAGGCCGCTTCCGAATCGGAAGCTGTTGAGGGTTCGTGAAATTCGGTACGCGGTTGTCGTGGAAGCCCGGGTACCATGAGGATCGAGGGAGTGCAGTGGCATGCTGAATAAAGTCATATTGATAGGGCGGTTGGCAAACGAGCCGGAAGCGAAATACACACCGAGCGGTATTCCCGTTACGACTTTTCGACTGGCTGTTGACCGACCGCTATCCAACGAGGCCCGACAAGCGGGACAGGACAAGCAAGCGGATTTCATAGACATAGTGGCCTGGCGTCAAGCGGCAGAATTTGCTGCCAACTATCTTAACAAGGGACGACTGGTTGCTGTCGATGGCCGTTTGCAGGTTCGACAATATGTGGCACAAGATGGCGGTAATCGCCGCGTCGTTGAAGTGGTTGTCGACCAGCTCAAATCGCTGGAAAGACCCCGCGAGTCAGGAACCGAGCGCGAGGGCGCTGCGAGACCTGAGGGAGCGGGAGGGCACGTGCCTGACTACGGCACCCCACCACCCGAGCGTCGCTTCGATTCTCCCGCGCACGGGGAGCCAACACGCCGCCCACCGGCGGCTGCTCCTGCAGCCCGTCCTTCTACGACATATGAACGACCGGTACCAAGCCCTGAAATCGATCACGCAGGTGATGCATTTGATCCAGCCGACGATCTAGACGATCCGTTTGCTGACGATTAATCAAAGAGGAAATGAATGACAAGTTATGGTGGCGGCCGCGAAGGCGGCGCGCGAAAATCTTCGAGGTTCAAGCGACCCCGTCGCAAAGTATGCGGGTTCTGTGTCGACAAGGTGACGTCCATCGACTATAAGAATTCGACGAAGCTGAAGCGATACACGTCTGAACGAGGAAAAATCGAGCCGCGCCGAAAGACCGGCACATGCGCAAGGCATCAGCGTGCTCTTGCACAGGCGATAAAGCGGGCCCGAGAAATAGCTCTTCTGCCCTTCGTTGCCGACTAAGCAGGCTAAGCCTGCATTAGGTCAGCGCGAACAATGCTCTGAAACCGAAATGGCACCGCATGATTGCGGTGCCATTTCGGTTTCAGTCGTTTAGCCGTTTTGGCGAAACATATCGGCAATACGGGCTCGAAGGTGCCCAGGCGCGGTGACGCGTGCGACGCGCACTCTTAGCGATTGCAGCAGACCTTCTTCAAAATGAAAGCGCTCGAGGCACGGCTTGCATATTTGAAGATGCTTCAACACGTCGCTTCGCTCGTCCGGCTGAAGCTCGTGATCGAGATAATCATTGAGCCGTTTGATCGCTTCCTCGCAAGAATAGTAATCAAATGTCTCCACTGTCTGTGCAGACAGTTCAACAACAACTTCTTCATCGGGCGTCGCCACTTCATTCAGCAACTTGGAACTGTCTTGCATGGAAATATCGACCATTTAGTTTTTAGTCCGAAACGTCAGCATTTTCAAAATGAGAATCCTTAGATGAAGCTGCCGGTGCGAGCAGTGGCCATAATGCCTTTTGCAATAGCTTGCGCCCCCGTGACAATCTCGATCGCACGGTTCCGATGGGAATCCTGAGCGCATCGGCAATTTCCTGATAGGCCAGACCTTCCAAAGTCGCCAATGCTACCGTGTCTTTGAACTCATCGGGAAGACGCGAGATCGCCGCCTCAATTGCCTGAATGTCCAATTTTTCGAGAACAACATCAAGCGGATTCGACGTGTTATACGCCTGTTCTCCGCTCATCGCATCTTCGGCTACCCTGTTATAGAGGTAAAAATCTTCCAGGCCATCGTATGATATTGTTTCTGCTTGGCGCGATTTTTTTCTGTAATCATTCAGGAACACCGTGTTCATGATACGGAACAACCATGCCTTGGCATTGGTTCCCACCTCATACTGGTGGAAGAAGCGGTATGCTCTGAGGTAGGTTTCCTGAACGAGGTCTTCCGCATCGTTGGCGTCGCCTGTGAGGCGGAGGGCGTTGCGATAAAGCGAGTCCAAGTGCGGAGACATTTCCCGCTCGAAAAGCGCAGGGTCCACATGTCTCGATGGCGTTGCCTCATCCAAAGCAGAGCCGCCTGGTTCTATTGTCTCATCGGTCATTATGTGGTAAACCGGAGGCGAACGAACTTTCGCCTTCCGCTGCTGAGGACTGTTTTGTCCACGGCGGGAATTACCGGGCGTGCCGGATCAATCTTGACGCCGTTGATATGGAGGCCGCCCTGCTGCATCAGTCTCTTTGCTTCACTCGATGTCGGTGCGATCCCAGCGGCAACGGCAATGGTGACCGCACGCGCTTGGCCATCGACGACCATTTCAGCAGGCACGTCAAACTCCGCGATATCGTCGGGTATCTGCCGCTCCGCATGACGGCGGTCCCATTCCCTGTCTGCCGCCTCCGCTGCCTCCGCGCCGTGGTAGATAGTTACAACGTCCCGTGCCAAGCGCTTCTTTGCAAGCATCGGGTGGGTTGCGGAGCTGTCGCACAGGGTGCTTATCTCATCAAGCGGGACGTCGGTGCAGAGCTCGAAGTACTGCTTCATCATACCGTCGCCAATCGACATCAGCTTCTCGAATATCGATAGTGGAGGCTCGTCGATTCCAATGGCGTTGCCTTTGCTTTTCGACATCTTGTCGACGCCGTCCAAGCCGACCAAGAGCGGCATGAAGAGCCCGATTTGTGGATCGTCACAGCCAGACTCCTTTTGGAGCTCTCGGCCCATCATAATGTTAAACATCTGATCTGTGCCGCCAAGCTCGACGTCGCTCTTTAGCACCACGGAATCGTATCCTTGGCAGACCGGATAAAGCAGCTCGTGCGCGTGAATCGCCACACCGGTGCTGAACCTAGTTGCAAAATCATCGCGCTCAAGCAGACGCGCCACGGTGGTTTTCGCCATTAGCTCAACGATTTCATGCAGGCGCAGCTTGCCAAGCCATTCGCTGTTAAACGCAATCGTCGTACGTGCCGGATCAAGTATCCGGTTGTACTGCTGCTCATAAGTGGCGGCATTCGCGGACACCTCTTCGCGGGTGAGCTGTTTGCGGGCTTCGGCGCGGCCTGTAGGGTCGCCAATCATGCCTGTAAAGTCGCCAATGATGACGGTTACTTCGTGTCCCAGATCCTGAAACTGGCGAAGCTTGCGCAGAACAACCGCGTTGCCCAAATGGATGTCTGGGGCGGTGGGGTCAAGCCCGAGCTTAATTTGTAGGGGCTTTCCGCTTGCGGAGGATTTTTCGAGTTTTGCGCGAAGGGCGGCGCGGGGAATGATATCAACAGTTCCCCGGCCAATAATCTCGAGTTGCCGGTCAATATTCATGAGCTAAAAGGATAGCACACGCCTTGAAGCGAAGTCAATGAGCAGCAGGCTGGCCAGCCGTTAATCTCTGTTATTGGAGTGACGATGCGAGGTGCGCGATCGCTATCTCGTGTACACCTGTGTGGTCGATGGTGAGGCGGCCCATGCGTGTTTCTGCTTCTATGAACAGGTGCATCGTTGCTGGCGACACCACGGACGCCGTTGGCACCGTAAAGCTAACGTGCCGGTCGCTCCAATCCTCAATGGTGTTTGGCGGGGTTGACACCGTACACTCGCCGGAGGGCGAGTCGGGGTGCGCGGAGAAGCGAATCTCGTGCGCCGTGGTCCCCCCTTGCGAGTCGAAGCGCCGGACATGGACGATATAGGTCAATGTCGGATTGACGGCTTTCGCCACGTTCATCGTTATTGTGGTTTGATGCGCACTCTCGACCATGTTCACCGAAGTGATGTCTCCCGCGGCTTGAAACTGCCTGATAATCGTGTCGCCGACCGGATCCTCGAATGACGGGCCCGTGCTGTTTGGGAACCAAGATGCGGTATGCGAATTATTCGAGAAATCGCCCGAAACGTGAACCGGGGCCGGTGGCAAATCGCCGAACATCTCGTTTTTTCTAATAAAGCTGTTTAGAAAACGCCCCATCATTTCCGTCTGGGTGCCATAACACCCGATTGCCTTAAGCTTGAGAGCCGATTGCGCGGCTGTCAACGGCAAGGACATCCACATGGTGCCCGTCAATACCATGGGGGCAGGCGGCGCCAGAGGCTGGTCGGTGTGCAGACCTTGCGGCACCGGCCAGTCGCCACGGTGGATCAGGAAATAGTGCAGGCGCAGACCTTTGCTCCAAGGGGCACGCTCGTCCTTAACTTCATCCACAGCAAGTGTCACAAATGCGGCCGCTGCGGCATGGTCAGGGTGATCGTCCTCCGGATGCGTCACATAGACGTCGGTAGGGCGATCTCTGTCCAGTTCATGAACCAGATCGCTCACAATCGCCTCGCCACAGAACGGGTTTCCGGGTGTTACGGCAGTTGGATAGGGAACATGGTCGGTGTGCGAATAGGGAGAGCAATAGGGCGATGTCTTAGACCAGTGATCGCGCCAGATAGGCATTGTTCCTTGATCTGGATACCCAAGAAAGCGAATGTTGTTCACTGGGACGCCAAGCGTTGTATTTGCAGCCTTCGCCTCGACCTGCCGAGCTTCGCCATACTGGACAAAATCGGAGGATCTGAGGGAGAACTTGTCGAAGTACCGGGCAACGCCAACGCGGAACGAGTCGCCGCATGTTAGGAACAGGACGTTAACGGTGCTTTTGCGTGCGACGGCCTGCTGGACAAGCCCCGCGCATCCCAATGTCTCGTCGTCAGGGTGGGGTGACACAATGAGGATCGATTCATGATACACTGGGGCAGGCATTGCCGGATATTTCCAGGTGTCCGCAACACCGTTGTGCGCATGAATATGGTACGCGCTGGCTCCGCAATACAAGGCGATGATCACGATCGGAATCCCGATCAGGGCATTCATCAGCCTGCGCATTTTTGTCGTCTGGGGGCCAGCGGCATATTCTGTACGGTTTATCATGATGGGCACGCGCTGTGTTTACTCAAAACCGAAGAGGACGGAAATATCCGCTGCTCGCAGTTCGGGCACTATGCTTAAGGGAGATGGCGGAACGGGTGGGATTCGAACCCACGAACGGGTTTTAAAGCCGTTACACGATTTCCAGTCGTGCTCCTTAGACCAGCTCGGACACCGTTCCATGACTTAGCTAGCCCGACCTGCAAGCGCCGGTGATTATATCATATAGAGGGTATACGAAGTCAATTGTTGAAATGTCGCTGATGCGGAATTTACCCCTGCTGGGCGAAAGTTACCGCGATATTTCTGCGGTTCGGCGCATGCTGGCGCAAATGGAGGAACTTACCTGCCTGTGTTTTCAATTGACAGCCGCTGCCTGGGGAGGATATACTTTCTGCCTCCCCTTCGAGGAAAAAGCTCTTGTTCACCACACGATTTGCACGTTTGCCGACGACTGTACCGCTTCTTGCTCTATGCTTCCTGATCTTTGGCTCTTCGGCCGTGCGCGCAGCGCATGTCTATACCGACGATCTTGGCCGCACTGTGACAATCAACCGTCAACCACATCGCGTCATTTCATTGGCACCCAGCGTGACGGAGATAATCTACGCCGTCGGTGGTGCTCCCGACCTCGTGGCGGACACGTTATTCTGCGACTATCCAAAAGCCGCAACCACCCTTCCGCATGTGGGCGGAGTGATTGCAGGAGCTCTTAGCTACGAGAAAATGGTGGCATTGCATCCAGACTTGATCATTGCGGCGAGCGCAACGCTGCCGTCGCGCGATGCCGATCTTTTGTCTCAGCGGTGTCATGCTCCCGTCTTTGTCACGGACGCGCAGACGTACAACGGGGTGATACAGGATATCCGGACAATCGGCCAGATGGTGGGCACACCGAAAGCCACCAATATAGTGGCAAAGCAAATGGTTGCAACACGCGAAGCTGTCGCAAACGACGTCGCTGGGTTGCAAAAGCCGAAGTGCTTTGTGGTGATTTGGGGCAAGCCGCTGTGGACGGCATCTGGAAAGAGCTATTGGGGCGATTTGATCCGTTTGGCGGGCGGAAGCAATGTGGCGGAGAACGAACTGCTTCCTTAT
>Ga0255356_1001458_pt1 | contig 14823 bp, 10 predicted proteins | sample HBST100metaG_FD_189944 | JGI IMG/M metagenome (GOLD analysis project Ga0255356, IMG submission 189944) | Peat soil microbial communities from Stordalen Mire, Sweden - H.B.S.T100 | ecosystem: Environmental > Terrestrial > Soil > Wetlands > Peat | place: Sweden: Norrbotten County, Stordalen Mire... | reverse complement strand
GCCCAAAAATCGTACCTTGTTTTTCATGACCGGTTCCTCTCCGCTTGTGGCTCTGACCTGTGATCCTGCTTGGCTCACAGCTTAACCCACGGCCAGCGCAGGGAGCCGGTCACTCCATGATGACTAAAGATTCAGCGAGAGTTGATTGGCATCCGCGGCCTTCAGACACCCAGCCTGTGCCCGATCGATCCCGGATGATACAGCGTTTCCCAGTGCCTGTTCCGAGCTGGCTTCCGTGTCGCGCTCCAGGCAGGAGTGCAATGGAGGGCCGCACCGACGCTTTTGCCGTGGGTTGGTTACTATGGAAAGCAGTCCACGATGCCAGCTCCGATTGAATCACGGCTCATTTCAAGGCGATGGCTGGTCGCCATTGCCGTCATGTCCAGCGCGATCATGGAGGTGCTGGACACCTCGGTGGTCAATGTAAGCCTGCCGCATATCGCAGGGAGTCTCTCCTCGACGGTCGACGAAGCCACCTGGGTCCTCACCTCCTACATAGTTGCCAATGCAATCATCCTGCCCATCACCGGCTGGCTTTCAAACTACTTTGGACGCAAACGATTGTTGATGACGGTCGTGACCGGGTTTACGCTCTCCAGCGTTCTCTGCGGCCTGGCGCCCAGCCTTCCTCTGCTGATCTTCTTCCGGGTTATGCAAGGCATCACAGGCGGGGGATTGCAGCCGCTTTCCCAATCCGTGATGCTGGAAGAATTTCCCGGACAGGAACGCGGCAAAGCGATGGCGTTTTGGAGCCTGGGCATTATCGCGGCCCCGGTGCTGGGGCCTACGTTGGGCGGCTGGATCACGGATAACTACTCGTGGCGCTGGGTCTTCTATATCAACCTGCCCATCGGAATCATCAGCCTCATCCTGATCTATCTCTTTGTGTATGACCCTTCGTATATCAAGCGCGGAACCATGCGCTTCGATGCCTGGGGCATGGGAATGCTGGCAATCGGCATGGGCGCCCTGCAAATCATGCTTGACAAAGGGCAGGAAGACGACTGGTTCGGCTCTCGCTTCATCACGACGCTGGCCATTACTGCAGTCGTCATGCTGACTGCATTCATCATTCGCGAATTGCAGACACCACAGCCCCTCGTCAAACTGTCGCTCTTCAAGCACCGATCCTTCGCGGTCGGTATCGTGATCACAACGGTGCTGGGGTTTGTGCTTTATGGCAGCCTCGTGTCTCTGCCCCTGTTCATGCAGGAATTGCTTGGCTGGACTGCCGAAACTGCCGGCTTCTGGACCAGCCCGCGGGGAATTGCCACGGCAGTTTGCATGCCGGTAGTCGGCTACCTGCTGGGTAAGCGTTGGGACTACCGATGGATGGTGGTTCTCGGATGCCTTACAGGAAGCATGGCGTTCTTCGGCTATTCGAGAATGGACCTGAACTCCGGAACATGGGACATTTTGATCCATCAGATCAATCAGGGGATAGGGCAAACGTTAATATTCCTGCCCTTGACCCTGCTTATCATGAACCCTATCCCGAAGGAAGATACGCCCTATGCCACCAGCCTCTACAGCGTGATGCGCAATATAGGGTCCAGCATGGGAATATCCTTCGTGACCACCTTGCTGGCTCGCCGCTCTCAGTTCCATCAGGGCCGTCTTGCCGGCAACATTGCGCTCTCCAACCCGCAGTTGCTGCAAGCGCAGAACCAGGCCGGGGCAATCTTCGCGCGGCACGGCTCCAACGCGGCGGCCTCCTCCCACCAGGCTCTCGGATTTCTGTATGGCTCGCTGCAACAGCAAGCCACATTGCTCAGCTACATCGACGTGTTTCGTGTGATGGCATGGCTGTTCCTGCTGGTCGCTCCTTTGGTGCTGCTGATGCGGAAGCCGAAGCGGGAGCCCGAGCCTTCAAAGGCAGTCCATTAGAACCAGCCCGGCTGAAGACGAAAAGCCGTTGCATCGTTGCTGGCGGCAGTAGACTCATACACAGAGAAGGCGCCGAACTCACGGGTCGTCATGAACTGGACGATCAGCGCAGCCCCAGGAGGAGCAATGGATTACGTCAACCTTGGCAAGACCGGACTCAAAGTCTCTCGCATCTGTCTCGGCTGCATGACCTACGGAGAGCCCGCCACGGGCGAACTGAAAGCTGGAAGACAGGCCTGGGCTCTGAACGAAGAACAGAGCCGGCCCTTTCTTCGCCAGGCGCTCGATCTCGGAATCAACTTCTTCGACACTGCCAATGTCTACTCCAGCGGCAAAAGCGAGGAGGTGCTGGGGCGGTTCTTGAAGGCCAACACCCTACGTGAGGCCGTGGTCATCGCCACCAAGCTCCAAGGCGTCATGCGCGACGATCCCAATGGCCATGGCCTTTCGCGCAAGGCCATCTTCTTTGAAGTTGATCAGAGCCTCCGCCGCCTGCAGACCGACTATGTGGATCTCTACCAGATTCACCGCTGGGACTACGAGACGCCGATCGAGGAAACGCTGGAGGCGTTGCACGATGTGGTGAAGTCCGGCAAGGCGCGCTATATCGGCGCATCTTCCATGCACGCATGGCAATTCGCCAAAGCTCTTTACCTCGCCGACCTTCATGGTTGGACCCGTTTCGTCTCCATGCAGAATCATTTGAACCTGCTCTATCGGGAAGAAGAGCGCGAGATGATCGGCCTCTGCCACTCCGAAGGCATCGGCGTCATTCCCTGGAGCCCTCTGGCGCGTGGCCGCCTGGCGCGCCCCTGGCAAAGTGAAAGCACCAAACGCTACGAGACCGACCAGTTCGGGAAGAAGATGTACTCGCAAACCGAAGAAGCTGATCGTCGAGTTGTGGACCGCCTGGCGCAGGTTGCGGGTAAGCGTGGCGTCCCGCTTGCGCAGGTGGCGCTCGCCTGGCTGCTCAGCAAGGCTGCCGTCACCGCGCCCATTGTTGGCGCAACCAAGCCGCATCATCTTGAAGACGCTGTGGCAGCGCTCTCATTGCATTTGACGCATGAGGAAATCGCTTCACTTGAGGAGCCGTATGTGCCTCATCCAGTGCTCGGCTTCAGTTAGCTCGAAGCCTTTACTGGCCGTCTCCACGAGTCCAAACGTGATGAAGGATCTGCCTCTCTCGGAGGTCTACGAGTTACTATGGTCCGGCAACTAGATAATGTCAGGGTGCCCCATCCTTTTCCGCGCCTTTTGCGGAAAAGGGTGGGAAAGCGATCTCACTGTTTTCTTGCCGGATCAATCGAACCCGGCCCGGTGCTTTGCGCGACTTCATTTCCGGAGTGCCTTTACTTCCGTCTGTTTGGAAAGCGCAAATCTGACACGCAGAGCAAAGCCATATTTGCAATCGGCATCGGCGGGCAGCTTCACGTTGAGCGCATCGGTGGTTTGCAGCCAGTCAACTTGCTGGCTTGAACCGAGCAGATCCACCTCCCGGATCACCTTGCCCCTCGCTTCGCCTGCCAAGCCCATAGCATGAACGGTAGCCGTTCCGTCCGCGGGGCACGCCAGGCTGATGACGTAGAGGTTTTCGCCCTTCCGGGTGAAGCGAAAGTCCGAGGGCGTGTAGGGCTTCATCTCCTGGTCACTGGCAAAGCCGGTCTTGACCTGGGTCGGCCCCTCGCAGCAGACGGCCCACGGCTCGGTCCCATAAATGGCCTCGCCATTGCGATTAAGCCACGCGCCCATATCCAGCAGGATGGTTCGCACTTCGTCCGGAATCGTCCCATCCGCCCGCGGGCCGATACTCAGCAGCAGGTTGCCGTTCTTGCTGACGGTATCCACGAGTTGATGAACCAGAAACTCGGGCGTCTTGAACTGGTCGTGCTCCATGTATCCCCACGACAGATTGCTGATGGAAGTGTCGGTCTGCCACGGCCGCGGATCGATATCCGTGCGCAGGCTTCGCTCAAAGTCCCGCGCTCCAGCGGTCCATTCCATCGCATAATCCTTGAGTGTAATCACGCCGTCGATGTGATGGCTTACTGTAAAGTTATCGTAAAACGCGGTGAATTCCGTCATGCTGGTGCGGTAGGCAGGTTGACCGTTGCCGCCGTCGAAGTACATCAGCTCCGGCTTGTACTTTTCGACCAATTCGACCGATCGCGCCAGCCAGTCGCGAAGCCAGGCGTCGCTCACGTAGGTCCATTCGTTTACCGGGTTGAAATGCGGATCGTTGAGCCACTGGTGGGCCGGTCCATAAAAGGACGCATACTTCGGATCATTGACATCCGAGCGGATGGAACGGCCCTCTCCGTAGTAGTAGTTGTGCTCCGCGCGGTGCGAGGAGAGGCCAAAGTGCAACCCGGCTCCGCGAATGGCAGCCGACAGTTCCGCCAACACATCGCGCCGCGGCCCCATTTTGGCCGCGGTCCAATCGGAGAGGTCTGAGTCGTACATCGCGAATCCGTCGTGGTGCTCGGCAATGGGTACGACATACTTCGCGCCGGCCTGTTTGAAGAGCTTGGCCCAATCCTGGGGATCGAATTTTTCGGCGCGGAAACTTGGAATGAAGTCCTTGTAGCCGCGGCTGTCGAGACTGCCGAAGCGCTGAACAAAGTCGTCGTACGCCGGGTCGCCGGGCCGGTACATGTTATGCGGATACCATTCATTCACCGCGCCGGGGACAGCGTAGACACCCCATCCGATGAAGATGCCGAATTTGGCGTCCCTGAACCACTGGGGAACCTCGTGGTTGCGAAGCGTCTCCCAGTCAGGGCGATAGGGTCCGTCGTGGGCCTGCTCATCGGCCAGCTTCAGCAGAGCATTGCGACGGCCATCAAATTTGGCGACAGAGCCCTGCCACTCCTTGTCGATCTGTTCCGCCGATTTGACTCCATGTGTGGCCGCCCAGGCGCCTGCAATTCCCTCCGCCGGTTGCGATGCCGAAGCGGCGGGATAACTCGATTGGGCCAGCCCGGAAAGCGGTGCCGCACAAACCCCAATGAAAAGCAGAAAAAAGAAGTGGATTCTCATGTTCCGGTCTCCGACGCGCTCCAATAGATTGCAAGACCACCACATTGTAAATCTTTCTATTTGCACCCAGGAACGGGCAGTTCAGCCGGCATGTGGAGGCAATGATTCTGCGCGGTTCGTGAGTCCGCCGGAAAGGTCTTCTGGCGGACCCATGAATGGCGTCTCGCTATGGAAACCGGTAGAGCGTCACGCGGAGGATGGTGTACGGCCGCAAGGTCAGAATCTCGCCTTGCGCGTCATCGTCGCCGGCGATTTGCCGGGTCACAACCCATTTTCCGTCGGCAAAGTTGCCCTGCTGCACGTCTCCGAGCCCGGCATTCTGCGGCCCCGGTGTGTTGGGGGTGAAGTCGATGCGCATGCCACCACCGGCAAAGTAATACTCGTCGGGACCGGTCGCGATGAGAATGGCGGCAGCTTCGAACGGTGGCTCGGGCGTAGTTGTTGCTGTCGCAGATTGTGGCGAAGGAACAGCCTGCCCCTTCGGCTGCGGAGCAATGTGCGTGCCGCGGCCCGTGTAGGTGAGGGTCAGCGTGTAGTTGCCCAGCTTGACCTGTTTGGGCGGATCCCCCTGGTTGAGTCGCACAGCCGTGATGGAGTCGGTGCCACGGTGAGCCAGAATCATCGGCGACAACTGATCAAGAAGGCCATATACGGTGGCAAGATCCGGCGGAATGGGCCTGTTTCCGTCGATGCCGAAGGGTGAGAATCCGATGGTGTCGTACTTGCCGGCAGCCATGATGGCATTGGCGGGATTGGTGCTGGTCTCGGGAATGAAGAGCGGGTTGCCGCTGCGCTTGAAGCGCTCGCAGACCTCGTCAAAGTATTCCAGGTAAAGATCGGGCGCAAGGATGTCGATGTCTGGGGCGCCAGCGCGCCAGATGTCATGAACCTGCGGGAGCGGGCCTCCGCTGGGATAGGTGCCAGGCCATGCGTGGTTCGGCTGCTGCAGCCATGCGTTCACGTACATCGGAATGTCATACGCGGCCTTGCCGGCCTGCGCAACCTTTTCCAGGAAGCGTGCATAGTTCCAGGCCATGAAGATTTCGTCGGAGGCCCAGTGCAATTGCTGCCAACTATTTTCATGTTCGAGGGGGCCGAGCAACGAAACAGTGGTCTGAATGGGGATCTCCAGGGTAGCCGGTTTTCCGGGGCCGAATACCTCTTCCCATGTTCCCGACTTCTTGTAGCCATTTGCTGCCCAAACCTCGCGAAACTCGGGGATCAATGTGTCCTTGTGGGATTGAAGATAGTTCATCAATTCCGCAGGAACCTGCCCGGCGAATGCGCGGTTGGCAACTGGAGAACGGTCGCGAGTATCGCGCAGGACGCCGACTTCATTCTCGACCTGCATCATCACCACGGTGTGTTGTGTCCCATCGACCTCTTTGATGTGGCGCATGAGAGCGGCGAAGGCTTGGGCATCCGCATCGCGCGTGGCATCGCTCAAGGTGCTCAGCAGCTCGACAGGCCCGGAGGCGGAGACCGTCTTGCCTTCCCCGATCTGAATCCGCGGAAAGCGGAGATAGTCCTTCTTGACCCAGTAGGGCGGATAGCTTGAGGTGCCGTTCTTCCAGCAGCCAAACCACAGAAAGACGATGTGCAGATGGTTCTCCCTCGCCTTGGCAATGACACCATCCACAAGCGAGTAATTGAATTTACCTTCCTCCGGCTCGAACTGCGCCCACGAGATTCCTACGAGCACAGTGTTCAGATTGCTGGCTACGAGCTTGGGCCAGATGGTCTCCATGGGTTCAAGAGCGGTCGCTGCGTTGTTGCTCAGCTCCCCGGAGAGAATCAGGAAGGGCTTCCCGTCGACGATCAGTTGCGTCGCGTCGCCGTGCCTTTCAAGGTGTGGCGCGCCGTTGCGGTTTTGTGCTTGATTTGAAATCGGCAGGCAGGCAACAGAAAAACACAGAGCGAAGAGTAACAGGCGACCGATGCGCATTCAAGCCTCCAATGGGCTGGTTCAACTGGGAGATTGGCCGTACAGAGTTCTTCCGCTCGTCTGAATACGTTTTCAGGCGTGGGATTGTCTCGCCTTCCCCGTTCCCAAAGATTGTAAGCCCGGACGCTATGCTTATGTCTCGTTTTTTATCTTGCATTCTCTGCAAATACGGCTCTTTCTGATCACAATTTCAGCAAATCATCGCACTACAAACGGTTATGGCCAGTTGAGTCAAGTAAATAGCACGGACGCGGATTGCCTCAGCGTAGGATATCAACGCGGTAGCTGTAGGAGAAAAGAAGGCCAGCAAGGGAATTACGATGGCCTTCCGCCTGGTTCCCATCCATCAAGCGGATATTCCTTGCTTCCTCTGCTCCACCCAGTTGCGCGCGGCTTCTCCCGGCATCGGGCGTGCAATGAAATACCCCTGTGCAAGATCGCACCCCAGGGTATTGAGGTAGTCGAGAGTACTCAGGTCGTCGACCCCTTCCGCCGTGACCAGCAGACCGAGGCTGTGGCCAAGTTCGACGATCGATTTGATGACGGTGAGCGATTCCTTGTTTTGCTTGGCAAGCATTACGAAGGATTTATCAACCTTTATCTCCGAGAAAGGAAGTCTGACAAGTTGTACCATCGAGGAAAATCCGGTGCCGAAGTCATCAATCGAAAGGTGAAAGCCCTTCATGCGGATTCGCGTCATCAAATCGAGAGAGAGGATTGGATCGACCATGGCGCTGGTCTCTGTCAATTCCAGCACAATGCGTTCCGGCGCGATCTGAAAATGCTGGCAAAGGATGGCAAGATGATCGGCCAGGTGAATATCCACGAGACTTTTGGCGGAAAGATTCAAAGACATCATCAGCTTCGACTGGGGAAAAGACTGGGAAAACCATTCCAGGCTTTGGTCGAAGACCTGCGCTGTCAGTTCATCAATCAGCCCGGTTTTTTCCATAACGGGAATAAAGCTGTCTGGCATCACGATTCCCCTGTCGGGATGTTTCCAGCGAACCAGTGCTTCAAACCCAGCCGTGGCGCCGCTCTTGCAGGCAATCTTGGGCTGATATGCCATGACAAATTCGTGGCGATCGAGCGCATTCTGCAAATCCGCCTTGGTCATTTCAAATTCATTGCCGCCCCGAGCCTCTATCTCTGCCGGCGCCGGCTTATCGCACTCGCTTCCTTCGCCAATGAGCGCTCGAAGTGCCTCCTTGGAGATGGGCTTGGAAATCACCCCCGCAATGCTCAACCCGTGCTCTGTGGCTGAGCGCTGCGCGGCGTCGAGCACACGCGTACCCATTCCGCTCGATATGACGATCTTCGCCTTGGATTTGCGCTCGGCCAGCAGGCGCATGATTTCAACGCCGTCGAGAGTTGGCATCACCAGATCGATCGTGATGATCTCCGGGTTCATCTCAACCAATTTCGTGAAGAATTCCTCTGGGCGGGTCACGAACTCCGCTTCAAAGCCGAGGCTCTCCGCTATCCACTGGATGGTCTGGCCAATAGCCGCGTCATCGTCCAGGATGAGGATGCGCCGCTTAGCCATTGCGCCCCTCCTCTTCAGGCGCCGACTGCCTTGCCGTCAGCATTCCACGGATTCTTTTCGCCAGTTGTAGCCGGGAGTAGGGTTTATTCAGTAACTGTACATCCTTGTCCATTAGTCCCATGTGAAGAACTGCACTTTCGGCATACCCTGAGCAGAACAACACCTTCAACGCCGGGTAAAGCTTGCGTGCTTCCTGAGCCAGTTCGCGCCCATTCAGGCCGCCTGGCATCACCACATCGGTAAACAGAAGATCGATTTCCTTGCGCTCTCTGAGAACCGCCAATGCATCCTGACCATTCGCAGCCTCCAGCACACGGTACCCAAGATGGAGCAACTGGGTCTTGGCAAACTCACGCACCGGAGCATTGTCTTCCACCAGGAGAATAACCTCCGAGCCTTGAAGATCGACAAGGATTGCCGGATCAGGAATGGATTCTTCGCATTCCTGGTCGGCCATGGGAAGATATAGCTTCACCGTTGTGCCATGCCCGGGCTCTGAGTAAAAATTGATGCGCCCCTGCGATTGTTTGATGAAGCCATACACCATGCTTAACCCCAGGCCCGTGCCCTTTCCTACTTCCTTGGTGGTGAAGAAGGGATCGAAGACGCGGTCCAGGTTTTCCGGGCTGATGCCACAGCCCGTGTCGGAGACTGAAATCAGAATGTATTGCCTCGGCGTGACGTCGGCGTTCTGTTCAAGCTGTTCTGGATCCAGGGTGGCGATACCGGTCTCGATGATCAATTTCCCGCCCCCAGGCATGGCATCCCGGGAATTCACGCAAAGGTTCAGCACTGCGCTCTCCAATTGCGTCAGGTCAACGAGAGCCGTGCAATTCTCCCGGCTCTGGATCACTTCCAGCTCAATATCCGCGCTCAATGTGCGGCGCAAAATACTTTCCATGTTCGCGAGCATCCGATTGACATCGACCGGCTTCGGCTGCAACGTCTGGCGGCGGGCGAAGGCGAGCATGCGGTGTGTAAGGTCCGCGCCGCGCTGCGCCGCTTCCAGAATCATCTTCGCCATCTTGCTCAAGCGCGGGTTTTCTTTGGCTTCCTCGCCGATGAATTCGGAACAACCCAGGATCACGGTCAGCAGGTTATTGAAATCGTGGGCGATCCCGCCAGTCAACTGGCCCACCGCCTCCATCTTCTGCGACTGGCGCAATTGCTCCTCCAGTTGCCGCCGCTCCGTGATGTCGCGGAGAGTCCAGATCCTGCCGTAGTAGATGCCGGCCTTGTCGCGGACCGGGGAGGAGTAGCGTTCAACTATTGTGCCATTCAGTAATTCGATCTCATCCTTGCAGACCTCGTCCGGATGTGAGTTTAGAAATTTGATCTTCTCGATAAATTGATCCGGGTTCCTGACGGAGGCGCGCATATATTCACGCTGCCGCGCATCGTCCGGATCCTCAGCTATCTCTTTAGGAATTTGCATCATGTCGTTCATGCGCTGGTTTTGCAGGATTTTCCTGTCCTGACTGTCAATCACCAATACGCCGTCCGGAGCGGAGTCCACCTGCGCTTCAAAAAAAGCTGTTCGCCAGCGCAGTTCCTCTTCCGTCTTTCTTCGATCCTCTTCGCGGCGATTCAATTCCAGCGCGAAACCGATGTCCATCGCCATCTCATCCAGCAGCTTGATTTCATCCTCGTCGAAAAACCCCGGATCGCTTGAATAAAGATTGAAATTGCCAACGACCTGCCCGTCCACCTTGAGCGGAAAGGAAGCATGCGACCGATAGCCCATTCTGAGCGCGTCGTCTCTCCATGGGGCAAAGTGAGGGTCTTGCTCAATTGCATTGCAAATGGCGTGTTCTCCGGAAAGGAAGCATCGCCCCGAGGGTCCTGTGGCGTGGGCCGTATCCAGGAGGTCGAGCCGGACATGGTCAAGGTAATCACCGACCTCGCCGCTGGATGCGATGGGACGAAGCATGTGCGTCGCGGAATCGGCCATCCCGATGAACGCCATGCGAAATTGTCCCTTGTCCACCGCGATGCGGCAGGCGGCTGTAAGTATGGCCTGGGAATCTTTCTCGCGCACGATCGTCTGGTTGATATCGCTTAATACTGCATAGACGCGGTTGAGTTGCCGAATGTGCGCTTCCCTCTCCATGCGCACGCTGATGTCGTTAAAAACAATGGCAACCCGCCGCTGCTCCGGCTCGCCAACCCGATAGGCGGCAACTTCAAAATGGCGGCCCAGAGCTTCGGATTGGCTGCAGAAGTGCACCGGCTCGCCGGTCTGCGCGACCTTGCCGTAAATCTGGAACCAAAATTCCTCGATGGATGGGACAAGCTCGCGCATCCGCTTCCCCGCTGCCTCGTGCAGACCGATCTGCCGGTCAAAGGCTGCGTTCGTCTCCAGGAAGAGGCAGTCGGCAGGCTTGCCGGCGTCGTCGAAGATCATCTCGATGATGCAGAATCCCTCATCCATCGAGTCGAACAGGCCGCGATAGAGCACTTCGCTTTCGTAACGGGCCTGCTCCACTTTATAAGCCGCAATAGACAGCAGGCTGCGCCGATAGCCCTCGGCCAGCAGGCAGGTCAGAATGCCCATCGCAGCAAACAAAACCAGGGCAACGTCATCCGAGATGTTCGCGACGCCAAAACCGTATGGAGGCAGAAAGAAGTAGTCCGCTGCCAGCGCGGCCAGGGCGGTGGCCAGCAGTCCTGGCCACATGCCGGCCAGCACTGCAACGATAAGGATGGCCGGATAGAAGGTGGTGAATGGCGGCAAGGCCAGGCCGAGGCCCAGCACCAGGAAGTATCGAAGCAAAAAAGACGCGGCAACGACAACGACCGCCATCGCGTAGCGAGCGAGCGGTCTGTCAAGCGCACCTTTGGAAATGTTTCGCATCATGCGCACTACTGAGACTACTCTTTTTTTCGTCCTACTGGTAACAAGCGTATTACGTAAGTAATATTGTTGTCTGAGCTACTCTATGTACTAATCAGGGTGTCAGTTTTCTTGTCTAAGGAACCTGTGAACAAGTTGATGTTTTGAAAGGTCACGACTTTTAGCCCGCCCCGAGCGAAGTCGAAGGGCCGCAAACGCAATCAAATCAGCGTGGGCTGTAAGTATCCTCCGGCAGAGCCGGAGGATATATGGTTGATGGCCCCTCAAAGGGGCCTGGATAGAACCGCTCCATCCCGGCATCGGCTCATCACCCGCGCCGTAGGCGCAATGGTTGTTAGCCCCGCGCTTCAGCGCGGGGTGGGCAAAGCCAACAATTCACTCGGAGTCCTGTAGGGACGGCGCTCAGCCCCGCGCAACTAGGTCTTATGCTCGATTCCCATATCCAGCGAAGGCTGTTCAGTCGTGTCGGGCCGGTCCGATCGAACGGGAATGCCGCTGATAAGGCCCTGATAGTTTGCCAGGCGTTTGCCCAGAATCACCACGCCTTTCGATGTGATCTCATACTCGCGAATATCCTTGGCATGGTTGCCGCCGCGCATCTTGATCACCACCATGATCTTGCGAAGCTGGCCATCGATGGATACATACCGCAGCCGGATAATGTCATCGCAAAGGAAAGAAATCGAATAAGTGCTGAACGGAAATTCGATGAAAGACTCATCCACCTCAACCGTGCTCAGAATCGTCACCCCGATTCCTGTCAAAGCGAAGATCATCCGGTAGAGCGATTCGCGAAAGTCGGCGCGGAAGCCGGGCGACAGAGCCATCTCAAAGCCCGCCAGCGAATCGATCACCAGGCGCTTGGCGCCAATCTTCTGCACTGCGTCGAGAATCGAGTGCATGGTTTCATCCACCGACAGATCGAGAGGGCGGAGATAGAGAATTTTGAGTTTCCCATCTTTTTGCGGCGTTTCCAGATCCATACCCAGGCCGGTGGCCCGCTCCGCATATGCTTCCGGACGTTCTTCAAAGACCGCTACAATTCCCGGTTCCCCATGGCGTACGCCTTCGGCGATGAATTGGGTTGCCATAACGGACTTTCCCGTTCCCGAAGACCCGGCTATGAGTACGCTATCGCCCTCGCGAACGCCCCCATCCAGCATCCTGTCCAACTCCGGAATGCCGAAGGAAAGCCGCCGCCCGGTGGGTGGAACTCTCTTGCGTGAGGTCAGTCCAAAAGTGCGCGAAAAGGCCTGCACTCCGGCATCGGTGATACGGAAGGTGTGCAGCCCCGGCACGGAATCCTGGCCGCGCAGTTTGATAATCTGCAACTTCCGCACAATCGAATTTCGCTCCGTTGTTTGGCGCATCCAGAACAGGCCATCGGCGACAGTAAAAATGGGGTTATCGCGTAACTCATCCTCCGCGTATTCACCAATCAGAAAAGTCGTTGCTTGCCAACTGGCCAGAAACAGGGCCAGCCGTTGAATGAACGTTTGCAGCTCCATGTCGCTTTGCGGCTTCCGCACCATGGTTCGGAAGGAGTCCACAACCACCACGGCGGGGTTGGACTTTTCAACTTCCTTGGTAATCTCCTCCAAAACCGCGCCCAGATCCTGTTCGAGGACAACCTGGCTAAGGTTGATAAAGCGGATCGAGTCGGGCAGCTTGGCCGGATCGAAGAATGTGTACTGCTGCTGGTATCGCAGCATCTTGATGGCTGATTCGCCCAATACCGTGAAATAAAGCGCAGGACGCTCAGGGGTGGCATTGGCAAACACAAACTGATGTGCCAGCGTCGTCTTCCCGCTTCCGGGGGCGCCCGCGATGATGTTAAAGGAAAATTCGGGGAGACCGCCGCCCACAATTTCGTCGAGGCCCGGAACTCCGGTCGGTAGCTTGTTTATTGTCACTTTTCCTTGAGTCTTCACGATTCTCTCCCGTTTCCCGCTTTGCGATCATCAAAGGATGCACCTGGCCACGCATTCCGCAGCAGGTTTATTGTTATAGCTTGGCCAAGAAATATAAGAAGCAGGCCGAGTATGTGGTCGATGAGAACGATTCCTCCATCGCCGGCCTGTTCCTTGCCGGTGCCAAGTTGAGGCTCAAACTCATCGGGTTGAGGTTCAAACTCTCCCAGCCCCTGTAGCGACCCATCCGTCGCTATCCGCACCACCCAAAGACCGGGAGCTTCCGACTTGGCTTGCGTCAAAGCGCGGAAAGCGATCGACTCAAATGCGGCAACTCCGGCAAGCGCGCAAAGACTCTGGCGCAGCTTCTCATAGACGCGAAGGGCCGCAGACTCCACCGGCTCGGCATTCTTGTCCGCAGCGGCTTCAAAAGCAAGAAGACGGTGGGCCAAATCTCGCATTTTTGGAGGAGTCTTCATCTTCAACCGTGCATTGTTCCAGGTAGCAGATTTCGATAAACGTTGCGCGCTTCGTCGGGGCCAGTGCGGCGATTCAGTCTCTTCTTGAAGCGCCCCGGCGGTTAGTGTATTCGGCATCCAGAGCCGCTCTGGATCTCGCGCTCGTGCGCTCAATTCATGTAGCGATTCGTTTGCAGGTCAGGGGTCTCTTCTTGCGGGCCGCCAGCCTTGCTTCGGATGAGTGTGAAAACGTCCAGAACCGTCGCGATACTGCGAATATTTCCCGCAACACTCACGAGTCCATCTTCCATGCCGGGATGCATGTCCGCCAGGGTTTCAATATGTTCGCTCACATCCCTGAGCCGGTCAATTTCCAGCAGAAGGTCCTCGAAAGCCGCAGCCATTACCGGTTCATTGGCCGCTGAGGTTATCGTGTTCTCTGTGGTCCTGGCCGGCTCTCTGCTGACGTTGACCTGAAGGCGTAAATCTTCGATCAAGCGCAGTGTTGTTGCCTCGCCCAGGAAGGTAAGAAACAGCCCAAGCAGATGCGAAATCAGAATGATTCCAACCTCGCCATCCTCATCCGCGTCCGTCTGCGATTCAACTTCGCCAAGACCGCGCAGGCCTCCATTTTCTGTTAGCTGCACCGCGCTGAGATGGGGAGATTCCGACTTGGCAAGAGCCAACGCTCGGGAAGCAAGCGCCTGAAAGCCGTCAACTCCCACGGATGCGCCAAGTTGCCGGCGCAGCTTCTCATAGACGCGCACAGTTGCAGGCTCGGTATGCAGGCACGCCGTAGTCTCATCGGCCTCGCTGGCAACGAGGCTGCGGGCCAATTCACGCGTCTTTTTGTGCGGAGACATCGATTCTGCTCTTTCTTAACACGCTACGCATCTTCTTGATTGTGAGACATCTCTCGCAATAATACTCTCGGGCTGGTTGCTCTGGCAGCGTGCTCCCGGCGCGCTTCATCAGACTCCGTTTTGACGCCACAAAAATAAAGATACCTGAAATATTTCCCAAAATGGTGAGCAAAAGTGAACAATACTTCTCCAACCGGCATCACTGCTGTCCAAGATAACGTGAGGTGTTCTGGGCGGACGTTGATCTGACAGGACATAGGGCTGCGAACCCTGGCTTTAACGGAGCGGGTTGGACAGCTTCGAGTTATGCGTCGCGTTGTCTGC
>Ga0255356_1001454_pt1 | contig 14841 bp, 10 predicted proteins | sample HBST100metaG_FD_189944 | JGI IMG/M metagenome (GOLD analysis project Ga0255356, IMG submission 189944) | Peat soil microbial communities from Stordalen Mire, Sweden - H.B.S.T100 | ecosystem: Environmental > Terrestrial > Soil > Wetlands > Peat | place: Sweden: Norrbotten County, Stordalen Mire... | reverse complement strand
TGGCATGACCCCGTCGACTTCCGGCACGACGAGAGGACGTATTAAAAGAGAGACAAGCGAGCCGATGGGATGCACATATTCTGACGTGAACGGCAATGTGTTGAGGTTTGCGGGTGGCTGCAGCGCGGCGCGCAAGAGCTTTGCAAATGCTTCTTTGGGAACGCAGACCTTGTCATATGGCACGGGGTGTCCGTCGTTAGCCACGTGAAAAACGCCCTGCGTGGTCCGGCGATCGTTTTTGGGATTGTTGAGGATTCCCTGGTCGTTTGCGAGCCTGTACGAGCTGATAATGTCGGATTCGAAAATATCGCCATGCTCAGGCAGCGACAGCTCCTTGGCCATGCCCGCACGGTCAAGCACGAAAGACTGGCCTAGGCCCGGAATCCGAACGCGTGCGTCGTCACCCAAATTGGCTAAAAAATAATCAAGGAAGATCTGAACACGCTGGTCCATCGGGCTGTGCGCCCCATAGGAAAGGCGTATTCGCTCTTTGAGGTGGGAGACGACCTCATATGGCACGCTCAGGCGAGACTGAAATTCGTCATCGCCAACATCGCCCCCCGCGACAAGCAGCTTCAGTTTGATATAGTCAAGCCGACGTTGCCGTTCGGTGTTATCCTCAAATTGACGGCTTTCGCCGGAAGAAACGCGAGAGTTCCCGGATACCCCGGTGGACGCAATGGGTTTAGCTTGCATTCGTGTAGTCGTCCCCGATACATTGTGTAGGCTGGTTTTTTGCGGTCACCCGCCCCCGTTGCCGCGCTGCATGCGGGGTTGATATTTAGTTACGAGGCATTCTACCTCAGATGAGTTCGTCAATGACGATCTTACCCCGCGTCGGAGTCGATGTGCATCAACTTTGTGCGTGACGTGGCGCCGCGAATAATTGTGATCGAGGATTTGGGGACGTGGAAGTGCTTCGACAGCAGGCTGACGACTGCGGAATTCGCCGCGCCGTCTACCGCCGGTTTAGTGGTCCAGACATACAGCGTACCGTCCCGCTCTTCGATCTTGTTGCGGCTTGATGCGGGCTTGACTATTACTTGGACGTTCATTTGCGAGACGCTCCGGGGGCTGTGCAGAAACAATGAATATTACAAGTACGACTTTGACTCGTGATAGGGTCGCTACTTGCCGACATACATTATAGAGAGAATTCTCAGGGGAGCTATTCATGCCAATGCTAGATCTAGAACAACTGCTGCGGAAGACGGTATCGGAGAACGCGTCGGATTTGCATCTTACCGTGGGCTCTCCGCCATGCTACCGGTTAAATGGCAATCTCGTTCGTTTGCCTTATCCTGAAATATCCGCCGATGAGCTCCGCACTTCGTTGCGAGCTCAAATCAGCGGGGATTATCTAGAGCAGTTCGAAGAGAAGCATGATCTTGACTTTAGCATGGAATTGGCGGGACTGGCGCGATTTCGGTGCAATTATTTCACTGGGCGCCGCGGTGACGCGGCTGTGTTCCGGGTCATCCCGACCCGTATCAAAACCGTTGAGGAACTCGGGCTTCCCGCCGTGGTTCATGAGCTAGCGCGCAAGGAGCGTGGGCTGGTGCTCGTTACCGGCCCCACTGGGAGCGGCAAGTCCACAACGCTGGCGGCGATTATCCATCTGATCAACATAACTCGTCAGAAGCACATCCTGACCATTGAAGACCCAATTGAGTTCATACACGAGCATAGAAGCTGCTTGGTGAACCAAAGGGAAGTCCACTCTCACACCGAATCGTTTACTACGGCCTTGCGGGCTGCATTGCGAGAAGATCCTGACGTCATTCTGGTGGGGGAAATGAGAGACCTGGAAACGATTTCTCTAGCAGTGACGGCGGCGGAGACAGGCCACCTTGTTTTCGGCACCCTGCACACGTCCAGTGCGCCGCAAACGGTGGACCGCATCATCGACGTTTTCCCGCCGCATCAACAGTCTCAGATTAGGACGATGCTCTCAGAGTCACTGGAAGGCGTGTTGGCGCAGACGCTCATTGAGAAGCGGGGAGGGGGCCGGATCGCGGCCATTGAGGTGCTGCTTGGGACGTCGGCAGTGCGGAATCTGATCAGGGAAGGCAAGACGTTCCAGCTTCGCTCCATCATGGAAACGAACACCAACATTGGCATGCAGACAATGGAGCAGGTGCTGGTGGACATGTTCCATGAGAAGCTCATCACTGCGGAGTCGGCCCTTGATCGCGGGGTGGACGAGAAAGCGCTGTTCCCGGAGGGCGTGCCTGTGCCAAAGGCGAGTGTTGTCTCAGCCGTGACCCCGGAAGAGGCCCGAGCTTTCAACGAAGTTGACGATCGCTTGCAATCCATCACATTGCAGGAACTCGACGATCCGTTGGACGAACTTGCGCCGCTGACCGTCTAAGGGGGCTGACGATATGTTCGACACCGCGTACCTGTTGGCATCGCTTGTTTGGGGCACGCTTGGCGTTGGGTTTTTCATTTACGGCAAGCGCCAGGGCGAGCCAGTGCCATTGGCTGGCGGCCTTCTGCTCATAGGCATCTGTTGGGTTGTCTGGAACTGGTGGATTTTGTCTCTCATCTCCTGCGGGTTGCTTGCGACCATGTGGGCTTTGCGGCGCGCGGGATATTAGGCAGGAATTCCTCCTGCCCGCGTCCAATAGTCAAACTGTTATGCCGAGAAGTAAGGTTGTTCCGAAGCGAAAGCTTGTCCCCCGATGTCACCTCAACGTCACAAATATTCTTGCTGAGGCCGGAATTCCGTCAGATGCCGCTGTTGAAGAGGTAGCCGGTTCCTACGATCCGCAGATTTTCAATATTGCACATGAGTCTGGCCTTGTGCTGCGGGTCTACTGCGCGAATGACGAGCAGGCTTGCGAACGGGAAATGGCCGCGCTGGCCGATCTCGAAGGCACTGCGGTGCCAGCACCGGCAGTTGTTTCACATGCCGTGGCGCAAGGAAGCCGGCCGTATCTATTGGAGTCGTATCTTTCTGGCGAGCCCCTCATGGCAAAGATAATGCACGACCTTGATTCTGCCATGACTGCCTCTGTGGAATTTGGCCGGATGCAGCGGCGAATTCATGCCATCACCGCGTCGCCCCGCGTGCCCGCCCATGTTTGGCGAAAGGGCATTCCGAGGTGGCTGCCGGAATTGATTGACGTGCTGGACGAGGCTGTGAGAGACGAGAGAACCTTGCTTCATCTCAATTATCGTCCCGCAAACGTTCTCGTTGACGGCGACGACGTGTCCGGGGTGTTGAATTGGTCGCATGTCGCGGCTGGGGACGTCCGATTCGATATCGCCATGACCGTTGCGTTCTTTCGTGCGGCGCCGTTGCCCGAGCCTTTTTTGTGCATGCTCGCCGACAATGCAGAGCTGAACGAGCGAACTCTTCGCTCCGCCATCGAGGCGGGATGGGTGCTCGGGTACCAGCCGGGACTAGTTCCGGAAGCGGACATGGCACCATTTTTTGCGTGGGCGGGGATTGTAAATTTCAACAGCTTGAAGAGCCAAGCGGCGCGCGGCGGCGTCAAGCCCACCACGGCTCAGCTTGATCGGGCAGAATCTTGGGCAGTCAACTGGCTGAACATTGCCCTTGAAGACCCAAATGACGACGATACGGACGACGAATAGGGCTTCCGTAGCCGTCCCCGTGCTGGTCTGTGACAATCGCTAGGTCGGCACCGCGGAAACATTTCGTCGTTTAATTGCGTATTGAACTCACTGCGGCTGCCTTTCAAGGAGCACGGGATCAATTTGGGGCGAAACGAAGTCTCACTGTTGTGCCTCATGAAGGGTTCCCATGCTTTTGGCATCTTATACCCCTGGAGTTGAAAATTATAGTGAACGTCAGACTGCTCTTCTCGACTGTGCTTATTGCCACGATAGCGTGTTTCGCAATATCGGCGTGCCCATTGGCTTCAGCCGCCCCCCTCAGCGCGGCTGCTCTGCCTCCGTTGCCAGCCGGCTGGGTCGCGAGGCACCCGATAATTCTCAGGCGGACCTCCGCTCCGCACCCCGGCACCGTCTCCAATGAAGTCCCGAACACGGCCAACGCTGCACCGCCGTTCACTCCCTCCCAGATAACGGGCGCTTACGGCATGGACGTCGGAACGGAGCCGGGAGCTGGCGTCACCGTGGCTATTGTTGATGCATACGGCGATTTTTCCAGTGTCAACACCGATATCATTCAGTCTGATTTGAGCACGTTCAGTTCAAGCTTCGGTCTGCCCTACAGTAGCGCATCTTCCCCTTCGCCAACAGTGACAGAGGTGTTTCCAGACGGCAAGCCCGCATCTGTCGACTCTGGATGGGCTTCCGAAACGGCGCTCGACGTCGAATGGGTGCATGCCATAGCACCTTACGCCCACATTGTGCTTGTCATCACCCCGAACGATATGACGCTTTTTGACGGCATTTCACCGGCCGCATCTGCCTCTCACATTCTCTCTATGAGTTGGAACGGTGATGAATTTCAGGGCGAGCAAGAGTACGACGCCACGTATTTCGCCACGCCGAACACCACATTTTTTGTGGCGAGCGGTGATAATGGCGGAACGGCGTCTGGGTCGAGCAATCCCGGCGTGGGGTACCCTGATTCTTCGCCGTACGTCACTGCGGTAGGAGGAACGTCGCTCACAATCAGCGGCAACAACGGTTACGTTTCTGAAACCGGCTGGCCCGATTCCGGTGGCGGAATCAGTCTCTATGAGGGCAATGCGGCGTTTCAAGCTCCTTGGGTGTCGTCGGGGCCGCGCGAGGTGCCAGACGTCAGCGCGGATGCGGATCTGAATACGGGCGTTCTTCTCTACAATGACGGCAGTTGGTACGAGGCCGGCGGAACGAGCCTCGCCACCCCGATATGGGCCGGGCTAATGGCCGTGGTAGATTCCGGTCGTTCCACGCCCGTGGATGAGGCTTCGCTGCAAACGGCCCTGTACAGCCTTTATGGGAGCCCTAGCACCCTGGACACATACTTCCATGACGTCACTTCGGGCAGCAACGGGCCGTGGACATGTGCGCAAGGATACGACATGGTCACTGGCCTCGGCTCGATGAACGGCGGTTCTCTGATTCCAGCGTTGATAGACGCACTGCACGGTGCTTTACCGGCCATTTCATCTGTTTCGCCGTCATCGGGATCGACGTCGGGCGGGACGTCCGTCACCATTACGGGAACGAACTTGACCGGTGCGTCTGCTGTGTACTTCGGCTCCTACCCCGCATCGTCGTTTGTCGTGAAAAGTGCAACGACAATCACTGCCGTTGCACCGGCAGCCAGTGCGGGCGTGGTGAACATCACGGTTACGACGCCTGCCGGTACCAGCGCAACGTCTGCGGCTGACCAATTCACTTATGGATCAACTGCTCCCAGCGTCCCAGTTGTGACCAGTGTGAGCCCCTCGTCGGGCTCGACCGCCGGTGGAACCGTAGTGACAATCACCGGATCAAATCTTTCAGCGGCGACGGTAGTGCAGTTTGGCACGAGCGAAGCCGTGCCGCCCTTCACTGCGGACACGCCTACATCCATTACCCTGGTGACGCCAGCGGGAACAGCCGGCACGGTGGACGTCACGGTGTCCACGGCTGCAGGCACGAGCTCGCTCAACCCGCCTGGCGACCACTACACGTATACTCCCGTTCCGACCGCTCCAACGCCGACGATCACGCCCAACGGCGGGTCGTACAACGCACCGGTGAGTGTGTCTATCGCCGATACCCTGGCCAATTCTACGATTTATTACACCACGAACGGGTCGATGCCCACTACCGGTTCATCGAAGTACACAGGGCCGTTTACGGTGTCCCAGTCTGAAACGGTTACGGCATTTGCGGTTGAATCCGGCTACATAAGCAGCTCGGCAGCCGCAGCCGTGTTTGACATCAACGTCTCGATTCCAGCCGCGCCGGCACCGAAGATAGCGCCTGACGGTGGGACGTTCACCGCGCCTGTCTTGGTGTCTCTTGCCGATTCGCTAAACGGGGGGCGTATCCATTACACTACGAACGGGGCGACGCCAACGGCCAGCTCGCCTCAATACACCGCTGCATTCACGGTGTCGACAAGCGAAACGGTCAAAGCAATCGCCGTCGCCACCGGATATGCGGCCAGCACAGTGACGTCCGCTTCCTTCACGATACAATCAGATCAGGTGGCGCCGACGCCCACGATCTCACCGAACGGGGGCACTTTCAAAACAAGTGTGAGCGTCACCCTGAGCGACGCCTTTTCGGGCGCGTCGATTTACTACACCACCAATGGCGCAGTTCCATCCCCAGCGTCCACGCTGTATAAGGGCGCCTTTGCTTGCTCTTCGAGTGAAACCGTGAAGGCGGTCGCCGTGGCTTCGGGTTACACAAATAGCGGTGTTGCTTCTGCGGCCTTTACCATAAGTGCCGCGACGGGGACCGTGCCCACACCCACAATATCGCCTGCCGCTGGCACCTATACCGGCAGTGTTTCGGTGAGGCTGGCCGACACCGTGTCCGGCGCATCTATCTACTACACCACTAATGGCACCGTGCCTACACTTGCTTCAACAAAGTACACCGGAGCAATAACGGTGTCGCAGTCGGAAACGATCACCGCCTATGCGGTTGCCAGCGGCTACGCGAGCAGCGCTGCAGTATCCGCGAGCTACAAAATCACACCGGCCATTGTGTCGCTCGCCCAGACTGCGGGGCCGATTGCTGGTGGCACGCCGGTCACCATAACCGGCACGGGCTTCATCTCGGGCGCAACCGTGAAGTTCGGGTCGGTTGCCGCCACAAGCGTCGCTGTGGTCACCGCAACCTCGATCACATGCAAATCTCCTGCCGCAAGTGCTGGATCGGTAGTTGTCACTGTAACCACCGTTGGTGGCACAGGTGCGGCGTCGGCCAAGTTCACCTATTGCCCCGTTCCAACCGTCGCACGCGTCAGCCCGGCTGTGGGGCCGGTTGCGGGTGGGACGCCGGTCACAATTACGGGCAGCGGTTTTGTCTCAGGCGCAACCGTCAAGTTCGGGTCGGTTGCCTGTGGCAGTATCGTCGTTGTCAGCGCAACAACGATCACCTGCAAGTCGCCTGCGCACGGCACGGGTGCTATCATTGTCACCGTGACCACGCCAGGTGGCACGAGCGCGACATCGACTTCGACTGACGCGTTTACGTACGATGCGGTGCCTGCGATTTCGGCGCTTTCTCCCGCACAGGGGTATACCACAGGTGGCACTTATGTCACCGTCACGGGCACGGGATTCGTTTCTGGGGCAACCGTGAAGTTCGGTTCCGCGCTAGCGAGCAGCGTTGTCGTTGTCAGTTCGACATCGATCAAATGCGTATCTCCGGCGGGCACCGTTGGAGTTGTTGCCGTTTCCGTGAGCACTCCAGGCGGAACAAGCTCTGCGTCATCGGTAGACAAATTCACTTACGTGAGTACCGGATTCAATTGGGGCAGCGGGTCGTGAGCCGCGTGGTTACGACGGTGACCCAGGGGCAACGCCGGTGCGCCGTGGTGTGGTGATCCACTCGCGGTCCTTTGTAACGTGGGACCATTGGGCCAACAGCGCTATGGCGGTCTTGATGCAAGTGTAGACCACTATGCCGACGATCATATAGCCGGCGAACCAGGCAATCCGCCCGCGCGTCGTCCGTTTGCCAGAAGCGGCCAGCGTGATCAAAACAAGGATCGGCCCGCTTATTAACGTGATCACCGTGGTAGCTGTGTAGTACCAATTTCCAAACCAGTCGATGTGGTGATGTAAAAAGTACGCTGCTGCAATCAGGCCGATGATCTGGGCCGAAAAAATGGGAAACATCTCGCGCCATGTCAGCAGGTAAAACCACACTGTCTTTTGCCAGAGATTCAGGTTTGGGGTTTTGAGCAGAGCCGGCTGATGCCGCAACGCCACTTCAAACCAACCCTGCGCCCACCTTTTTCGCTGGTAAAGCCAGTGAACGAACTGCGTCGGTGCCAGCTCCCTTGATACTATTTCGCGATCATGCGCGAGATGGTATCCCGCAAGCAGTGCGCGGGCGCTCGAGTCGATGTCTTCGGTGAGCATGGTTTGATCGAACGCAATTTTCTTGATTGCCTCTGCTCGCCAGTATCCGTTTGAGCCACCGAACAGCGCGGAACCGCTAATATTGCTTCGTCCCTGGTGCGATACCGCGTAGATCGTGTCGAACTCAACGGCAACCGTCTGTGTCAGCGCGTTCACCGCGTAGTTTTGAATGACACAACGCCCTTGAACCATGTCGTAGCCATTCTGAAGCCATGCCCACGCCCTTTCAAAGCAGTCAGGTTCCGGGAGATGATCCGCGTCGAATATTGCGATGACCTCGCCATTCGCTATGCGCAGCGCTGCATTGACGTTCTCAGCCTTGCTTTTGCTTCCTTCAACCTTGAGCGGGACCAATCTGCGATCTTCGGACGCAAGCCGTGCCAACATCTTTTCGACGTCCAATGGCTCTGGGGTGTTGTAAGGAACGATCACCTCAAGGCGGTCATGCGGCACGTCGATGTGCTCGAGCATGTGCAGCACGGTGTCGACGATAATGGGAGCCTCGTTTGGAAGATAGGCAGGAACGATCACCGTGCATGTCGGCAGCGATTCAATCGGGACGGGCGCGGGGCGTGAGCGGCTCAGGCGCATTGCGCACACGGCTTCACAGACAACTGTGATACTGGTGAACGCATAAACGGTTGAAACAAGGGTGTGGAGGATACCCATGGCTCGGGGATAATATGTTCCGATTACAACGTATGCAACTGTCGGAAGTACGACCGTGATGATTGCGATGACCGTGAGCGCCGCCCAAGGAATGCTCCGCGCCTGGTGCTTTTGTACAGTGCGCGAGGCGAGCGTCGTTCGATTTTTTATCCAAGCTGTCAGTGTTACCATTAAGAAGTTACGGTGGGACGCAGTGGTTCGTGACGTGCAGTCATGCAACAAATCACTGTGTCACTGCTCACTTGTCCCGTTTGTTTGAAGACGTCACACTACTAATTTGACGGTCGGGGAACAAGAGAGTTACAAAAAATATTAGTAGTACATGGGTGCAGACGAATCATGCGCCTTGACTGTTCGCTTTCCATGCCTATTTTGCGCACCTGAGGCGTCGTATTTTTTGGCACGCTTTGCAGGGTGTTGGGAAACAATAGGCCACCGGGACATAATTGAAACAAGTCCATAATGGACAAAGGAGAACCATATGTCATTCGAAGTGCCGCCGCTACCTTATGATTACGCTGCTTTGGAACCTACGATCGACGAGGCAACGATGCATCTCCATCACGACAAGCATCATACAGCTTACGTGACAAATTTAAATGCTGCTATCGAGAAATATCCGGAACTCGCCGCCAAATCGGCCGAGGATCTGATCAAGGACCTGGCGAGCGTTCCCGAGGCTGTTCGCGCTGCCGTTCGCAACAACGGCGGTGGTCATGTGAACCATTCTCAGTTTTGGGAGACGATGGGGCCAGGAAAGGGTGGTGTGCCGACCGGCGAGGTCGGCGAGGCCATAACTGCCACCTTCGGAAGCTTCGATGCGTTTAAGACGCAGTTTAACGACGCTGGGGTGAAGCGCTTCGGCTCAGGTTGGGCATGGCTGGTAGTTGCCGCTGACGGTAGCTTGAAGGTCACGTCGACCGCAAATCAGGACAATCCGATTTCCGACGGCGAAACAGCCATTCTTGGCAATGACGTCTGGGAGCACGCCTACTACCTCAAGTACAACAACCGCCGCCCCGACTATCTCAAGGCATGGTGGGACGTGGTGAACTGGGACGTCGTGAACCGACGCTATCTGGCCGCGAAGGGGTAAGCGCGAATTTCGCTCTTCCAATTTGCAGTTGTCGTTTTGGCCCAGGATGCCGCTCTTGGCATCCTGGGCCAAAACGCTTGTCAGCCAATTGTGACCTCACACCTCGCCGTGCCCGCCCGTTGGTGGCGCAACGTTATCTTGCAAACTCCGCCTGTGGGAGCTTTGACGGTCCACTGGATTTTGACGCGATCGTCTGTAGGGTCGGCACTTGGGCCGAAGCCGCTTGCGTTCTTGTAACAGCGGCCCTCAAGTTGGCCGAATTCGTCTCGGCACTTTCCCTGGACCATTGTCGCGCCTTCTGGCAGATCGATCTCTGCAATCACCGGGCGCACGATTTTCCGCTCTAATGCTCGCTTGGTAACATAGGTCGGCAGCCATCCCGTGTTCTGTGCGACGACCTGGATTTGAAACACCGCATCGCCAAGAACGGTGACCTCCGACGAGAGGATCTCCAGCCGCGGTGATATCAGCGTCTGCCAAATCACCCAGTCCGACAACGGCGCGATCTCCGATTCGAGATAGTCGGGCGGCGGATTGCGGAAGCAGTGCGCGAAGTCCCAACCGCCGATCTCGATTTTTCCAAGCTCTGGATGGTCGAATTCGCGCCATTCCACAAAGCCGTGACCGCCGAGCTTCTCATCGTTCCATTTGATCATCTTGAGATCGTCGCTGGTTGCATGATCTCGAAACCAGTCGATGTATTTATAGTCGGTGATTCCGGCTTGGCGCTGTGGCGACCAAATCTCAGTCGTCCATGCGTAGACGCCCAGATGATCGTACATCCACTCGTCGAACGCTCCGGTGAACACCTCCTTGGGATGGTACATGAAGTCATGGAAAACCGAGATGTTGGGATATCCCGTGATCTCGGTTCCCTTGTCCCCAATTTTCTTGAACGTCCACAGGTCTTCCACCGGCATTGTGTCGTCCGCTTTTGTCCCGTAGGGTCGAAGAAGAAGCCCGCTGAACGTGTGAAAGGTCACCGCACCCGTAATGTTGGGGTGGTGGACAATGAAATCGATGAGCGCCCGCACTTCCGGCTCGCTCGCGGGATACTCGCCTGCACCGTACTGTTCGCCCTCGGGGCGCCATTGGGCAGGGAAATTTCGGTTCATGTCGAGCCCCTCCCTAGGTCGCTGAAGGTCGATCGTATGGCCGTCGTAGTTCTTGATGCGTCCCTCCGGGAGCATCCTGTAATACACCCCGCCGAAATCGACCGCGTCACGTCGTATCATGAGACGGCTGTCGTCGGGATGAGTTTTCCATGCGCCGTTTGGGTCAGGAATTCGCATCGAAAGCAGCCTCCCGTCACCGTCCACGTCTTCGTGGCTGAGCCCCTCTATGGGATCTTCGTCGTAAGGGTACGGGCGAGTGCTGCTGCGTATCCATTTCGGTGGGCGCGCCAGAGCAAGTTCCGCTCCGTCGGGATTTACCCGAGGCACGACGTACACCGCCCGCGTGCGCAGCAAGTGCGTGATTTGCTCGTCGTTTCCAATACCCGTGGCAAGTGCGTTTAGCAAGTGGAGCGCTGCGCTTGATGCGGATACTTCCGTCGCGTGAATATTACCGTCGACCCAGAACGCCGGCTTTTCCGACGCGGGGCCAGTTGACGAGTCCGTTGCCGTAATCAACCAGATATCGCGGCCTTCGTGGCTCTTGCCGATCGATTCCATGCTCAGAAGGTCCTCGTGCGCCTCGTAAAGACCCAAGAGAGCAGACGTCAGCTCGTCATATCGATAGTATCTGTCAAACTGTATTTCGGGCATGCGATGTTCCTCTCCAATCTCTTGCCATGAAATTGAATGAGAAGGGCCTCTTATCCTCTTCCCGTGCGGGCAACATGCTTTTTTCCATGCACGACCCAGTATCATTGGAGGGTATTTGTTTGTGAACGTCGTAAGTCTCACGTAATGCAGCGGCGCGCTGTTAGCACATTAAAGTTACAACAATGACAGAAATCACAGATAACAACACCACCTCGCCATCGCCGGTCCTTAGGCTGCGGAACATCACCAAGTCTTTTCCTGGCGTCAAAGCCCTTAAGGGCGTTTCCTTTGACGTCCTTCCTGGCGAAGTGCATGCCCTTGTTGGAGAAAACGGTGCCGGGAAATCGACATTGATGAAGGTCATGGCCGGGGCCTATATTGCCGATTCCGGCGAGATCGAGATCAACGGAGACTTGGTGGAGATACGAACGACGCAGCGTGCCATCGAACTCGGCGTCAACATTATTTACCAGGAATTGAATCTCGTGCCGCACCTCACAGTGGCCGAGAATATCTTCCTTGGGCGCGAGCCAAAGGGGCTTATTCCCGGCAGCATCGATTTCGCCTTGATGGAGAAGCAGGCGCAGGAGATCATGGTGCAGCTTGGCGCTTCTATCAACGTTCGTGCCCCTATCCGAAACCTCAGTGTCGCGCAGCAGCAAATGGTCGAGATTGCCAAGGCGACGTCGCGCAAGTCCCGCCTGATCGCGATGGACGAGCCGTCCGCGACACTCACCGAGCACGAGCTTGAGAACCTCTGGAAGCTGATAGGCAAGCTGAAATCGGCTGGCGTGGCCATCGTCTATATCTCGCACCGCCTTGAAGAGATATTTATGATCGCCGACCGGGTTACCGTTCTGCGAGATGGTGAGACCATCAAAACATGCAATGTGAAGGACGTCAATACGCACGACCTCGTGCGCATGATGGTTGGCCGCAAGGTCGAGGACACTTTCCCGAAGGTTGTCGCCAAGATGGGCGAACCGGTGCTGGAAGTGCGCGGTTTGACCCGCACAGGCGTGCTGCGCGACATAAACCTCACAGTGCATGCCGGCGAAGTGGTGGCATTGGCCGGCTTGGTAGGCTCTGGCCGAACAGAGGTGGCCCGCTGCATATTCGGCGCAGACAAGTTCGATAGCGGCGAGATGCGGCTATTCGGAAAGCCGTACCGCCCCCGAACTCCCAAAGATGCGATTAAGAGCGGCATCGGATTCGTCACCGAAGACAGAAAGCTGCAGGGCTTGGTGCTGCCCATGTCGGTACGGGAAAACACGACGTTAAGTGCGCTGGAAAAGGTCTCCCGATTTGGGGTGATAAGCTACGCGAAAGAGCGCGACGTGTCTGAGCACTACGTAAAGAGCCTGGGCACGAAGACGCCGACAATCGAGCAGCGCGTGCGCAACTTGTCTGGCGGCAATCAGCAAAAGGTGGTCTTGTCAAAATGGCTGATGACGGATTCGAAGCTGCTTATTCTGGACGAGCCGACTCGAGGAATCGACGTCGGTGCCAAAGCCGAGATCTACCTCCTTATGAACGAACTTGCAGCGCGCGGAATCGCTATCCTCATGATCTCTTCGGAACTGCCGGAGGTAATCGGCATGGCTGATCGTGTCATTGTCATGAAAGAAGGCATTATCGTCGGCGAAATACCCCGCACCGAGGCGTCACAAGAATCTGTCGGCCATTTGGCGGTTGGGTAGGTGCGCTAAACCGCGTTGTGTCGTCTGTCCGCAAAAAACGATAAAAGAAATTCTACCGCCAGTAGAATTTTGTGAGAATTGCTATATAATGTCAGTGTGCCAGAGCTGTTCGGGCCAGACGGATTGCGTTCGACACAACTCGGGTTGCATGTAACCTTGTGGTGAGGAGTTTCTGCGCAATCGTGTGCAGGGGAGGCGCTTCTCACCCTGTCCCTCAAAGTAGTCGGGGGCGTCGCATGGCACATCCCTGACTATTTTGAGGAATCTGCCGAGATTTGGCTAAGACGGCAGCCCTCGTTGCTGTTCGCCCTCTCGATCCTTCCTCAAGCTCCCTGTGAATACTCCCAGCCGTGGACCGGAACAACGCCGCAACGTCGCCCGTCTTAATGGTGTTCGCGGGGGAGTTGATCCATGAAGACATTTCGACCGATTGCACTGGCGTCAGGCGTCTGTATCGTGATCCTGTGGTTCTATTCTGCCGCGCTGTCAACCAAATCGACAAGTACCGTGTGGACGTTGCCAATCCGAGTCTCCACGGGTTCGTTTGGCCCTGTATCGGTGCTTCCCTCGTCCGCGCGGACAGTAATTGGGGAGATTGTGGACGTCGAGCCCAACTTCATCACGATACAGATTCCGCAGGCGCTCGCTCAGGGAAAGCATGTGGGGACGTCGTCGCTTACAGCCGCAGGACACCGTTATGTGACGATCTCGCACAGCACGGTCTTTGAATCCCCAACGGGTTGCAAGATCGCTCCGTTTCCTCTTGAAATCGGCGATCGGGTCGACGTGACGCTGGATGCTTCGACCGCCAATAGCGGATTCGCGCCGCTGTGCGCCATCAGGAAACTGTCTTCCTCTACGATGGGGCCCGTCGCCCTTAATGCGGCTGCATAGCGTCAAAATTCACCGGCCCTCAGGTTTCCTCATTTAGCACGCAGCAGGACTCGCGGGCGGCGTCGCCTAATATCTCAGCCATGACTTTATCGATGCTTGATCGCAGCACGCCCGAGCAACAAGGCGTGACGTCCGAATCTATTCTTTCCTTTGTTGATGCAATGACCAGCCCTGATCGCGGGTTGCACAGTCTTATCGTATTCCGGCATGGCCATGTGGTTGCCGAGGGGTGGATGCATCCCTACCGCCGCGACCTGCCGCACATGCTGTTTTCTCTCAGCAAGAGCTTCACGTCAACTGCTGCGGGCCTTGCCGTGTCGGAAGGTCTCTTGTCGGTCGACGACCTTGTTACGTCCTTTTTCCCCGGCGAGCTTCCGGAAGTGGTCAGTGAAAATCTGGCGAACATGCGCGTTAAGCACCTGCTCAGCATGTCAACCGGCCATGCGGAAGACACCATGGCCAAACTGACGACATCGACAGACAGCAACTGGGCGCGCGCGTTCCTTAGCGCTCCCGTTGAGAACGAGCCCGGATCTCGGTTCGTGTACAACAGCGGGGCGTCATACATGGTTTCCGCCATTGTGCAGAATGTGGTCGGCGAGCCAATTCTTGATTATCTTAAGCCACGGTTGCTCCAACCGCTCGGAATCGAGGGCGTAACATGGGAGCGATCTCCGACAGGGGTTTGCACGGGAGGGTGG